>WNFC01011075.1_pt1 | contig 22397 bp, 18 predicted proteins | sample 5400541 | NCBI WGS metagenome assembly WNFC01 (sample SAMN13153342, study PRJNA577476) | soil metagenome | isolation source: 120 cm saprolite under Douglas fir tree site 2 hole 2 replicate 1 | place: USA:California | collected 2015-04-18
CCCCTCCCGGGTCGGCGTCTCCGGCATCACCCCCGTTCGCTGGCGCGTCAAAGTTTCGCGGCCGGTCGTCTCCCAGTCGCCCAGGGTGGCGCGGCGTGCGAAGGTTTCGAAGGTGTCGGTCCAGTCGCCGAGGGTGTAGCCGTGCCAGGGCGATTGCGCCGTGAGCGCCGGCAGGCCCAGCTCCTCCCAGATTGCACGCGCGTGCTCCATGAACGGCCGCGCCGGCAGCGCCAGCGGGGGCATCGCCCGCTTGCGGGTGGCGTCGATCAGCATGCTGGAATCGGCGCTGCGCGGGCCGTATTGAGCGCCCTGCAAGTTGCTCCGGTAAGGCGCTATGTGAACGTCCTCGATCGGGTTCGACCGGTAGGCCAGCGACCACAGCACCGCATCGAGCGACTCCGGGTCGATGTCCTCGCTCACCGCAACAACGATCTTGCCGCAACCCGCCATGAAGGTCGAGGCGCCCGAAAGCCCGCGCCACACCTCGCTCTTCGGCGTCTCTGCGGCATATTGCAGGAAGATCACCGGCCGCAGGTTGGTGAGCCGCTCGTGCATGACGACGCGGCGGATGCCCTTGATCGACAGATCGCTGCGCAGGTGATTGAGAAACAGCGGCTCGTAGGCCACTTTCTTGATCACGCTCGATTCGCTGGGCGTCACCTGGCTGATGATCGAACAGAACACCGGGGCGCGACGGTGGGTGATCGCCGTCACCCGCATCGGCATGTTGTAGGCCTCCAGCGCCACATAGCCGTTGCTCTCGCCGAATGGCGCCTCGGGCTCGAGCCGCTCCGTGTCGATGAAGCCCTCGATGACGATCTCGGCATCGGCCGGCACCATGAGATCGACGGTCTTGGCCTTGACGATCCTCACTGCCCTGCCGGCGAGCCCCCCTGCCACCGCGAGTTCGTCAAGGTCGATCGCGAGCTTCTGCGGGCTCGTAAAGGCGACGACCGGCGCGGCGCCGACCACGATCGCGATCGGCATGGGGGCGCAGCGCTCCCTATATTTGAGCCAGTGATAGTAGCCGCCGGCGCCGCCCGAAGGCCGCGCCACCATGCGCACCGCCAGCCGGTCGGTCGCCTTCAGCGCGGCCCGGTACATACCCATGTTCTGGATGCCGCTGTCGGGATCGCGGGTGATGCACAGCGTAGCCGTGAGATAAGGCGCGGCATCGAACCCGGGCGTCGACACGGGCACCGGGAGGCCGGCGAGGCCGCAACCCGATCGTCGTAAGTCGTCGCCGGCAACGACCACGTCCTGGCTCGGCGCCGACGCAACCTCCACCGGAGTGATCGGATTGGCGATGGCATTCATCCAGGCTTGGCCGATGTTCGCCACCGGCTGACCCATGCCCACCGCATAGATGTCGGGCGACGCCGCCAGCGCCCCGACCGCCACCGGCATGTCGTAGCGCCGGCCCGTGCGGTCAGTCACGTTGGTGAACAGAAAGGCGCGCCGCTTGTTCTCCGGAATGCCGCCGAGAAACTGCCAGCGCACCAGCGGGTGCAACTCGGTGTCCTTGTCGATCGGACGGTCGATGCGCACGAGAAGACCGCGCGCTTCGAGATCAGCGAGGTGCGACTGCAGATCTGCCGCTGGCTCGGATTGAGTCGCGTGAGCGGCGGCATCGACGGGCTTATCGAGCATTGGCGGGGCACATCTGGAATTCGAGTTGGCCCCAGGACATTCCCTGGCTTTGCGTGATAATGGGTTGGGCCATGCGCCATTGCAATCGCGTCGTTGCAACAACGGCATAGGAGAGCAATTTGACGTTGCCGCCAACTTCGAACACGTTTCTCATGCCTCTCATCGCCCGCGAAAGCGGGCGATCCAGTAACCACCAGACGTTGATTTTAGGCACGGCGTCGGCTCCGCACCGGGGCCGGGGGTCGTACATCGGCACCGGATGCCCACTTTCGCGGGCATGACACTGCGGTCGGTCAGTCTGTGAAATCAGAATCCGTCGGAGAAAATAATGGGAGCGAAATGGTTCGGGGCTGCCGTCAAGCGAAAGGAGGATCCGGCGCTGCTCGCCGGGAGGGGGCGCTTCGTCGATGACGTGCGGCTGCCCGGCGCCCTTCACGCAGCGTTCGCCCGCAGCCCCCACCCCCACGCCAAGATCCGCGGCATCGGTACCTCCGCCGCAAAAGCCCTGAAGGGTGTGCACCTGGTGCTCGGCTTTACGGACCTGCCGGAGCCGCTGCAAAGGAACGCACTGCCGCTGTTCGTCCCGACGCCGGCCATCACGGAGCTTCACTTGCCGTATGCGCTCGCCCGCGGGGAAACCGTCTATGTGGGGGAGCCGTGGATTACGAGCCGCTCCCTGCCGTGTCGGATTGCGCCGCCGCGATGATGCCCGGCAGCCCTCTGGCCCACGCCGGGAGCAGCTCCAATATCGCGGCGCGGGTGCCAATCACGGTTGGCGACGCCGACGCGGCGTTTGCAGGCGCCGCCCATGTGGTGCGCGAGCGCTTGTTCATTCATCGCGGCGGGCCGTTCTTCATGGAATGCCGCGGAGTGGCGGCGAGCCACGACGCCGTCGCGGACTGCTATACGGTTTACGTTTCCTCCCAGGGCTCGCATCGCATCAAGCGCGGGCTCCTGGACGTGCTTGACCTCAATGACAACCAGATGCACGTCATCACGCCCGACGTGGGCGGCGGTTTCGGCCCGAAGGGCGCCATCTATCCGGAATATCCGTGCGTTGCGGCATGCGCAAAAATCCTTGGCCGGCCGGTGAAATGGGTCGAGGACCGGCGCGAGAATTTTCTCTGCACCCATCAGGAACGCGACCAATTCTGGGACCTGGAGCTTGCCGCCAACCGCGACGGCAAGATTCTCGCGCTGCGCGGACGCCTGGTGCACGACACCGGCGCCTACGTGCCGTGGGGCCTGGTGCTGCCCTGGATAGCCGCCACAACGGTACCAGGGCCCTATGTGATTCCGAATTTCAAGATCGAGCTTAGTGCGGTCTATACCAACATGATCTCGACGACGCCGGTGCGCGGCGCCGGCCGTCCCCAGGGTGTGTTCGTGATGGAACGGATGATGGATCGCCTCGCCGATGCCGTCGGGCTCGACCGCGCCGAAGTGCGGTGGCGCAATTTCATCACCCCCGCACAGATGCCGTACAAAGTCGGCATCATTTCTCGCGACGGCAGGCCAGTCACCTACGACAGCGGCGACTATCCGGGCTCCCAGGCGCGCGCGCTCGCCGCCGCGGACTATGCCGGCTTTCCGGCGCGGCAGGCGCAGGCGCTGCGGGCCGGACGCCACATCGGCATCGGCATCAGCAATGCCGTCGAGAGCACCGGGCTCGGCCCTTACGAAGGCGCAACTGTGCGCGTCGCCACCACGGGCAAGATCGTACTCTACACCGGCGCCACGCCGCAGGGACAGTCGCACAAGACAACGCTGGCCCAGATTGCCGCTGACCAACTCGGCGTCTCTTACGAGGACGTGACCGTGGCGACCGCCGACACCAGGGACATCGCCTTTGGGGTCGGCACCTTCGCGGCGCGCACCGCCGTGAATGCCGGCTCCTCCGCCCACCTCGCGGCGGTCGAAGTGGCCCGCAAGATCAAGCTCATCGCCGCCGACATGATGGAGGTCTCGCCCGACGACCTCGAATTGCGCGACGGCTTCGCCGAGGTGCGCGGCGTGCCGGGCCTGAAGAAGAGCTTTCGCGAGATCGCGGTGAGATCGATCGGCATTCCCGGCTTTTCCATGACGGGCGGCCTGTCGCCAGGACTTGAGAACACCGCGTATTTCCAGCCCGACCAGTCGACTTATTCCAATGGCACGCACGTGGCGGAAGTCGATGTCGACATCGAGACGGGCAGCGTGAAAATCCTTCGCTATACGGTACTCCATGACTGCGGCACCGTCATCAACCCGATGGTGGTCGAGGGCCAGGTGATCGGCGGCATCGCCCACGGCATCGGCAACGCGCTGTTCGAGCGATTGCACCATGACGCCGGCGCGCAGCCGCAGACTACCAGTTTCGGCGAATACCTGCTGCCCGCAGCGACCGACATGCCGCCGATCGCGATCCTTCACAGCGAAACCGCCTCGCCGCTCAACCCGCTCGGCGTGAAGGGCGCCGGCGAGGGCGGCACCATCGCGGCGATCGGCGCCATCATCGGGGCGGTGGAGAACGCGCTGGCGCCGTTCGGGATCAAGATCAACGAAGCGCCGATCAGCCCGGCGCGGATCGTGGCGCTCGTCAACGCGGCGCGCGCGAAGCTTGGCGGTCGATAGCCCTGCCGACAGTGTCAACAACCGTCGCGGCATGCGCGACGTGCCGCCGCCCTTCGGGAAGTCGTGATCCGTGCTCCACCAGCTTGGGGCATCTGTTGTCGAGCGTCATCTGCAACAAGGTCCGGATGGTACCGACTTCGACCATCAGGGCATCGAGTTGGGTGAGCCTCTGCCGGGCCAGCTGGCGCCATCGCTCAGGTGGTGGACGGCCGGGAACGTCATTGAGAAGCCATTTGATTTCGCTTAGTCGCAGCCCCACGAATTGGGCGAACCGCACGACAGCTAAACGCTCGAGAACCTGCGGCTCATAGCGGCGCTGACGGCCGACCCTTGGAGCGCGGGGCAAGAGGCCGACTTTCTCATAGTATCGAATCGCCGATGTGCGCAGACCGACGCGCCGGGCAACCTGGCCGATGCTCAGATCGGGCATCGAAAAAACTCCTTGACTTAAAGCCGACTTCAAACCGTAGCGTCGCTGGGCATTGCCGCCACATGCGGCGTCGCAAGATAAGGAGTTTTGCCCGTGCGCTACCGCTGTCTCAAGGTCGCTATCTTCATCAGCATCGTTTGGTTGACGTCAAGTGCAGCACCAAGCTCGGCGCAGATGCCGACTAGGGCCACGTCGCCGGAATTCGGCGGAATTGAATTCGAAAACGATATGATCACCGTGGTGCGCATGCACATGGCACCCCACGAGAGGACCCCGATGCACGACATCGCGAGCCCGCGGCTGGTGATCTGGCTCACCGATATGCACCTGAAGGATACCGACTCGGACGGGCGCGTAAGCGAATACAAGCGGCCTGCCGGTTCAGTCGAATGGGTCACGCCGCGCCGACACGCGGGCGAGAATCTAAGCGACCACGGCCTGGATTTTCTGGCGATCATTCCGAAGGCCGCTGCCGCAGCGAGCCCGCATCACGGGCCTCCCCACTGAGCACCGCCCTCTCTCGGCGTCGTGGCCGGGCTTGTCCCGGCCACCTCGATTGTTCTTGCTCTTGTGCCTTCAAATGCGGGGACGCCGGGACATGCCCGGCGACGACGCGGAAGTGATTTAAAGCGACCGAAATGCGCTCCAACGCCCGGAGCGGAACACTGAGGGCCGCTATCCTCGCCTCCCGACCAGCGCGAACATCGCGCCCTGTGGGTCCTTGGCCTGGACGATCCAACTGCCGCCCGGCACTTCCATCGGACCGTTGATGACCTCGCCGCCGCCCGCCTTTAGGCGCTCCACTGCCGCGTCGAAGTCGCCGACATTGAAGTAGTAAAGCCAGAAAGTGGCCGGCACCACCGGCGGCTTGTTGAACATGCCGCCGACCGGCGGCCCGCCGGTAGAGAAGATCTGATAAGTGCCCATGGCGCCCATGTCCATCGCGTCGGCCTTCTGCCATCCGAACAGCGCGTTGTAGAAGGCATATCCCTTCTCCCAGTCAGTGCTCGCCAATTCGTGCCAGCCGATCCGGCCCGGCGTCTCGGGCGCGACGGGCGCGTCCGGCATCGCGATCGACCACTTGAATAGCCCTATGACCGCTTTCTGCGGGTCGGCAATGACCGAGAAGCGACCCACATTCGGGATGTCTCGCGGCTCGACATAGACGGCGCCGCCGAGGCGCCTCGCGTGATCGGTCGTGGCATCGACGTCGTCAACCCCGACATAGCCGAGCCAGCTGGGCGGTGCGCCCATCTTCTTGGCGTCCTCCGGCTGGTCCATCATTCCGCCCACCGGAGTGTCGCCGACGTTGAACAGGGTGTAGGGCATGCTCGCATTCGGGGCGGGCTGCGCGCCCCAACCGACCACCTTGGTGTAGTAATCCTTTGCGGCTGCGGTGTCGGTCGTCATCAACTCGTACCAGACGAAACGGCCGTGAGATGCAGACATTGCAATACCTCCAGTGGCGCCGCTGCGGGCGCAGTTCGTTGCGTTATTATCGCTGGTTCGTCTCAGACGATGGGACGCGTCACGGCTAATTGGCCCTGACGGCGGAAATGCGGCGTAGCGGTTCCGATGACGGCCGCACCGTTACGCCAGGTGCTCGCAAAGCACAACTGCGTTCTTTTGCCCCCGCGGCATGCGGGGGAGGGTAGGAAGGGGCTCCCAAGGAAGGTCAGACTGGCGGGGTCTGCTTGTCGGGCCGCGCGCCGCGGGACTGCGCCAGCGGGACAAAAATCCGCGTCACGTTGCGGCCCAACTTTCCGAGCCTGGCGTTGAGCGCATCTTCTTCCAACCGGGTGGCGGGCCAGCGGAACACAAACCCATGCACCGTCCATATCACCAGGCCGGTAAATATGGCGGCGAAGATGACGTCGGACAAGAAATGCCCGCCGGTCAGCATGCGCATGGACGCGAAGGCAATGCTGTACACTCCCGCGGCTCCGAGCGCGACATAGCGCCAAGGAGGCGGCGCCAACATGGCCGGCGCCGTCATCCACACCGCCGACGAGGTTTCGCCGGAAACGAACGAGCAGTTCGAGTCGCAAGCGCCGCGCGGATCCCACCACGGCATGAACGCATAGTCGCCGCCGAATTCGGTCACCATCCCGGGACGCGGCCGCGCCCACCCTTCCTTGAGAACCACATTGACGAGCAATCCGGGCCCTAGCGCGAGTGACACGATCAAGAATAGCGCCGCGCGGGTCGAAATCAGCGTCGGGCGCAGAGGCCAGAATATTTTCGCTACCAGGGCGGCGATCGCCGCCACGATCACCGCAACGATGACAAGCGGACCGACCTGACGCACGGCGTCGATGACCTGGTCTAGCCGGCGAACTCCCGGTTGGGCTGCGAGATCGTGGAAAAATGACGCCACTTGCAGATCAAGTGATGGATCAACGGCAAAAATGACCCCGGTTAGAACGCCAAGGAACACCAAGATGATGAACGAGGTGCGCGCCACCGAAAGTACGCCCAATTGCCAAGGGTTCTCCAAGGAATGGCATTCCGTATGTCGCAAATTTTCCCGTTTCACAACCCGTCGAGACGGTTCCACGGATCGCCGAAGCGGTCACGCCCACCTATTGCGGTCAGGAAAAACGCGCCGATACTGGCAATTTTCACAGTCGGCGACGGATAAATTAAATTTTGTTTATCCCGGCACGTCTTTGATGCAGACCTGTGCGCAAACTACTGCCGACCCAGCGCAAGATCGTCCCGGTGAATCATCTCCGCCCGACCTTCTATGCCAAGCAAAAGCAAAATATCACTGGACGGTCGGCCCTTGACCTTGTCGGCATCCGGGGCGTCGTAGGCGACAAGACCGCGGCCGATCTCGGCGCCATCCGGACCGCGTACGATGACGGCGTCGCCCCGGGCGAACTGTCCCTCGACGCGAATAACGCCGACCGGCAGCAGGCTATTGCCGCGCCGCAAGGCGGCGACCGCACCGGCGTCGATCGTGAGCGTGCCCTTCGGCTCCAGCGAACCGGCGATCCATTTCTTGCGTGACGTGACCGGATTGCCCGGCGTCAGAAACCACGTCGAGGGCGCAGCGGATGCGATCGCTCGCAGCGGATGATCGACCCGGCCCGAGCCGATCACCATGTGAGTTCCGGCGGTGGTCGCGATCTTGGCCGCCTCGATCTTGGTCTGCATGCCGCCGCGCGACAGTTCCGAAGGCGCTGCGCCTGCCATCGCCTCGATCTCCGGCGTGATGCGCTCGACCACCGGAATGAGCTTTGCGGTCGCATTGCGGGCGGGCGGGGCATCGTAGAGCCCATCCACATCGGATAGCAGGACCAGGAGGTCGGCGCTGGCCATGGTGGCGACGCGCGCGGCCAGGCGATCATTGTCGCCGTAACGAATTTCGTTGGTGGCGACGGTGTCGTTCTCGTTGATCACCGGCACGGCGCGCCATTCGAGCAGCTTGGCGATAGTGGAGCGGGCGTTGAGATAGCGCCGCCGCTCCTCGGTATCCCCCAGGGTCACCAGGATCTGGCCGGCGCCGATGCCGTGCCGGCCAAGGGCTTCCGACCACGTGCGCGCCAGTTCGATCTGGCCAACTGCCGCGGCCGCCTGACTTTCTTCGAGCTTGAGCGGTCCCGCAGCGAGCCCGAGCACCGCGCGGCCGAGCGCAATCGCTCCTGAGGACACCACCAGGAGATCGCGTTTTTCCCTATGCAGCGCAGCGATATCTTCAACCAATGAGGCAAGCCAGGCTTGCTTCACCCGGCCCGCCGCCGCGTCGATCAGGAGCGACGAGCCGACCTTGATGACGATGCGACGGAAGTCGTGAATTGTTGGGAGCGTACCGGACATGCCGCCTGATCGCATGATGGCCCGCCGCCGATCGGCGGGCGTATGGCGGGATTTACCAGGGCGTGACGGGGAATGAAATGCCCCTGTATTGACGTACCTAGATTGTGGTGGCGCGAACCCCTGCCACAGCCGTCATTTTGGAGGTGCGTGCAAGCGATTGATTGAACGTTATTTTTTAGGGGTATTTCGTTTTGCCAAAATGGCCGCGTCACGCCGCCTTCTCGCTCCTCCCGGGGGCGAACCGGCCGTAGAAGCTTTCATTCCGCGCCGCCATGTCGACAAGCAACCCTGACGGCGCGAAGCGCGGACCGTGCTTGGCGGCGAGCCTCTCGCACAGCGCCACAAAGCGTTTCGTCCCCATCATGTCGATATAGGACAGGGTGCCGCCCGTGAACGGGGCGAATCCGAAGCCCAGGATCGAGCCGACATCGGCTTCGCGCACATCGGTCAGCACGTTTTCCTCGAAGCATCGCGCGGTTTCCAGCGCCTGGATGCCAAGCAGGCGGTCTTTGAGTTCCTGCACATCGATGGTGTCGGGGTCGAGCTTCACGTGTTGCAGGCCGGCGAGGCCGGGCCATAGCTTCTTCGGGCCGCGTTCCGGATAATCGTAAAAGCCCTTCCGGTTCTTGCGGCCGAACCGGCCGAGCTTCTCGACCATCTCGGCGAGCAACGCCTTCTGGCGGGCGTCGATCGCCTCCGTGCCGAGATCGGCTTCGGTAGCTTTGAGAATCTTCCAGGCGAGATCCACTGCGACTTCGTCATTGAGCGACAGCGGGCCGACCGGCATGCCGGCCATGCGGCCGACATTCTCGACCATGGCGGCCGGCACGCCTTCGGTCAGCATCAGGTGGCCTTCGCGCAGATAGGTGCCGACCACGCGCGAGGTATAGAATCCGCGGGAATCGTTGACCACGATCGGGGTCTTGCGGATCGCCCGCACATAGTCGAGCGCTGCCGCCAGTGCGGCGTCATCGGTGTTGCGCCCGAGAATGATTTCGACCAGCATCATCCGCTCCACCGGCGAAAAGAAATGAATGCCGATGAAGCGCGACGGATCCCGGAACTCCTGCGCCAGCGACGTGATCGGCAAGGTCGAGGTATTGGAGCCGAATATGACGCGATCCCCCATGGCGGCTTGTGCCCGCGCATAGGTCTCGTTCTTCACGGCGCGATCCTCGAACACCGCCTCGATGACGAGGTCGCAGTCGCGCAAGGCCGCATAGTCCGCCGTCGTGGTGATGCGCCCCAACAGGGCGTCGCGGTCCGCCGCAGTTGCGCGGCCCTTGTTGACCTGCTCGGTGATGAGCTTCTCGGACTGCGCCTTGCCCTTGTCGGCGGCCTCCTGCTCGCGGTCGATCAGCACGACGTCGATTCCGGCCTGGGCCGTCACGTAGCCGATGCCTGCCCCCATGAAGCCGGCCCCGATGATGCCCACGCGTCTGAGTTTGCTCGGCGCAATCGCGGCTGGACGCCGCGCCCCCTTGCCCAGCTCCTGCATCGATACAAACAGCGACCGCATCATGGCGGCCGCCTCCGGCGTGCGCAGGATCTTCGCGAACCAGCGCGACTCGACCTTGAGCGCGAGGTCCATCGGCAATTGCAGGCCTTCGTACACCACCTGCAGGATTGCGCGCGCGGCCGGGTAGTTATCATAGGTCTCGCGCCGGTAGATGGCGTTGGCGGCCGGGAAAGTCATCATGCCGGCCTTGGAATAGACGGGCCCGCCGGGCAGGCGAAACCCATCCACGTCCCAGGGGTTCTTGGCCTTTCCGCCGGCCTTGATCCAGTCCTTGGCGGCCTTGACGAGTTCGTCAGGTGGCACAACGGCGTCGATCAGCTTCATCGCCTTGGCACGCTCGACGCGAAGCTGATCGCCTTTGAGCAGAAATTGCAGCGCGTCGACCGGGGCCAGCATACGTGAGATGCGGATGGTGCCGCCGGCGCCCGGGAACAATCCGACCTTGACTTCCGGCAGGCCGAGGCGGGTCTTCGGGTTCTGCGCCGCAACCCGATAGTGGCAGGCGAGCGCCAGCTCGAAGCCGCCGCCCACCGCGGTGCCGTTGAGGGCCGCGACCCAGGGCTTCCCACACGTCTCTATGCGCCGGTAGAGCAACGACAGCTTGCGGCTTTCCTCGAAGAGACGCAGCGCTGCTTGTTCCTCGCTCTGCTCCCTGGCGAGCGTCGCAAATGTGCGGCCAAGCGACTCCAGGAGAGTCAGGTCGGCGCCGGCGCAGAACGTCTCCTTGGCCGAAGTGATCACCACGCCTTTAACGGCGGCGTCGGCCGCAAGCCGCTCGACGATCGCGGACAGCTCCTCGATGCCCTGCAGCGTAATCACGTTCATCGATCGATCCGGCACGTTCCAGCTCAGGAGCGCAATGCCCTCGCTGTCGATTGCGAGATCGAAATTCGTGTACCTGCTGTTCTCCGCCTGCACGTTACGATGTGACCGAATCACCTCTCCGGCGTCATGCCCGTCCCCGGACTTGATCCGGGGATTGTCGCGGGCATCCACGTCTCCCCCTCCCTACCCTCCCCCGCTTGCGGGGGAGGGTAGGGAGGGGGCAAGAAAGGCGTGGATGGCCGGGACAAGCCCGGCCATGACTCCGGAGCTACCGCTCCGAGCCCGGATATGGCTCGCCGGATTTGTGCAGATAACGCATGCCTTTTTCGTCGCGCTCCGCGCGCAGGTCGATATCCGGATACTCGGCGCGCTCGCGGGCCGCGCGCGTGCCAACCTCCAGGTAGATGGCATCCCTTTCGGACCGATTAATCAGACAATGGCCGTTGGCGACGCCGGCCTTGAACCCAGCCGCGTCTCCAGGGCGCATCACGACCTCGCCGCCGTCTTCGCACAGCACCACTTCGCCGGCCAGCACGTAAACGAATTCATCCTCGGCGGCGTGCCAGTGGCGCTGCGCTGAAGCAGCGCCGGGTTTCAACGTCGTCAGGTTGACGCCGAACTGGGTGAGCCCGGCGGCGTTGCCGAGCCGCTTGCGCACGCGGCCGAGCACGATCTGGCGGAACGGCTCGGGATATCCGGTCAGCGAATCCGTCTTGAGGTTATCGATATCGATCTTCGGCATTTGGGCTGCTCCGGCTCGCCTTACACGCGTTCGACGATGGTCGCTGTGCCCATACCGATCCCGATGCACAGGGTCACCAACGCGATGGCGGCATTGCGCCGCTCCATTTCGTCGATCGCGGTGCCAAGAATCATGGCGCCGGTGGCGCCGAGCGGGTGGCCTAGCGCGATGGCGCCGCCGTTCACATTGATTTTCGAATTATCCAGATCGAAGGCCTGCATGAATCGCAGCACCACCGAGGCAAATGCCTCGTTGACCTCGAACAAGTCGATATCGGCAAGCGACATGCCGGCCTTGCGCAGCACCTTTTTGGTGACGTCGAGCGGACCCGTGAGCATGATGGCAGGCTCGGAGCCGATATTGGCAAACGCCCTGATCCGCGCCCGTGGCTTGAGGCCGGCGCGGCGGCCCGCCTCGGCGTTGCCGATGAGCACGGCGGCGGCGCCGTCCACAATGCCGGATGAATTGCCGGCATGGTGCACGTGATTGACGGCTTCGATTTCCGGATGGGCTTGAATCGCAACCGCGTCGAACCCGGCAAGCTCACCCATCTGCACGAATGACGGATTGAGTTGCGCCAGCGACTGCATGGTGGTCGACGGCCGCATGTGCTCGTCCTTAGCAAGGATCGTGATGCCGTTCGGGTCCTTGACCGGGATGACCGACTTGGCGAAGCGCCCTTCATCCCATGCGGCCGCGGCGCGCTGCTGGCTTCCCACCGCATAGGCGTCAACGTCGTCGCGGGAAAAGCCGTATTTGGTGGCAATCAGGTCGGCCGAGATGCCCTGCGGCAGGAAGTAGGATTTGAGCGCGATGGCGGGATCGACCGGCCAGGCGCCGCCTGAGGCCCCGATACCGACCCGGCTCATGGATTCGACGCCGCCGCCGACCGCCATGTCGTGCTGGCCAGACATCACTTCGGCGGCCGCGAAGTTGACCGCATCGAGCCCGGACGCGCAAAATCGGTTGATCTGCACGCCCGGTACGCCATCGCCGTAGCCGGCACAAATCGCCGCCACCCGCGCGATGTCGCCGCCGGCTTCGCCCACCGGGTCGACGCAGCCCATCACCACATCGTCCACCATGGCGGGGTCGAGCGAATTGCGATCCTTCAAGGCGGCGAGCGCCTGGGTGGCGAGATTAAGCGCCGTCACTTCATGCAGCGCACCGTCGACCTTGCCGCGGCCGCGGGGCGTGCGGACGTGATCGTAGATGAATGCGTCGGTCATGGAGGGGCCTCTATGGCTATCGGTTAATGTGTTGCGGGTCCGTGCGGCATACGTAGGATGGGTTGAGCCGTTGCGAAACCCATCAACGTGCACCGCGCCGAGCGGGCCATTGATGGGTTTCGCTGACGCTCAACCCATCCTACACTGACTCTGGTTAAAACGCCTCCGCCGGCAACTCCATCAGGGACGCGGCGCCGCTCTGGATGCGGGCGAGATGCGTGGCCGTTTCGGGCAGCATGCGCTCCATGAAGAAGCGCGCCATCACGAGCTTCGCGTTCATGCGGCCCGAATTGTCCTCCGCGAGCTTGCGGTGCGCCGCCGCCGCGATCTGGCACCACATATAGCCAAGCGCGACAAGACCGAGGAGATGCATGTAGTCGGTTGCGCCGGCGCCGGCATTATCGGGTTTCGCAATTGCGTTCTGCATGAACCACATGGTGGCTTGCTGCAGATGCCCAAGCGCCTTTGCGAGCGGCTCGACCAGCGGCTTCATGGCAGCATCGGCAACCTGCTCCTTGATGTATCCCTGCATTTCGCCGAACAGCGCCATGATGGCCCGCCCGCCGTCCTTGCCGAGCTTGCGTCCGACCAGATCGAGCGCCTGAATACCGTTCGCGCCCTCATAGATCATCGGGATGCGGGCATCGCGCACGAACTGCTCCATGCCCCATTCCGCAACGTAACCGTGGCCACCGAGTACTTGCTGGGCCATCACGGCATTGGCGAAGCCGAGATCGGTCAACACGCCCTTGATGACCGGGGTCAGCAGGCCGAGGTGGTCGTCGGCGCTGTCGCGGTCCTTTGCGCTGCCGGAGCGATGCGCCACGTCGCTTTTGATCGCGGTCCACAGGACGAGCGCGCGCGCGGCTTCGTTGAAGGCCCGGATCGTCATCAGGATTCGTCGCACGTCCGGATGCACGATGATCGGATCGGCCGGCTTGTCAGCGAATTTCACGCCCGTGATGGCGCGGCCCTGGAGCCGGTCCTTGGCATATTGCGCGGCATTCTGGTAGGCGACCTCCGACAGGGCGAGCCCTTGCACGCCGACGCCGAGGCGCGCCTCGTTCATCATGACGAACATGGCTTGAAGGCCGTGGTTTTCCTGCGCCACCAGCCAGCCGGTGGCGCCGTCATAGTTCATCACGCAGGTGGCGTTGCCGTGGATGCCCATCTTCTCCTCGATCGAGCCGCACGACACCGCATTGCGCACACCGAGCGTGCCATCGGGGTTCGGTATCACCTTCGGCACCACGAATAATGACAGCCCGCGCGTGCCCTCCGGTGCGCCTTCGATGCGTGCCAGCACCAGGTGCACGATGTTTGCCGCGAGATCATGTTCGCCGGCGGAGATGAAGATTTTGGTGCCGGTTATCTTGTAGCTGCCGTCCGGTTGCCGCACCGCTTTGGTGCGGATGAGACCGAGATCCGTGCCGCATTGCGGTTCGGTCAGGTTCATGGTGCCGGTCCAATCGCCGGCGACCATTTTCGGGACGTATAATGATTTTTGCTCTGCCGTGCCGTGCGTCAACAGCGTCGCAATGGCGCCCTGGGTGAGACCCGGATACATGGCAAACGCCATGTTGGCCGAAGCCATGAATTCGTTGACGGCCTGGGTCAGGGCTATCGGCAGGCCGAGGCCGCCGAACTCCTGGGGCACCGAAATCCCGATCCAGCCGCCCTCGACGACCTGCCGGTAGGCCTGCCCGAAGCCCTCCGGCGTCGTCACGCTGCCATCTTGGCCCCGCCGGCAACCTTGCCTATCGCCGACCCGGTTGAGCGGGGCGAGAACGCCCTCGCAGAATTTGCCCACCTCCGTGAAGATCGCTTCCACGACATCAGGCGAAGCGTCGGCGAATCCGGGCAGATTGGCGAGGCGCTCGATATGAAAGACGTCATTGAGCAGGAATAGAACCTCCTCGACCGGCGCCTTATAAACGGGCATGGATGTCTCCTTGGACGGCCCGCAGCCGCCCGCCAACTTCGAGTAGCTGTAGCCCGGGTTGAGCGGTAGCGAAACCCTGTGGCGGCTTTGCCGTATTCACATGCCGATCCCGGATCTCGCGGAGTTTATCATCGGGCCGGCCCACCGGGTCCGGCCGGAGTCCGCCATCGGGCCGGCCAAAGGCCGGACCCGGTGGCTCAATCCGGGCTACACTGGTTTAACGCTAAAGTTTAGGTCCACTCAGAGCCCGATTCGTAACGGCAAATCAATTCACGTCCGAGATGTTGACCGCAGCCTGCTTGTCGCGGCGGCGCTGGACCGAAGACGGAATTCGCATGGCTTCGCGGTATTTAGCGACGGTTCGGCGCGCAATATTGATGCCGGCATGGCGCAAGTGCTCAACAATCGCGTCGTCCGACATAATGTCGTGCACGGATTCCGCGTCGATGAGCTGCTTGATGCGGTATCGTACGGCTTCTGCCGAATGAGCTTCGCCGCCGTTTGTGGATGCGATCGCGGAGGTGAAAAAGAACTTCATTTCGAAGGTACCCCGGGCGGCCGCAATATATTTATTAGCCGTGACACGCGAGACCGTCGACTCGTGCATGCCGATCGCGTCCGCCACCGTCTTGAGATTAAGCGGCCGCAAAAATTGCACGCCGCCCGTGAAGAAAGCGTCCTGCTGGCGTACGATCTCGCTCGCCACTTTGAGAATTGTCTTGGCCCGTTGATCGAGTGCGCGGACGAGCCAGGTCGCAGTCTGCAGGCATTGAGCCAGATAGGACTTCTCCGTGTCCTTCTTGGCGGTCTTTGACACTTTCGAGTAGTACGTCTGGTTGACCAATACCCTCGGCAGGGTGTCGTGATTAAGCTCGACCGTCCAGCCGCCATCGGCCGCCTGCCGCACGAAGACGTCGGGCACAATCGGCTGAACCAGAACGGAGCTGAAGACAAGCCCGGGCTTCGGATTGAGGCCCTTGATCTCGCCGATCATTTCCACGAGGTCTTCCTCATCGACGCCACAGATCTTACGCAGGGCCGAAAAATCCCGTTTGGCAACCAGTTCAAGGTGGCCAAGCAGAGCCTCCATGGCGGGGTCCAGCCGGTCCAACTCGCGCAGCTGAATGGCCAAGCACTCGGCAAGGCTGCGCGCGCACACCCCGGGCGGATCGAAGGTCTGCAATTGTGCCAGCACCGCCTCAATCTGCGCCAGGGAAGCGCCGAGCCTGTAGGCGGCGTCGGACAAGTCGCCCGGGACGTAGCCGGCATCGTCCACGAGATCGACCAGGTACTGCGCGACCATCTGCTCAATCGGGTCCGTGAACGTCATTGAAACCTGCTCGGCCAGATGTCCGGCAAGCGTTGTCTCTGCCGTCACGAAGGCTTCCAAATTATATTCGCTGTCGCTGCGGCCGCCCCCGCCGGCCGCGGTCCATTCCGAGTAGGCGCCGGGTTGGGATTCTGGCGTTCGCGCCGGTCCGGCCGCGCCGTCATCGGGAAAAATATTGTTGAGGTCGGTATCGAGGCGCGCCTCGATTGATTGCCGGCTCTCCAGCCGGTCATCCATCCAATCGGCGCTGGCGGGCTCGTCCTCCGAAGCCGAGGGCGTCTCAGCAGTCGTTTCGCCGTCATCGCGGACCTGATCCTGGTCAGCCGGCCGCTCCAGCAGCGGATTGCGCTCCAATTCGCCATCCACGTAGGCGGCAAGGTCGAGATGGGACAGCTGCAACAGCTTGATGGCTTGCATCAGCTGTGGCGTCATCACCAGCGCCTGAGTTTGGCGGATCAGAAGTTTTTGTGCGAGCGCCATTGACTATACGTTGAGTTGGTCCGGTTCTTGCTTATCCGGATTTCCGACCTCTGTATAGTCAACTATCGCCTAGTCCGCCACCGCGACCCCGCTGGGAGCGGGGGCGTCTCATCAAAGAAAGAGCGGGCGGGACGCCCGCGCTCCCAGCGGCGGAGGGCAACGGCCGCGGCTACATACGGAATTCCTCGCCAAGATAGAGGCGGCGGACGTCGGGGTTATTGACGATATCTTCGGGGTCGCCCTCCATCAGGACCTCGCCCGAATAGATGATGTAGGCGCGATCGGTCAGGCCGAGCGTCTCGCGTACATTGTGGTCGGTAATCAGTACCCCGATGCCCCGCTGGGTCAGATGGCGGACCAGCGCCTGGATATCCCCGACGGCAATCGGATCAATTCCGGCGAAGGGCTCGTCGAGCAGCATATAATTCGGCCGCGTGGCGAGCGCGCGGGCAATCTCGACACGCCTGCGTTCGCCTCCCGACAGCGCGATCGTCGGGGTCTTGCGCAAGCGGGCGATATTGAATTCCTCCAGCAGGCTATCAAGTTCGGCTTCGCGCCGGCGCTTGCTCGGCTCGATCATTTCGAGCACGGCGCGGATGTTCTCTTCCACATTCAGCCCGCGGAAAATGGAGGCCTCCTGGGGCAAGTAGCCGATGCCGAGGCGGGCGCGCTGGTACATGGGCAACGCCGTGACATCGTAACCGTCGAGATAGATGCGACCCCGATCGGCCTTGATGAGGCCGGTGATCATGTAGAACACAGTGGTCTTTCCGGCGCCGTTGGGGCCGAGCAGACCGACCGCCTCGCCGCGACGGACGTAAAGGCTTACCCCCCGCACAACCCTGCGGCCCGAATAGTTTTTTTCGACGCCGTGCACCGCAAGATAGTTGCGCGACTGCGCCCGATGTTCGCCGCTGCCGGGTGCCCGCCTGGCTTGATCGGAGGCGGCTCTCGTCGGCGCAATCTTTGTATTGGCCCTCGGCGCCCCCACCCTTCCCTCCCCCGCCTGCGGGGGAGGGTTAAGGAGGGGGCGGGTGGGAGGATAGACCGGGGGCCGTGCGTATGCCGGCGATTTTGGTCGCCGCACGTCGAGGCGTTTGATGAGACCGAACAGATCGACCAAAAGCGCCTCGGTGACAACGGTGCTGGGGATTGTCGTAAGGAGATAGCCCCTCTATGCGCGGCTTTCAACCGCGCCCGCGCGGGACATGTTAATTGAGCCCCTGAGGTTGCACCGGCAAGCCCTGGGATTGCGGAGAGCGTGGCCGCGGTGCTTCGCGGGTCGGAACCGGGGCTGCTTCCTGCGCGCGCCCTTCCTGCTTCAAGGAGCCTGGCTGGAACAGACCTTGCACCCGGCATTTCTCCTGTGCCTTGCCGCACGAGATCCGCGATACACCGGTCGTCATATCGACCGTCAGGGTGTCACCCTTCACCACATTCTGCCCCTGGGAAATAACGACATTCCCAAGCATAGTCACGGTATTGGCTCGCATGTCGAAGACGCCGGTATCGCCGGTGGCCGTCTGGTCTTTCTGCACGACAATCACGTTGCCCTTGGCTTCGACCCGCTTGATCTGCTGGTTCTGCTGAGGTCCGGCCTGGGTTGTGCCGGCGGGCGGCGTTGCCGGCTTCGCGGGCGCGTCGTCGTCATAGAACACAACCAGCGTTTTGCTGCGCATGCTCGTATCGCCCTGGACCAGATGAACGTCGCCGGAAAACGTTGCCATCTTGTCCTTGTCGCGCACCTCGAGGGTGGCCGAGTTGATCTTGATCGGCTTATCGCGGTTTTGCGAGAACCCCTGCAATGCATTCGGCGGACCGTTTGGCTGCTGCGCATGGACCGCGGCAATGTCCACGGCCGCCGCGACCGCCAATGCTGCCAATGCTCCTCTCGCAATGGCCGTCATGGCGAGCCCCGCCGAACCGAACCCTGCGCGGGAGCGGCGAGAGGTGCAGTGTCTTGCGGAGATGGTCGTATCTGGTCCGGAGTGAGCGTCAGCTCCACACCGCCGCCAAACAGGATCAAGGCACCATTGTCGACGACTTCCAGCCGATTGGCGTTCAACAAACCGTTGGGAAGCTTCAGTTCCACAGGGCTTTCGGAAACGATGTTGCCGCTTGTCACATTGACAGTCGCCTCCGACAGACGCCCCTCGTAGCCGGACGTCGAATTCAGGGTAATATGGTCGTTCAGCCGCAACATCTCGCCTTTGGTGTCATAGACTCCATTGATAGATTTGATCGTGACGCGTTGCCCATCCTTGAGCTCCACCACGGCGCTGATGTCTTTGAGCTCCAGGACTTCGGGTTTGGTCAGATCCTGGGCGGCAGCACGGGCGGTAAGTTCGTAGGGCCGCGAATCGGTAGTGAAGCCATTGAGCCGCGGCAATTCCATGACGATCTTGGTGCCCGATAACGAAATCTTGCCGGGATCGATCGGGAACGCCGCGATCAGGCGGAACGGATTGAAGAATGTTGCGACGAGGATGATGGCTACGATCGCCGCAATGCCGGCCGGGATTGCAAAGCGCAGAAAGCGGACAAAACGACTGTGCCGCGCCGCGACACGGAACACGCGGTCGCCGTCGCTCCGCCCGATTTGGCGTGGTGCGCGCGCGGTTGGCGCGCGAATAACTGAATTATAATTCAGACCATCACCTCTCAAGATCGTTCAGCAAAGACTCACCTATCGGCACCATAGCACGTCATCTGGTAACAGGGGCAAAACTCGTGGCAGCCTCGTAGCCCGGATGGAGCCACCGGGTCCGGCCGGAGCCTGCCATCGGGCCGGCCAGAGGCCGGACCCGGTGGGCCGGCCCGATGATAAACTCCGCGTAATCCGGGGTCAGCCTATCCCGGATTACGCTGCGCTCCATCCGGGCTACGGTCTAAACCCGGCCACAAGAATCCTGACGGGCGAATATGGCCGCCGCAGGGCACTGTTAACCGTTAGCTGTGGGAGAAGATGTCTTCGGCCTCCCAGCCCGCCAGATCGAGGCGGACCCGATCGGGCAGGAACCGAAAACATGCCGCCGCAAGGTCCTCCCGCCCTTCTCGTGCCAGAAGTGTATCAAGCTTGTCCTTCAGCGCGTGCAGGTGCAGCACGTCGGATGCCGCATAGGCGATTTGAGCGTCCGTGAGATTTCCGCCGCCCCAGTCGGTCAGCTGCTGCTGCTTTGAAATTTCGATGCCGAGGAGATCGCGGATGAGATCCTTAAGGCCATGCTTGTCGGTGTAGGTGCGCGCAAGCCGCGAGGCGATCTTCGTGCAATAAACCGGGGCCGGCATCACCCCGAAGCTCACCTGCAAGGCGCCCAGGTCAAATCTCGCGAAATGAAATATCTTGAGCACGCCAGGATCCATGAGCAAGGCTCGCAAATTGGCTGCCGGGGCGCCGCCGCGCGGAATTTGGATGACGTCCGCCGTGCCATCGCCTGGCGAAAGTTGGACGACGCAAAGCCGGTCGCGATGGTGGTCGAGCCCCATTGTCTCGGTATCGACGGCGGCGGATTGCCGGTAACGCGATAGGTCGGGCAGGTCACCCCGATGCAAGCGGATGGTCATGCTTCTCTCTTTATCCTTGTCATTTTGTTAACCTTGTCATTTGGCCGTCTTCGGACGGCGCGTCTGCCGCGTGTCCCTCACAGCCGACATCCAAAAAACGCCTCCATCAAGTCCGATCCCGATCGCAGGTATGTCCAGTCTCCGGTAGTCCGCTAGGATTGTGGTCCGGCCCAATGTATGCCAGAAACGATTGGCAACAGGTGGATAAAGCATGGGGCGGTGGCTTGTCATCCTTAGCTTGGCGGTGGTGCAGTGCCCGGATATCGCCATGGCGTCGTCGAAATCTTCGGACCTCCCGCTGTGGAAAAGGCTGCTTTCCACCTTCAAGCCGGCGCCGCCGCCCGCGCACCGTGACAAGGCGCGACTCGTCAGGGCCGCCGCGACGCCAAACTCTCCCGGACCAGTCGCCGAATCGCAGGTTCGCGAGCCGCCGAACTCTCCGGAGCCGGTCGCTGGATCGCAGCTTAGCGAGCCGCCGAAATCGAACCGAACCGATTGCAATGGCGGCCGACGGATCATCTCGGCGTTTTATTCGCAGGGCCAGCACACCGCCAGCGGCCAGCGATTCGACCCCCAAGGGATGACGGCCGCCCATCGTACCCTTCCGTTCGGTACCCGACTGACCGTGACGAACCCGAGGACCGGCAAATCCGTGACGGTGGTCATTAATGACCGCGGCCCGTTCGTGTCGGGCGTCGCCCTCGACCTCAGCCTCGGCGCCGCCCAAGCCATCGGAATGCACGGCACCGGCTCGGTGTGCATTTCGTGAGCCCCGAGTTCGTTCTCATGGGGTTCTCGTCAACTGCCCTGCGGCCGATAAGGCCGCCGATTCGCTGATTTTTCACGGAGAGTCCTCAACTGCCGCTCAGGCGGGCGCGCACGTGGCCGTTTGCGCGCGCCGTCCAACGTTATGACTCTGGTCGATGCTCCCATCCCTGCAGATTGGATGAAGCGACCGGCTACAAGGAATATACGCTAAGACAATCGACCGATGGAGCATGGAATGGAAACCAGCTACGCCAAGCTGGAAATGATTGTCCAGCGGAGCCGTCACATGAGCGATCGGGCGAGCACGGTTGTGTCGAGAGTCTTAGATGCGCCGCGCGAGGCAGTATACCGGGCCTACCTCGATCGGGACTCGCTCGCAGCCTGGCTTCCTCCGGACGCCATGACGGGCGTGGTGCACACTTTCGACGCGCGAGAAGGCGGGGCCTTCAGCATGTCTCTCGTATATCCCGAAGGCGACAGGTCCGCGCGCGGCAAGACCACCGAAAGCACCGACACGTTCCACGGCCGCTTTGTGACTTTGATGCCCAACGAGCGGATCGTGTGGGCGGTCGAATTCGAATCCGCGGACTCTGCTTTCGCCGGCGAGATGATCGTCACCACCACGTTGGCGCCCGCCGCCGGCCGCACCGAGGTCACCATACGCTGCGACAACATTCCCGCGGGCGTGCGGCTCGAAGACAACGAGGCTGGCTGCCGCTCGTCGCTGGAGAAACTCGCGTCTTTCCTTGCTGGATGACCACAATATACGCCATGGAGAATTTCGTCGGGCCCTTTCTCCCTCCGCACGGAGAGACGAAGAACTGAACCCATGAGGTGCGCTAGCATATTGCCGCGCGAGCGCTTCAGGGACTATTCTCTCCTGGAGGAACGCGCGCGTGAAATTCTGCGGGCCGTGCGAATGGTGGATGTTCGTCCTGAATTTGCGAGGCGAGTATTCGACGAGGAGACAGCGGATCGGCTTTCCGTTGATAACCTGCAGAGCCTTCTCTCCTTTGTTCCGAAGCATGTGCGGCGTGAACAAGCAAGAAGATAGCGGCCGGAAACAGGATCACTTCGATGAAGAAAATCCTCCGCAGACTGACGAACGTATCCGCCGTCGCCGCAATGGTGGTCATGGGGGTCGTGCCGCTGGCCGGACAGGAATATCGCGCGCCGCGCGGCCCCGGCGGTGCGCCCGACCTCAATGGAATCTGGCAGGCGCTGAACGAAGCCAACTTTGATCTTGAGGCGCACGTGGCCCGTCCGGCGATGGCGCTTCGCCCCGGGCCCTATGGTCCGGTGCCGGCGACTGCCACATTGGCGCTGGGCGCTGTCGGGGCGGTGCCGCCCGGCCTTGGCGTGGTGGAGGGCGGTGAAATTCCCTACAAGCCCGAAGCCCTCGCGAAAAGGAAGCAGAACCAGCAGGATTGGTTGAACCTCGATCCGGAGATCAAATGCTATCTCCCCGGCGTGCCGCGCGCCA
>WNFC01015925.1_pt1 | contig 22395 bp, 18 predicted proteins | sample 5400541 | NCBI WGS metagenome assembly WNFC01 (sample SAMN13153342, study PRJNA577476) | soil metagenome | isolation source: 120 cm saprolite under Douglas fir tree site 2 hole 2 replicate 1 | place: USA:California | collected 2015-04-18
GGCTATCTGGAGATGAACGTCTACAAGCCTCTCATCATCTTCAACGTGACTCACTCCATCACGATCATGACCGACGGATGCACCAACTTCCGGAAATTCCTGATCGAAGGGACGAAGCCGAATCTGAAGAAGATCAAAGAATACGTAGACCGCTCTCTGATGTTGGTCACCGCACTCTCGCCCGTGATCGGCTATGACAAAGCGTCCAGGATTGCGCATTACGCCCTAGACAACGACCTCACGCTCAAGCAAGCCGCACTGAAGCTGGGATTTGTAACAGAAGACGAGTTCGACCGCATCGTCGATCCGGCGAAGATGGTTCACCCGTACGTGGCAAAAGCCAGCTGAGAGTCGGCGGAAGATTCGGAGCGCTGGGCCAGCCGGTCTTTCCCCTCGCATTCGGTTACTTTGCCAGCCACCAACGCCTCTTCTGGGAAAACTTCCGACTGACGGTCAATCCGAAGGCAATTCAAGTGGACGAGAGACGCGCTTGTCGGAACAACTGCCTGGATCGCCCTTCACAACGCATCGTCATTTCGACCGAAGCGCAGCGAAGTGGAGAAATCCGCTTCTCTACCTCGGCGTTCCATCCGCCACGACGCCCTGAGTTACCCAACCAAGAATCTTGACCAAAGCGCAACAAGGGTTGCCGATTTTTTGACTGTGTCCGTTCTTGCAAATTTATTTCTACGTTTTCCGCCCAAAAAACGCATGTCAAGCCCCCAAGCCACCTAACTCATTACCCACCAACAACATCCGCGTGGCATTTTAGTTACGCTCCAACCGCTATAATGAATATAGAGATCAAAACAAGCCAAGCCCCGGCCGCCTCCGGGGCTAACTCGTTTATTTGGAAATATTTAGCTGTAACCCTTTTATTATGACATATTTGCAAGCCATCGCATGCCGTAAACTATTGATTGCAGGGAATTTGCGCCCGGGCAAGGGGGGGTACCCCCTCCCGGAAAGCCTGAAGTTATGCAAACTCCCTACGGCCTGCATCTCGCACGAATCATTTACCCTTGCACTGGATCGCAATGACTGAAAACACCTCCATTTCCTCCCGGCCCCGCGTCCTCAGCGGCATGCGCCCCACCGGCCGCCTGCACCTCGGCAACTACATGGGCGCCCTCTACAACTGGGTCCAGCTCCAGGACCAGTACGACTGCTTCTTCTTCATCGCCGACCTCCACGCCCTCACCACCGACTACGCCGACCCCTCAACCCTGCGCCAGAACATCCGCGACGTCGCCCTCGACTTCCTCTCGGCCGGCCTCGACCCCGAGCGCTCGACCATCTTCATCCAGTCCCACGTCCCCCAGCACGCCGAGCTGCACACCCTCTTCAGCATGTTCACCCCGCTCCCCTGGCTCGAACGCGTCCCCACCTACAAAGACCAGCAGGAGCAGCTCCGCGAGAAGGACCTGAACACTTACGGTTTCCTCGGCTACCCGCTCCTCCAGTCCGCCGACATCCTCCTCTACCAGCCGGACTTCGTCCCCGTCGGCCACGACCAGATCGCCCACGTCGAGCTCACCCGCGAGGTAGCCCGCCGCTTCAACGCCCTCTACTGCTCCCAGCCCACGCCGGCCATCGAAAAAGCCCGCGCCGATCACTCGGACAAAGAGATCATCGCCGCCGAGATCGCCGCCAACACCGTCACCAACGGCATACTTCCGGAGCCTAAAGTCCTCCTCACCCCCTCGCCCAAGCTCCCCGGCGTCGACGGCCGCAAGATGTCCAAGAGCTACAACAACACGATCATGCTCACCGAGCCCGAGGCCGACGTCCGCGCCAAGCTGAAGACCATGGTGACGGACCCCGCGCGCGTCCGCCGCACCGACCCCGGCAACCCAGATGTCTGCCCCGTCTTCGACCTCCACAAGGTCTTTTCCACCGAAGCAACACAGCAAAAGGTTCGCCAGGGCTGTACGACCGCAGGCATCGGCTGCATCGAATGCAAAAGCTGGGTCGCCGACGCCATCGTCAGCGTCATCACCCCCATTCAGGAGCGCCGCCGCCTCCTCGAAGCCGACCCGGACAACGTCGACGCCATCCTATGGGATGGCTCCGCCCGAGCCCGCCGCCGCGCCATCCAGACCCTCCAGCACGTCCGCCAGGCCATGGGCCTCGAGTAAAGAAGATGCCCGACGAAACCATCCATCCCGCCGTAAGCCCAGAAACGAAGAGCCCAACCGGAGAATCGGGTGCCCCAGGAGAATCGGGTGTCCAAGGAGAATCGGGTGCCCTAGGTTCGGCGGTTTCATCGCCTAACCTGGGGTCGTCACCGGCCGCAGCGTCACCCACCACCCCATTCAGCCTCGAACCAAAGCCCGTCCCCCCACCCCCCGAGCCGAAACGCTCCGCCGCCACAAAGGAAAGAGAAAAAGAAGAAGCCTCGCAATCACCCTTCTCCGTCACCGTGGGCCAGGTCTACGACGGCCCCCTCGACCTCCTCCTCGACCTGATCCGCAAGCAGAACATCGACATCTACGACATCCCCATCGCTCGCATCACCAGCCAGTTCCTCGAGTACACCCAGCACCTGAAACAAGTCGACGTAGACTCCGCAGGCGAGTTCATCTACATGGCTTCCCTGCTCATCCACATCAAGTCGAAGACGCTGCTCCCCCGCGACCCCTCCGACGTTGCTGGTGGCGAATCTGAAGACCCACGCCGCGAACTCGTCGAGCGTCTGCTGGAGCACGAGCGCTTCAAGGCCGCTGCGCAGATGCTTCTCCAGAAGCAGCAGATCGAAGAGGCCACCTGGACCAACCCCGGCATGAAGAACTTCCGCCGCGACACCCAGGCAGCAGGAGCCGACGAACTGAGTCTCGACCAAGAGATCGCCGCCGATACCGTCGACCTCGTCCGCGTCTTTCAGGACATCCTGCACCGCATGCGCGAACGCCCCGTGCTTGATGTCGATGAGGATGCGGTCACAGTCGCGCAGATGATCGACTACGTAAAACGCCGTCTGTTGATGGAAGACAAGCCTGTCAGCCTGCGACGCCTGCTCCACAACACCCACACCGAGCGAGCGCTGATCTGCATGTTCCTGGCGATGCTCGAGCTGGTCCGGCTACAGGCCGTGCTGCTGCACCAGCCAAAACTGCAAGGCGACATCCTCATCAAGAAGACCGAAGCCTTCGATCAGGTCGTGGCCGACCAGGCCCAGACCCGCGACGACTGGCGCTAGGCCGAGGCCTGCTGCGCTCAATCGATAAAAGAGGCTGGTCGCCGGTTCGCCTTGCGACGAATCGCAGCCACAAATAACAAGAGGCCTGTGCCAACCAGCAGAAGACTGCGAGGCTCAGGTGTAGTGGCTGGATCGAAATCCTCTTGAACGAAAGCACTTTGAGCCTGGAAGAGAGGCGCAGAGTTGACGATCGCCACAAACATCTCCTCGCTCTGGCCGTCGGTCCAGGCAAAATCACCAAGAGAATTCAGAAAAACCTGGTCTGCCGAACCGCCATGGAGAAACTGCAGGTCCGAACCAGAACCGACGTACACGCCATTCGGATCGCAGGAGTAGAGCCGCACGAAGTACCATCATCGTAGACAAGATCGGGAGCAGTCGAGCTGTTGCCAGTTGCAATGCCGTTGGTGTAGGTGACGTAGCAGGTTGAGGCTGACATACCGCATCCATTGCCTCCCCAGACGACAAGGTCACCGGCGGTATCGATCCCATAGATACCATGGCCATTGTCATTGCCAAGGTCGAAGATCGTGTAGCTGTCGGCCAACGCTGGCCGAGCAGAACCGAGCAGAATTGCCATGACCACGAAGACCGCACCACCGAGCCACTGTCCCGAGATTCTCATGAACACACCCTTCCAAAGGCTGAATCATAGCTTCGCCCCAAGCCCCAGGCAACGAACGATAGTTGTAGACACCCGCAGGAGACCTTGCTCGAATCAAACGACGGCCTCCGCATTTCAATGAAACCTCGTTGTTGACGTAACTCTATCGTTTCTTCGCCTCATCGAAGATATCCCGCATCGCGAAGAATGCCGGCGCGGGCGCATAGTCGGCGTCAAACGGCAGCGGACGCTGCAGCCTCTCAGGGTGCTGTTTGCGAAACTTCGTCCCGTTGTTCAGCCATGTATTTTTGTCGCTCACTCCCCAGGTCAGTACAGCTTTTACCTCCGGTCCCTCGAGAGCCGCCGTCAAATAACCGCGATAGACGTCGGCAACAATCTTGTCGCGCTCGCCCATATCCGCGGTAGCCACGGCATCGTCGTTCACATCCAGCTCGGTAATGAAGACCTGAAGCCCGAGCGCCCTTGCGCCGTCGATCAGATCCCGAACGCCTTTGCTGAAGCCGTCTTTACTGATGGCATGAATGTGCGACTGAATTCCCAGGGCGTCGAGTGGGACCTTGTCCGCCTTCATCCGCCGCAGCAGATCAAGCATCGCTGCCCGCTTCTTTCCCTCTTCTTCATTGTCGTATTCGATGCTGTAGTCGTTGTAGGTCAGTAGCGCTGTGGGATCTGCTTTACGCGCTGTCCTGAAGGCGAGATCGATGTACCCCGGCCCCAGCATCTGGAACCACGGCGAGGAACTGCGTAACCCATCGGGCCGTCCATCTGGTATCCAGATCGCCTCGTTCACCACGTCCCACGAGTGGATCTTGCCCTTGTACCGGCCACCTACGGTGTGAATATGGTCGACAAGAAACTTCTGAGCATTATCTTTGTTGACCGTTCCGGCAAACCACCCGGGGAGCGCTTCGTGCCACACGAAGTTGTGTCCTCGCACCTTCATCCCATGCGCTTCGGCGAAGGTTACCAGACTGTCTGCGTCAGCAAAGTTGTAAGTCTCGGCCGTGGCGCGCAACATGTTCCACTTCAAACAGTTCTCCGGCACGACGATGTTGTACTGCTCAGCCAGCCGATTACGGAAGTCCCCATCCTCCCGGAACAGATTCGCATTCACGGCACATCCGGTCAGCAGACCGCGGGCGGCTGCGTGCGCCTTCAACGATCCCGCTCCGGTGATCGCCTGGCCACTGTTTGCAGGTGTTTCGGCCAGGCCCCTGCCACCCAGCAATCCCGGCGTTGCAGCGACGGCAGTTACACCGGCAGCCTGCCTTATCCATTCCCTGCGCGTCATCATTTCAGTCTTTCCTTCGCCTATCGATATCAATCATATCCAGCATTGGTATGCTTAGAAGTACACCAACAAGACCATGAGCCTTAAAGCAAAGATCGAAGCAGTCATTTACGCATCAGAAGAACCCGTAACCCTGGCCCAGTTCGCCAGCCTTCTTGGCCACGAAGCCCAGGCAGAGCTCGACCACCTCGACTCCGCCCAGCATGCCCTGGCACTTGAAGAAGCCACTCCCGACGAGGATGACCTCAACAGCGAAGTGCTCGCCAATGCGCCCGAAATCGAGTCCCAGGCCGAAGCCGAGCACGCCGAAGCTCTCAAGCGCCACCTGCACGACGCCGCGGCCGAAGAAGCTGCCCACGCCAGAGCCGTTCGCCTGCGCACAGCCGCTGCGACAGCGGCCATGAGCTCCGCCGACTCGGTCGAGCCCTTCCTGGCCATCTTCGAAGGCACGCCAGCGACAACAGAGCAGGGAAGCGAAGCCCCCGCCGCGGCTCATCCCGAAGAAAAAGACGAAAAGAAGATCGCCCGTGAAGCCAAAGAGAAGGAACGTCGCCTCCGCGACTACTTCCGCACCATCCTCGACGAACTCATCGCCGACTACGCCACCTCAGACCGCGGCCTCGAGATCCGCGAGGTTGCCGGTGGCTACCGTCTGGCCACCAAGCCGGAGTACCACGACGCCGTCCGCGGCTTCGTCAAGTCGCTGAAACCGCCGCTGAAGCTCTCCCTCCAGGCGCTCGAAACTCTGGCTGTCGTCGCCTACAAGCAGCCCGTTACGGCGCCCGAAATCTCCGAGATTCGCGGCGTTGACTCCGGCGGTGTTCTGGGCAGCCTAATGGCGCGCAAGCTCATCACCACCGCTGGCCGGAAACAGGTCATCGGACGCCCGATCCTCTATAAAACGACAAAAGATTTCCTCCTCCGCTTCGGCTTGAAAGACATCAACGAGCTTCCCAGCATCGAAGAGTTTGAGAAGATGGCCGGCGAGCTGGCCGAGCAGGAGGAGATTCCCATGGAACACCACGCACCCGAGACCCCCGACGAGGTCGAGCGGGGGAAAGATCAAACCGAGCCCCAGGCCGACGGCGACAGCACCGACACAGGGGAAACCGTAGCGGACGAGGTCATCGTCGACGGACGCATCTCCGGTCTGCCTCCCAACTACGATACTGACCAGTTTGTCGAAGGCGAAGATTCTCCCGCCCTCGATGCCGAGATTCAGAGAGGCCAGCGCCGCGACTCCGAGGAGGGTTGATGACAGAGAAGACAGCCTCAAACCTCGATCCCAAACCCGATCCACGCGACTCCCCCGACACCCCGGAGGACAACGAGCCGGACACCGTAGCCACTCCTGAAGGTGACGGCGAAGCGCCTCCCGATGCTCCTCTCAAGCCCGCTCCCGAAGGCCTCCGGCGCACTCCTTCTATCGACACCAAGAAGCTCTAAGTGAGCCATCGCAAGGCGGTGCCGTCGAGATGAGTCTCCCGCAATTGAAGCCGGACCTCTACCAGCATGTCCGGGTCGTCATTTCGATCATTGTCGGGTTGTGCATTACCACGCTTCTCAGCGGCTTCGCCCGGTTTGTGCAGCACCCTAAACGAGAAAAGGTGTCCATCTTGCACCTTGGCTGGGCGGCATCCCTTCTGCTTTCGATCATTCACTTCTGGTGGTGGGAGTTCCGTCTGGCATTGGTGCCGCAATGGACCTTTGCGATCTACTTCTTTGTCATCCTCTACGCAATCCTCTTCTACTCCCTCTGCACGCTGCTCTTTCCATCCGACGTGAAGGACTACGCGGGCTATGAAGACTACTTCCTCTCCCGACGCAGATGGTTCTTCGACATCCCTGCGGCCACGTACGTCGCCGACGTCATCGACACCAGCCTGAAAGGTCCGTCTACCTTCATTCCTTCGGAGTGGAATATCCAATACGAATCGCGGTAGGCCTCGCCCTGTGCCTGATCGCGGTGCTGACGCGAAACCGCCGCATTCAATTAACCCTGTTGGCCCTGTCCCTCCTCTATCAAGTTTCCTTCATTGTGCGGCTCTACAACTGTGCGGCTCTACAACACGGAGTGAGGGGCTCATACCCCACGTCCGCTCCGAGTGCGGTCGACTCACTCAACGATCGATTTGGTTTGCTATGATGTTGTCCTCCCCGGTCCACGGCATTGCATTTCATTCGAACGGAGCACGAATGTCCCCGATTAAAACCTTCCGCGTCTTTGGAGAACGCGTCGACGTTCTCATCGATACCGCAACGTCTAATGGCGCCTCTGCGACTGTCGTTCAACATGTACCTCCCGGTGGCGGTCCGCCGCCCCACAGCCACAAAAACGAAGAAGAGACCTTCACTGTACTCGAGGGCGACTTTGAGATCCTTAGTGAGGGCAAGTGGAGCCCTCTGGCCAACGGGCTAGCCGCCTACAGCAAGCGCGGCAGCATCCACACATTTCGCAACACCGGCGCCACTCCAGGCCGCATCATGGTCTTCATCACTCCCGGCGGATTCGAGAATTACCTCGAAGCGATCAGCCCCTTCTCGCCCGCAACCGATATGCCGAAGATCCTCGAGATCTCCGACAAGCACGGCATCACCTTCCACATGTAACTTGTGCAGCCACGACTGCCGAAGTCGCGGCTATCTCCAAAACAGGCGATAATAGAGATTCGACGTACCCGACCGCGATGAGCAGCTCCGCAGTCAGAAAGCCAACAACATGACGAAGTCCCCCTCCGCTGCCAATCCTGCAAAGAACGACGAACCCAAGGGCGACCGCCTGCAGAAAATCCTCGCGCAAGCAGGCATAGCCAGTCGCCGCAAGGCCGAGGAGATCATCCTCGAAGGCCGCGTGCAGGTCAACGGAACAGTCGTCAACACGCTCGGCACCCGCCACGACGCTACTCGCGACCACATCCGCGTCGACGGCAAGCTCCTCCACGGCCCCGAGCAGCAGCGCTACTACATGCTCAACAAGCCGCGCGGCTACGTCACCACGCTCGACGATCCGGAGAAGCGTCCCACCGTCATGCAGCTGATGGCCAAACAAAAGTCAGGCCCGCATGGGGACAACGTCCGCCTCTATCCCGTTGGCCGTCTCGACTACCTGAGCGAAGGCCTGCTCCTGATGACCAACGACGGAGCGCTAGCCAACGCGCTGTCCAAGGCTGCCGCTGGCGTCGAAAAAACTTACCTGGTAAAGGTCAGCGGCGTTCCACCGGCCTCAGGTCTCGATCAGATACGGCGCGGCATCATGATCGACCGCGGCCGTCTCGATGAGGTCCGCAGTGGCCGGCGCGACCGTATCATCACCTCGCCCGCGAGGATCGAACTCGTTCGCGGCGGCGACAACCCATGGTACGAACTCACCCTGACCGAAGGACGCAACCGCCAGATCCGCAAAATGTTTGAAGAGATCGGCCACCACGTCGAAAAGATCCGTCGCATCGGCTACGGAGCGCTCCGTCTCGACGTCCCGCCGGGCGAGTTCCGCGAACTGACCCTAGGCGAAGTGATGGCCCTCAATCGCGCGGCGAAGGGCAAAAAGGTGGTTCCCAAAAAGAGGACGCCGGAGTTCGCCCAGCTCAAGTCCCCGGCGAGGAAAAAATCCACAAGACCGCGCCGCCAACCTACCGGTACTAAGTCCGCAAGCCGGCCCCGGCGCCCCAGTCAGCCTGCTTTCGATAGTTGATATTTGACCGTTACCAGTTGTGTTCGCCAGCCGACAAAGGCACCTCCTTTCAGTGCCTTTGGCCCGAATATGACGACTCGTTTACATTCCCACAAAAGTTCGATGAACCCCATTGACACCTCCCCCTCCACGCGCCCAAAATACTCCCGCTATTAACCTTGCGGCTGATGACAATCACAGGGCCGCAAGCATCCAATAGGAGCAGTCAAGGAGCAACAGAAGGAGCAACAGAGTGGCAATGGAAAAAGCAACATTTGGTGCAGGATGTTTTTGGGGCGTAGAAACCCGATTTGGTGAGATTTCCGGTGTTATCGATACGGCCGTAGGATACGAAGGCGGCGACCTCGAACACCCAACCTATAAAGAAGTCTGTACCGACCGCACCGGCCATGCGGAGGTCGTCGAACTTACCTTCGATCCATCCCGTCTCCCATACGAAACGCTGCTGGACGCGTTCTTCGCCATGCATGATCCCACCGAGGTAAACCGCCAGGGTCCGGATTGGGGTTCGCAGTATCGCAGCGTCATCTTTACTCACAACGACGAGCAGTTCGGCCAGGCCCGCGCAAAGATCGCCGAGCTCAACGCCTCCGGCTCCTATCGCAAACCCATCGCGACCCAGGTCGTTCCAGCCACCACCTTCTGGAAGGCCGAAGAGTACCACCAGAGGTATCTTGAGAAACGTGGCATGGTTAGCTGCCACATCTAGCCCGCATTGAAAGCCAAACGGCGACAACGGATCAGACAAATCCGCTATCGCCGTTTTTTCTTTAAGTGTCGGCTTCGGCTACTCCGTACGCAGTGCGGTGGTTGGGTCGACCGTAGAGGCACGGTGTGCAGGCAGGATCGCAGCTACGAGTGCGACAAACGCGATCAACAAAACGACTGCACTCAGCGTAAAGGGATCGGCAGCCGAAACTCCAAAGAGCTGACTCCGCAACAGCCTGCCCAGCAGCACGGAGCAGGGAATCGCCACAACAATGCCAATGCCCGCAAGCCGCAACACATCCGCCAGAACCAGCCGCGAAACCTCCAATCGCGAGGATCCAAGCGCAATACGAATGCCAATCTCCCGCGTACGTTGCGCCGTCGAGTAAGCAAGCACCCCATAAACGCCGACGCCCGCAAGCATCGTTGCCAGCAGACCAAACGAGATCGCCAGCAGTTCAATCATGCGCTCATTCGAAAGCGTCGTATCGATCTGATCGTCCATCGTCCGCATTTCGTTGACGGTGTTCGGGCGGCATAGCGGTGCGGAGATAAAGATAGAGCTGCCCTGCGAACGTCGCCTGTCGAAGCGGAGTGAAGAGTGTCGCCACCGCCGGTTTGCGCAGGTCCCGGTGCTTGGCGTCTCGCATTACGCCGACGATCGTCATGTACGTAAGGTGGTTGCCGGCGCCGCTGGCCGCGCGTCTGCCAACCGCTGCCGCCGGGCTGCTGAAGTAATGCTTCACAAAGGTCTCGTTCACGACAACGACCGGCGGATGCGTGGCGTCATCGTCTTCCCTGAAGGTACGTCCCGCCAGTACCGGTACCTGCATCGCGTGAAAGAAGTTCGCATTGACATCCGGTTCTTCCACGACGAAGTCCTCATAGGCTGGCGCGGTGTAGCCCTCCACCGTCACGTTTCCACTGTGCCCGGTATCTGCTAGCTCCGCGTCATCGGTCGCGGCCACAGCCTGCACGCCGGGCAGCGCCGCCATGGTGTCGAGAACACTCTGGTGCAACAAAGGTATCTTCTCCCTCGAATAGCCGGAGAGCAGAGGATCGATGTGAAACGTGATCAGGTGCGAGGTGTTGAACCCCGTATCGACCCGCCGAAGGTTCTGCATCGTGCGCACGAACAGGCCCGAGCTCACCAGCAGCAGGACGCTCAAGCCCACCTGCAGCGAAACGATCAAACGCCGAAAGCTTAGCGAGCCGCCAGACATGGTGGCTGTCTGCTGCTTCAGCGAGTTCACAATATCCGGCCGGAGGAGCTGCACCGCAGGCGCCAGGCTGAACAGCACGCTGACCCCCAGCGCAATCGCGAAGTTGAACGCCAGCAAACGAACATCCAGCGTCGTCGAGAACGGCGTGGATCCATCCGAGGCAAGCCGTTGCACCAGTATCCGAATGCACACCGGTGCGATCAGCAGCCCCGCAGCTCCGCCCGCAATGCCGATCAAGACGCCTTCGAGCAGAAGCTGCTGCAACACACGCCGCGCGTTTGCCCCCAGCGCATACCGCAGAGAGAACTCGCGCACTCGTGCCGCCGAGCGAACCAGCAGCAGGCTGGCCACGTTCACCGCGGCGATCAAGAGCACCAGAAATGCCATCGCCATCACTGCCATCAGCGGCTTCTCGATCGAACCCCGTTCGTAAGAAAGCCCCTTGGATCCGGGCAGTACCTGCAACTCGCTCCGCGCCAGAAAATCATCCACAAAACGTGGCGACTTGGTTCCCAGAGCTTTTAGCTCCTCTGCCCGTAGTGCATGCCACAGGGGAGCCATCGCTACCTGTGCCCGTTCGGGAGTCTCTCCCGGCTTCAGGCGGCCAACGATGTTCATCCATCGATCTCTGTGGTTCTGTAGGCGACTTCCCTTACCCGGTATCACCTGGTCCAACATCGACATCGGAACGAAAACGTCCGGCACCTGCCCCCACACTGCACTCTGGAACTCCGGCGCGGACACGCCGATGATCTGGTACGGGAACCCGTTGATGGAAAGCGTTTGTCCAACCGCCTGCGTCTCCGACCCCAGATGTGTCTTCCAATAGTGATAACTCAGCACCACGACCGGATTGCCGTCGGGCGTCGTATCGTCGTTCGCCGTCAGCAAGCGCCCCTGTGCCGCCGCGACCCCCAGCACATTGAAGTAGTTCCCACTTACGATCTCTGCGTCAGCCAGATCCGATGCCTTGTTGCTGGCGATGCCGACCCCCGTCGATGCTGTGGCAATCAGACCGTCGAACGCCGTCCCGCGATCGCGCAGGTCCCGGTACATCGGATACGAGAACGACTTCTCAACCCCCGCGCCACGGTCGCTCGTGTGGCCCTCCCAGGCTTTTCCTGTGGCGCTGAGAATCACCAGTTGCTCCGGCGCGCGCACCGGCAACGAGCGAAGCAGCGCCTGGTCCAGCAGCGAGAAGATCGCCGTGTTGGCGCCCACGCCAAGCGCAAGTGTGAGCACCGCAGTCACCATGAACCCCGGCGAGCGGCGGATCTGGCGAAGGGAGAAGCGAAGGTCCTGCATCAGTGACTGCATCTTTACGTTTTACCTCGGAATTTGCGAATTGCATTTGCACTTGCGCTGCCAATCCGGCACAACGCTAACTCCATGCAAATAAATCATGGCTGAACCTGAATCGCTGACCGCGTCGTTCATCCGTGGATACCGCTGTCCGTTTGCGGACGCTCAAAACTTCTTATCGTTCGGCCCGCTTACCAGGTTCTTCGGGAGGGTTACCCCCCCATTGCCCGGCGATAAGTCCAATGGATGCAGAGATTTAGCGGCTATGATGGACGCTAAATATGGGCAAACAAAGGGGTTATCGCTAAATTTGGGCAAACAAACGGTTTATGTGTTAAATGCGAAGCCCCGGCCTGTGCCGGGGCTTTTTTTTCTTAACTCTATATACTTAGTATAGCAGGTTGAACCTAACTAAATTTCAAACTCTATTGTCTTTTGTTTGAGGGAGTTAGGTGGTTTTGGGACTTGACATGCGATTTCTGGGCTGTTTTTGAAGAAAAAAACTGTAACAGCAACAAAAAGAAGCTGATCCCTGCGGGATGACAATCAGAAAAGCAACGGCAATGACAGAAGCAAATCCTCCGCACTTCGCGGAAGGATGACAACAAAAAGGCAACTGTGCAAGGGCGAAGACAAGCAGTAGCCGCGAAATTGACCCACTACCCTGTCCTGCGGTACTGGGTCAATCTGGAGGTAGCGCGACGATTCGGCCTGCCGAACGGTCGAGAATTCAAAGGGAAAGTGTCATCGGAATTTAAAGTTACTTCCCGGCATCCGGAACTAATCTGAAGATGCAGCCGTACTATCGGCATGTCATTCAACCGCAAAGGCGTAAGGCGAATGACCACGGACCATGCTGTTCGTTCCCAACGCGCATGGGCACGGATAGCGGGTCTGATGTATTGGATTGTCCTGGTTGCCGATCTGACAGGCATGCAACTTCACTCAACGGCCATGGGCAGATCGCTGACGCTTGCCGGCTCTTTGTTCACGGTGCCTCTTGGACTAGGTCTGTATTACGCGGTCAGGCCGGTGCAAACCGCTCTCGCCGCAAGTGCCTTAGGCTTTCGCCTTCTGGAAGCGGCTCTGGGGTTCATATCAACAGTGGCGGGGTTCACGGTCGTGCGGACACAGCTCGCCGATTCGAGCTTAGGAACGTTTTTGCTTCACCTTGCCCATTGGGACAATAAAACCGCCTTTGCCGCATTCGTTTTCACCATCGGCTCGACAATCTTCTTCTATCTATTTGTGAAATCTGGCTATATCTCGCGAGTTCTCGCGTGGTGGGGGCTGTTCGCGTCCGTGGTTGCCATGGCGGCCTGTCTGATGCACCTGCTACAACCTTCATTTCCCGCCATGACTATGTACGCGTGGATACCGATGCTACTCGCTGAGACCTCGACAGGCTTGTGGCTGCTGATCAAGTCCGTCAAAGTCGCAGATTGAATGCTTGGAATACGACTGACTGAGCTGTTGAGCGCCAATTGGAGCACTGGAGCGCGCGTTTCCCGAATCGCATACTCTTCCTTCACTGAGCTTCGGTAGCCGGTCAACCGATTCAAACTGACCCACACCTGTCCTGCGTTTCTATCGCTTATGGAACCTCGTTTGTGTTATGCTTATTTTGTACTCTGGAAAAAAGGAGTACGGGCATCGCAGGCAAAAACTCTTCATGGACTTCAGAGTTTGGCCAGAGACTGCGATTCGCCTCTTCCCACCGCATACCTTCCCTAACGATCGGAAGTCGCGCTGGTTGCTCTGGCTGGAAGACACGTCAACGGACGAGTCTCGCCGTGCAGCAGCAGCGCTTCGATCATCGACAGCAATGCTGACTAATTGAATCCATGGCGCCATGTTGCGCCCCTGCATCCCTACGCCGATTGATAACCGATTTTTACAGGACAAATTTTGAACTCTGCAACTTTGGAACAGAACGAACAGCACACACAGAATCACCAGCACACCGCTTCCAACCCTCCCCAGCCCGCCCAATCCCAGCCCAATCCGGGAACCGCCAATTCAACCGGCCTCGCCCTCGTTGACGACGTGCGCTTCACCGACTTCAACATCTCGGACTCCCTCAAGAACCGCCTCACCAACGCCGGCTTCAGCACGCCGACGCCGGTCCAGGCCAAGGCCATCCCGCCCGCGCTCGAAGGCAACGACATTCTCGCCACCGCCTCCACTGGCACCGGCAAGACCCTCAGCTTCCTTATCCCGATGATCCAGCGCATGGACGCGACCTCGGTGCCCAGCACCAAGGGCAAACGCGGCCCCATCCGCGCCCTGATCCTGCTGCCCACGCGCGAGCTCGCCATGCAGGTCCTCGAAGCTTACTGGAAGCTTGTTCCCGGCTCGAAGAGCGACGCCGTGCTCGTCTGCGGCGGCCTTTCGGAGAACAATCAGCTGGATCAGCTCGACCGTGGCCCACGTCTGGTCGTCGCCACACCTGGCCGTCTGGAAGACTACCTCCGTCGCCGCGCCGTCAACATCGGCTCCGTTGAAATGCTGGTCCTCGACGAGGTTGATCGCATGCTGGACATGGGCTTCCTTCCCGCCATCCGCCGCATCGTAGGCGCCGTGCCGAAGACCCGCCAGACCATGTGCTACTCGGCCACGCTCGACGCCAACATCCGCGAGATCGTTCGCGACTACGTCAACAAGCCAGTCCGCGTCGAGATCGGCCAGACCTCGAAGCCATCGGACCAGGTGGAGCTCCGCGTCTACACCGTTATGCAGGACCAGAAGCTCGGCCTGCTCGACCAGATGCTGCGACAGGAAGAGGGAACCTTCCTCGTCTTCTCGCGCACCAAGCATGGCGCCGACCGCATCTCGAAGAAGCTCGAACGGCTTGGCCACGACGCCGATGTTATCCACGGCGACCGCAGCCAGTCCCAGCGCACCGCCGCGCTTAAGGGCTTCCAGAACGGTAAGCACCGCGTTCTCGTCGCCACAGACGTAGCCGCCCGCGGCATCGACGTGCAGGACATCGCCCACGTCGTCAACTACGACCTACCCAATGCCTCGGACGACTTCGTCCATCGCATCGGCCGAACGGGACGCGCTGGCGCAAAGGGAGTCGCCACCACCTTCGTCATGCCGCAGGAAAAGCACGACGCCCGCAAGCTCGAGCGCGAACTCAAGATAAAGTTCGAGTGGCGTGAGGCCGATAAGAACCTCGAGAAGGAAGTTCGCAACCAGCCCCTCGACATAACAGCTCCGGGGATGGACATCATGCAGCTTGAGACTCGTTCCTGGAAGGGCAACGATCCCGTCACCCCGATGTCAACGCCGAACGCCAACTACGGCGGCAACAAGAACGGCTTTCGCAGCCGCAATGGTGGCGGCAGCTTCTCCGGCGGACGCAACTCCGGCGGCCGTGGCCCCGGCGGTCACAGCAACGGTCGTTCTAACAGTCGCCCCGGCACCAGCCGCTCCGGCCCAGCCCGCCGCGGCCAATAACTAATCCGACACACGCTCCGCTCTGCCAGCCAACCAGCCGCAGAGCGGAGCTATCGTTTCTGCCCGTACCTGTTTCGCCGATACGCTTATGTCCGAAAACCTTCCCAACCTGATCGCGCTCAACCAAATGATCGGTGACGATAAGAGCTTCGTCCTGCGCATCGTTCAGCCCGGCCTCGCCGGCCTTATGGACGGCTCTGTCTCCACCCTCGCGCCCATCTTCGCGACTGCCTTCGCCACGCACAACTCCCGTACCGTATTCCTCATCGGCGCGGCGTCCGCCGTTGGCGCCGGTATCTCCATGGCCTTCTCCGAAGGGCTCTCCGACGACGGCGAACTAACCGGTCGCGGCAATCCCGTTTTCCGCGGTCTGGTCACCGGTCTCATGACCTTCATCGGCGGCTTTCTTCATACGCTGCCCTTCCTCATCTCCAACGTTCACACCGCCCTCACCTGGGCCTACGCAGTCGTCGGGGTTGAGCTGGTCGTTATCGCCCTCATCCGCCACCGCTACTTCAAGACCAGCTTCGCTCTCTCCTGCCTGCAGGTTATCGTCGGCGGGGGCCTGGTCTTCGCTGCCGGGGTCCTCATCGGTCAGTCATAAAGCAGATGCCGCGCCGAATCCTGGAAATACCGCCCATTCACAGCGTTTCAACGTATTGGGCTTAAAATAGGAAGAAACATATGATCTCTGTCTCCAATGTCACGATGCGTTACGGCTCCAAGCTCCTCTTTGAGGATGTCTCCGTCACGTTTACCACTGGCCGTCGTTATGGCCTCACCGGGCCCAACGGCGCCGGCAAATCCACCTTCATGAAGGTCCTCACCGGCGAGATCGACGCCCAGAAGGGGAACGTCGTCCGCCCCAAAAAAGTCGGCGTCCTCAAACAGGACCAGTACGAGTTCGACGCCTATCGCGTCATCGACACCGTCATCATGGGCAATAAGGCCCTCTGGGCCGCTCTCGAAGAGCGCGAGGTCATCTACGCCAAGCCCGAGATGACCGATGAAGACGGCTCCCGCCTCGGCGAACTCGAAGGCATCGTCGGCGACGAGGATGGCTACGAGGCCGAATCCAACGCCGCGGTTCTTCTTCAGGGCCTAGACATCCCCGACGAGCTTCATGAGCGCAAGATGTCCGAGCTGCAAGGCGGCCAGAAGGTTCGCGTCCTCCTCGCCCAGGCCCTCTTCGGCAACCCCGAAGCCCTTCTCCTCGACGAGCCCACCAACTACCTCGACCTCGAATCCATCCATTGGCTTGAGGACTTCCTCAACCACTACAACGGCACCGTCATCACCATCTCGCACGACCGTCATTTTCTCAATAACGTCTGCACCCACATTGCCGACATCGACTACGAGACCATCATCACCTACAACGGCGGTTACGACGACATGGTCCTGCAGAAGACCAGCATCCGCACCCGCATCGAGAGCCAGAACGAGCAGCGTGAAAAGAAGATCGCCCAGCTCAACGACTTCATCGCCCGCTTCTCCGCTGGCACTCGTTCGTCACAGGTGAACTCCCGCAAGAAAGAAGTCGAGCGCTTAGCCACCAGCGAACTCGCCCGCTCCAACATCGCGCGACCCTTCATCAGCTTCAAGATGGAGCGTCCCTCTGGCAAGCACGTCCTCGAGTTCGAAAACGTCAATAAGTCGTACACCCAGAAGGACGGCAAAGTCGAGCACGTCATCAATAACTTCTCCGCCGCCGTCCAGCGCGGTGACAAGGTCGTCCTCATCGGGCGCAACGGGCAAGGGAAGACCACCCTTCTGAAAGCGCTTCTCGCCAACGGCCCCGGCATCGAAGAGGCCGACGTCTCCATCGACTCCGGCACCGTCAAGTGGGGACACGAGGTCTCCATCGGCTACTTCGCCCAGGACCACACCGGTTCGATCACCAAAGGCACCACAGTAGCCGAGTGGCTGCACACCTTCGACCCGGAGGCCACCAAGGAGGACATTCGCGGCATCCTCGGCCAGATGCTCTTCCGTGGCGAAGAGGGTCTCAAAAAGACTGACGCCCTCTCCGGAGGCGAAGCCGCCCGTCTGCTCTTCTGCAAGATCATGCTGCAGAAGCCCAACGTCCTCGTCTTCGACGAACCCACGAACCACCTTGACCTCGAAAGCATCAACGCCCTGAATCAGGCGATCCAGAAGTATGAGGGCACGGTCTTCCTCGTCACCCACGACGAGGACCTCATCGAAGAGGCCGGCACGCGAATCTGGCACTTCGAAGGCGGTCCCACAAGCTTCCACATCACCGACCACAAGGGCCCCTACGAGGAATACCAGCAGCAGCTGGCCCTTGCTGCGAAATAGAACCCACAGGACCGGCCACGGATCGCGCGGACAACCACGGATCAACCCTCAAGATCCTCAATCCGTTTTTTAATCCGCGAAACCCGCGGTCGGTCTTCCAGAATTACAATAAAACCGATGCCCACCGTCGAACCCATCAAGAACCGCGGTAAAAACGTCCTCGGCCAGTCTCTCGACATCTGCGGCTGCGAGCCGATGACGGGTTTTTACCGCACCGGCTGCTGCGAGACCGGCCCCGAAGACCATGGCGTCCACACCATCTGCTGCGTCGTCGACGCTCCATTCCTTGAAGCCTCCAAAGCCCTCGGCAACGATCTCAGTACCCCTCTGCCGCAGTTTGGCTTCGCCGGCCTCAAACCCGGCGACCGCTGGTGCGTCTGCGCGGCCCGCTGGCTCCAGGTCCAGCAGGCCGGAGCCGCCTGCCCGATCATCCTCGAGGCCACGATCCAGTACGCCGTCATCCCCAGCCAACTCCACTAGCGCCATCTGTGCCGCGGGCTTCCCGGTATTCGCGTCGTCCGAAATCCGTCTCCTTGACGCGAAAATACTGTGAAAAAAAACCTGTTACAGTCCGGTTTTTGATGAAATCCCTTGACAGCCCCCTGCCCCAGGCCTGACTGTTGAAGTACTTCAATCTTTCACTTTTTGGTTGTTCACGAACGTCTTCAGGCAGATACCACAGCCGAATTCAGGACGATAAGCATCCCCATTCACACACCGTTTTTGCCATCGGTGTTTTTCAGGAGGCAGTACCCTATGAAACCTTCCACAGCGTGTCAACGTCTGCTCGTCTTCGCAGTGGCCGCCCTCTTCCTCGTCTCCGCTGGCCGTCCCCTTGCGGCCCAGACCGCCGGCGCGGGAAACATCGTCGGCACAGTGACGGACTCCAGCGGCGCCGCTGTCCCCAATGCGAGTGTCGTGATCACTAACACCGACACTGGTGCCATTCGGACTCTCACGACCAACTCGACCGGTGCTTACACCGCAAACTTTCTGCAGTCCGGCCACTATGAGATCGTTCTCGGCGGCGGTTCCTTTGGCAAGATCGATCGCAAGAACCTCGCGCTTACTGTCGGCGAGACGCTCACTGTAGACGCCACACTTCTTCCGGCATCCGTCTCCACCGACGTCGTTGTTACCACCGAAGATTTACTGCTCGATACGCAGAAGACCGACAACTCGCAGACAATCTCGCAGACCTACATCAGTGATCTTCCTGTCAACGGCCGCCGCTGGGACAATTTCGTCCTGCTCACCCCAAACGTCGCCCCCGATGGAGCGACCGGTCTCGTTAGTTATCGCGGCATCTCTGGCCTCTACAACTCGAATCTCGTCGACGGTGCCAGCAATCAGCAGGCCCTCTTCGCCGAGGCACGCGGTCGTTCAAACGGCGCTCCCTATGTCTTCTCCCCCGACTCCATCAAGGAGTTTCAGTCCGCAGTCTCCGGATACTCCGCTGAGTTTGGCGGTTCTGCAGGCGGCCAGGTCAACGCAATCACCAAGAGCGGCACCAATCATATTCATGGTGACCTCTTCTACGCCCTTCGTTATCCGGCCCTCAACGCCCTCGATCCCTATAGCAAATGGTCCGCTCTGCACAACGGCGGCAGCCTGGCGCTCCTTACCCAGACAGTTCACCAGCAGCAGCAGTTCGGTGGGAGCGTCGGTGGACCCATCATCAAGGACAAGCTCTTCGGGTTCTTCACCTACGACGGATTCCGCAAGGTCAATCCGATCCTGTACACCTCCAGCACACCCGCCTCCACGCTCCTAAGCTACGCGAACTCGACCGCGACCTGCCCAACTCCGCTCACGGCGGCGCAGTGCACCGCCGCGGCCAATTTCCTCATCTCTGAGACCACTGGCAGTTACGGTCGCAACATCAAGCAGGACATCTTCTTCCCCAAGCTGGACTTTCAACTCAACAATAATAACCACTTCAGCGCTAGCTTCCTCTGGCAGAACTTCCATCAGCCCAACGGCTATAACACCGCGGCTGTTCAGAGCAATGGCGGCATCCAGAACAACGGCAACTCGGATTATCACGAACGGTTCGTCGTCGCCGGCTGGGACAGCGTCCTCAACCCAATCACCGCCAATCAGCTTCGCTTCCAATGGTCTCGTGATCTCGAGACCAATACCACCAACGGGCCTGGACCCGGCGTGACGATCGGCTCCGGCGTCATCGGCGGCTACGGCGAGACGGCAGCGTTGCCCCGTCCTGCCGAACCGGATGAACATCGTATTCAAGTCTTCGACGTCATCTCTCAGACGCGTGGACATCACACCATCAAGGCTGGCGCCGATCTCAACTTCATCCACGAGATCATGATCAATCTCTTCCAGGGCAACGGCGGATACACCTATAGCGGTGCGGCGACTGCCGCATTCGCAAACTGGGTCCAGGACGTCTACGGGGTCAACGGCGGCCAGCACTATTCCAGCTTCACTCAGGTCGTCGATCCCGTCACTCACGTCGGCGAAGATAACTTCTGGAATAAGAACTTGTCCTTTTTCGCTGAAGACTCCTGGAAGATGACGCCGACCTTTACTCTCAACGCCGGCGTCCGATGGGACCTGCAGCTCGTTCCCCAGCCTCCTCGTCCCTACGTAACCAGCGCCAACGGAGCCCCTAGTCCCCTGGGCGCCTCCGTCACAACCGTTATCAACACGAACTACAAGATGATCCAGCCCCGTATCGGCTTCGCTTGGAATCCAAATCCAGGCACCGTCGTTCGTGGCGGGTATGGAATGTTCTACGGCCTCATCCCGTTGAGCGCCTACTACAATGTCCGTGTTGAGAACGGCGTATTCCAGCAGCAGTACAATCTCGCTCCCGGGCAGGCAGGTGCGCCGAGGAATCTGAATGTTCTCTTCACGCCACCCGGTCCTCCGCTCGCCGCTCCGTTCTCGGGTGCACTCACACCTGCACCCATCGGGGTTCCTGCTGGCCAGCCTCTAAGCCCGCACGGAGTCGACCCCCATTACACCGAACCGTATACTCACTCGATGGATCTTGCCGTCGAGCAGGTACTTCCCGGCAATACAACCTTCCGTATCGGCTGGGTTGGCACCCGCGGCATGCGCCTGCCCTACGCCATCGACCTTAACCAGGCGGCCTACACCGGCGCCACGCGTACCTACGACGTCGTCAACAGCTCCGGTGCGACGCTCTCCCAGGTCACCGTCCCGTTTTATCCCGTCGCGCCCAAACCTTCTCCCAACGACGGTAACTTCCAGGTCTCTTATAGTGGCCTGAACACCTGGTATAACGCACTAGCGGTTACCCTCAACAAACAGATGAGCCACGGCTTCCAGGCCCTCTTCAACTACACTTGGGCACATACTACCGATGCTGGCCAGAGCGCCGGTGGCGCCTCAGGACAAAACACCTCCGGCGGAGCCTTCTTTGGCACCGATGTTCTGCTCGATCCATTCAATCGGAAGGAGATCTACTCCAACCCCAAAATCAACATGACTCGTGAACAGGGACGATCCGATCTCGACATGCGCAACCGCTTCGTCGCAAGCCTCGTCTACACGCCCACATTCAAACTCTCCAACCATATCCTCAACTACGGCGTCAACGGCTGGCTCTTCGCAGGTACCGCCACCGAGCAGACCGGCTTTCCCGTTACCGCGTTTATGTCCAACAACCCTGGTTCGGGACTCTACACCACGGGCGCCGGTGCCCTCGCTACAGCTGCCGGCAACGACGGTAGCGCCACCGGAGGCGCCAACAATACCTTCAACTCCCCCGGTAGCGCCTTCGGCCGTGCACCGCAGGTCGCTCGAAACGGCTTTCACGGTCCGGGCATTCACAATTTCGACGCCCGCGTCTCACGCGACTTTCCCATCCGCGAAGGAATCAAATTCCAGATACTCGGTGAGGCGTTCAACCTTGTGAACCACCGCAACGGTCTGGGCGTCACAACAACCGCCTATAGTTTCACCGCTCCTGCGGCAAGCAGCGCTGCATGCCCGGTCGGCAGCCACGCTAACACTTGTATAACTCCTTTCGTTTCTACTACTCCCTTCGGCACCATCAACTCCACTACCGGGACCCTCTATGGCCCCCGTCAACTCCAGGTCGCGGCTAAGCTCTTCTTCTAACCCGGTCCATATCTCGTTGCCTCACCCAGAAGCGGCTCCGGAACCCGGAGCCGCTTCTATCTGCACTGTTATTGTCGTCTCTGAACTCAACAAGACGTCACCAGAGAGCCAGGAGTACGTTTTAAGAGAATGACCGACCTGCCAGAGAATCTCTTTGCAAATCCGGTTTGGCACGCTCTTCAAACGAAGCATCGTCGCTTCGCCGTGTCGAGCGGTAAGGCATGCCGCTATCCTGCCGACGTCGCTCCATTCGCGGCAGTCGTTACGCCGAGCAAAAGCGCGCTGCAATCCCTTCACTCGCTTCTCGTACCCGGAGAGTACGTGTGGCTCATAGGAGAAAGCTACCCGTCTATACCAGAACTCTCATGCGTGGGAAATCTGGAGTGTCTCCAGATGGTGTTGCCCGAAGAGGTCACGCCTCCCGGCCCAACCCCCGAAATTGTTCACCTCACCGACGCA
>WNFC01001869.1_pt1 | contig 22392 bp, 17 predicted proteins | sample 5400541 | NCBI WGS metagenome assembly WNFC01 (sample SAMN13153342, study PRJNA577476) | soil metagenome | isolation source: 120 cm saprolite under Douglas fir tree site 2 hole 2 replicate 1 | place: USA:California | collected 2015-04-18
GTGAAAATGGCCGCCAGAGGAAAAATTTAAGCGGGTCCGGCGCTGGAGGCCGGACCCGGTGGGGCTGCGAAAGAACTAGTTAGCGGTCTCCAGACGAAGATGGAGAAGATTTGGACGGCGTGGAAGCCGCCGTGGGAGTAAATGTGATTACTTGCGATTGTCCCGCGAAACGGATTTCGGTGATGGCCCCGTTGGCATCATACCCGACGGCGTCTTCGGGGGACTTAATGCCGCTTTCCTTTTTTGCGCAGGAAACCTTCGCGACGACTTTGTGTCCCTGATTAAACGTGGCTTCGTTTCCGTCAACCACGATGGTGTAATCTCCAGGAGCGAGAGTTGTCTCGCCGACCTGAAACCGGTGTGTAATGTGAATGGTTTTCTTCGCTGGGAGCGCCCAGGCTGGGAATGAAAGCGCCAGCGCGGTCAGTAAAATGAACCCACGAGATAGAACTCGATTTGCCATAGACCCCCTTTTCCACCTTTTTAATTTATCGCAGGCTCCCTATCCGGATGCATGTGGCCGTCCCCGCAAATTAAGGACCAAATCACAAACCCATCTCGAACAGGAATTCCTACTCATATGCTATGGACGCTCCAGGGTCGAAATGGACTCTTGGATCGATAAAAAAATTTCCACCAAAGAGCCATTATGGCCCGGCTACGCCATAAGATCGTGCGGCCCCAATACCACAGGGTCGGCATAAAATAACGGATACCTTCCCTGTGCACTATCCGGATCTTGCGATCAATGTGAAATCGCCTTTGCAGAGGGCGTCACGATTTCTCTGATTGATACGCGGCCTTCGATTGTAATGTTCCCGGCAATTTCTTGCGATTGCTGATCGAAAAGTCCGAGATGGGGCCTGAGTCTCGGGTCAAACGAACCTCGAACAGTCGTGGTCGAAGGATAAGTAAGAAGTTCCTGGCAGACATCTCGACTTCTGGAAAGGGCAATCGAGTAACGCTTTGGAAATCGCACCCGGCGCGGGAAGAAGGATCCGTCCACGCTTTGTGATCTCTCTATTGTGCCTGGCTCAAAAGATAAAGGTCAGCTTGTCCCCCAGGACGGGCGTAGACCACCGTGGAGAGGTCGGGAGAAAAATCAAAGGCGTTGCCCTGGTAGAACAATCGGAAAGTGAAGGGGAGTTTGAGGGCGATTTGAGGTTTGCCAATCGGATTGTCGTCTCGCAAGGCTTGCCGGTAAAACGTGACCTCTCCGCGCGAAGCAAGCGGATACAATGCGGAATTTCCGTCGGGCGAATAGTGGACCCCAAAGGTTGCTACGCCAGGAACTAACAGAATACGCTTCATGTCCTTTATTGAGATTTGGTAAATCCCAAGGTTGTCACCTGATGGCCAGAAACCGAGCAGGCGTTTGCCGTCCGAAGAAGCATCTGCCACCCAGCAGCAGTCATCCAGGAAATGCTCCACATGGGTGCCGTCTGGGTCGGCCTTCCACACCGTTGGCTTGGCCCCCTGCTTCGAGGTACTGATGTAAAGCGTTTTCATGTCGGCCGACCAAATCAGGAATCCAACCACACCCTCTACGCCCCTGATTTGGCGCAGTCCGCTGCCATCCGCACCCACTAGAAACGTCCTATTCTCTCCTGCCTTTGTATCAGCAAAAGAAGTTTGCGAACCATCGGGAGACCAACCTAATGTTGACAAGGAAGGCCCGGAGGTAGCAAGCCTCACTTGATTGCTGCCATCGATATCGGATACCCACAGTTCGCTTTCATTTTGGTCAATAATCTTAATGAAAATCAGCCTCTTTCCATTTGGAGAGATAACGGGTTGCGTTGCATTCTCCGAAACGATGTCGGTGGATAACTTGCTGCGTACATGATACGCAGTTAGAAATCCGGATCCCTTTCCATTGACGTACAAGATGCCTTTGCCGGCCTGATAGGGCATCGGCCGGAGGTCCGGGCCGGGGCCAAAAGTAATTTGCGTTAAGGAGCGATCCGCCAAATTGTAGCTCCAAAGATTGGTGAGGCCGTTGAGCGTCCGGCTAAGCAACAAATTCTTTCCAGGCTCTCCCCAAACCAGGTCCTCGGGATGACCCGATAACGTGGCCAACTTCGCCGCCTTTCGAGTGGACGCATTCAGTCTGTACAAATGGACTTCATCAGTGGATAGGTCGCCGGTTGGCCTTGCGGCACTGACCAGCAGATCGTTGCTGTCGGGAAAGAGGAGAATGGACAAGGGAATAATCTGAGGGCTGTCAAAACTGTATACGCGCTCCTCACCAAGGCCGGTATTCGGCGCGCGGAAGATGCCTTGATTGTTTGATTTCAAATAGAAGAGTGAACTCCCGTCAGCAGATGGAACGAGCGAGACACCAGAGGCCAGGCGGCGCGCACTTCCCCCGAGTGTGGGGATGGCCCATACTTCATCGCGGCCCAACACACGGTTAAAATAGATTTCCGAACCGTCAAAGGAAAAGCTATCTACGACCTTGTCGCCTTCATCGTCGGTCAGTTGAAGCGGTTTGCCGCCTGAGGAAAGCATGACGAACACTTGCGGAATACCCGCAACGGGCGAGGTGAACGCCACGGTACGCCCATCCGGCGAAAGGCATGCCGTGTCCATTGGCTTGTTCCAGTGGCTGATTTGAGTGATTTTTGTATGTGGAGCGGGAGGATTAGGGCGCGAAAGAAAATGATAGACACCGTACGTGGCGGCGGCCACAAGTGAAAGAACGACGATTGCTGCTACAACGAGTCCGCCCTTGTGCTGCTTCGCCACGTCGATGACCGAACTGCTGGACGGATGCGCGGGAAGAACTTCGACTGTTGCCTCTTTCACCCCCGGTAACCCGACGCTATGCGTGCCGGACTGCGGCTTGGAGGCGTCGAGCGGGTCAGTACTCGCTCCTGAGGAGATATTGGGGGTCACCGCTGATCGCCCGGAGTCTGTATCACGCTTGAGGCGTTTCAGTTCCGCGCGCATCTCCGCTGCGCCCTGGTAGCGCAGGTCACGGTCTTTTTCGAGGGCTCGATTGATGATGTCTTCCAGTTTTGCGGGCAAGTCGGGATTCAACCTAACGGGGTTAATTGGCTCCCGTTCGAGAATGGCGTGGAAGATGACGCCGGAACTTTCCCCACGGAAGGGCAATTGTCCCGTCGCCATTTCGTAGAGGATTACGCCGAATGAAAAAAGGTCTGTGCGCGCATCGAGGTCTTTCGCGCGGACCTGTTCGGGCGACATGAAAGCGACCGTTCCCAGCGCGGTGCCGGGGCTCGTAAGGTGCTCGGGTTCGTCTGTCAAAGTTTCGACAGTGTCAGCATTGCTAGCAGAAACCTTGGCGGTGGGAACTTTGGCGAGGCCGAAGTCCAAGATCTTGGCGTGGCCGCGCTTGGTAACAAAGATGTTCGCCGGTTTGATGTCGCGATGGACGATGCCCTGGGAGTGTGCGGCATCCAGGGCATCGGCAATCTCGATAGAGATATCGAGCAGCCGTTCCATCTCGAGTGGGTGGCCAGCGATGACGTGCTTGAGAGTGACGCCGTCCAGATACTCCATGGCGATAAAGGCCTGGCCACCTTGCTCACCGATGTCGTAAATCGTGCAAATGTTCGGATGGTTCAGGGCTGAGGTCGCTCGCGCTTCGCGTTTGAAGCGCTCCAGCGCCTGCGGATTGTGCCCCACATCTTCGGGCAGGAACTTGAGGGCCACGAAGCGGCCGAGCCTTGTGTCTTCGGCCTTGTATACAACACCCATACCGCCACTTCCCAGCATTTCCATGATGCGGTAGTGGGAGACGGTTTGTCCGAGGTGTGATGGGGAGCCCGCCATTTGGCGCACATCTATCTTAGGTTGCGTTGCACGGCAAGTCAACGAAGAGAGATTCTCAGTGAACCACCGCAGGTGCAAGATTGATGGTCGATCGTCTCAAGTGCCTAATGGCAACCGGATAGCTCTTGGGACACGCGCTATATGACGAAGTGCCGTCCGCACCAAGAACATTCCGGGGTCATTGTCGCCGAACCGGAAGTTGAGACCCGAAACGCAGGCCGGAGTTCGCGGTAGGCGTCGCTATACGCGCCTAGGCCAGACTTACCCACAACCCAAAGATAGAAAATTTGAAATAGTTTTTCCGATGCTGCTATAGTGCTTGCCGTGGGCGGCGGCTGATCGGAATATTCATATTTGGAATTTTAGAAGAATGCATATTTTAGATGTACCCCAAACATTCGGCAGGTTCATCGTAAGAGTGTAAAGTTTGACTGCCGAATTGCACGCCCCTTCGCTGGTCGAACGCGCCGTTACCCGCAGATCGGGACCGCAATTGCGGTTCACGGAAAGGCGCTAAGACCGTCTAGGCTGTCCACCCTCGGTGAGGGCTCCGAGTGAAGCTGGCATGGCTCAGATATTTCATCGCAGCACAAATGCAATTGCGCGCTTGAGCATCTATGGCGCGGTGATCCTTATCGCGTTATTGGGATATGCCGTCGACGTTGTCAATAAGACGTCCTACGTTACCGAAGTGAATAACGCACGGCCCCAACCGGTCCCGTTCAGCCATAAGCACCACGTGGGGGAGCTCGGTCTGGATTGCCGGTATTGCCATGCATCCGTGGAAGTGTCCTCTTCGGCAGGCATGCCGCCCACGGAGACTTGCATGACCTGCCATTCGCAAATCTGGACGAATGCCGCCATGCTAGAACCCGTGCGCGCCAGCTATAGTGACTCTAAACCGATCTCCTGGACGCGCGTGAACGCCGTGCCGGACTTCGTTTATTTCAATCACAGCATTCACGTAGCGAAGGGGGTTGGGTGCACGACTTGTCACGGCCCCGTCGCGGAAATGAACATTACCTGGCGTGCTCAGACGCTCTATATGCGGTGGTGTCTCGAGTGCCATAACGCCCCAGAGAATTACCTTCGCCCGCGTTCGGAAATTTTTAATGCGTTTTACCAGGCGCCCAGCAACCAGCTGGCTCTTGGTCGCCAACTCGCGAAGGAATACAAAGTGCAGAGGCTGACGACCTGCACGACGTGCCACCGTTAGGGGAAACAGGGAGCGGATGCGGGTCCTACTTTTACGCTGAACGTCCCGGCCTGGCCGGGACGTTGAGCACGCAAGGCCATCGATGGAGACAAAGAAGAAGAACGACGCGCGGCCCGGTGTCGACATCGCCGCGCTTCGACACGCGACGAGCGGTGGGATGACGCCCCGGTTTTGGCGCAGCCTGGACGAGCTTGCTGATACGCCCGAGTTTCGGGACCATGCGGAGAATGAGTTCCCTCATGGAGCCAACGATCCGGGCGCAAGCCTTGACCGGCGCGAACTCATGAAGGTGATGGCCGCGTCCGCCGCGTTCGCCGGACTTACCGGTTGTACCAAGCTTCCGACACAACGCATCGTCCCTTACGTTCGCCAGCCGGAGCAGATCGTCCCCGGCAAGCCGCTGTTTTATGCGACGGCCGTGACACTCGGCGGCGTCGCCACGGGAGTGTTGGTCGAAAGCCACATGGCGCGGCCCACGAAGGTTGAGGGCAATCCCGACCATCCTGCCAGCCTGGGGGCATGCGACGCCTTTGCGCAGGCTTCCATCCTGGAGCTGTACGATCCGGACCGCTCGCAGGCAGAAATTCACGATGGCCGTATCGGGAGCTGGACCGAGTTCCAGAACGAGTTGTCCGTCGCGCTTGCCGATGAAATGAAGTCCGGCGGCGCCGGACTGAGACTTTTGACACCCACAATTACTTCTCCGACGCTTGGCGCGCAAATCCGCACGTTTTTGAACACGTTCCCGTCCGCGAAGTGGCATCAGTACGAGTCAGTGGGGCGCGACAATGTCCGCGAAGGGGCAAAAATCTCGTTCGGGGAGATTGTGAATCCAGTTTACCGGGTGAATCGCGCGGAAGTGATACTCTCGCTCGATTCAGATCTGCTTACGAGTGGACCCGGATGCGTTCGGTACGCGCGCGAATTTGCACAAAAGCGCCGCGTGGAGAGCGCCGAATCGAACATGAACCGACTATACGCCGTCGAATCGACGCCAACCAATACCGGCGCAATGGCCGATCATCGGTTGCGGATGCGTGCATCGGAAATCGAAGGCTTGGCGCGCGCGCTGGCGAAGGAACTCGGCTTGGCCGTCGCTGCGGGCCCGGCGATTTCATCGAGCGTGCCTCCTGAATGGATCCCGGCGCTCGCGCGCGATCTCAAACAGCATGCAGGTGCGACTCTCGTGGTCGCAGGCGACCATCAGCCGGCGATCGTACACGCTTTGGCGCACGCCATCAACGATACGCTCGGCAATTTCGACAAGACAGTTTATTTCACGCAGCCAATAGAAGAATCGCCGATCGATCAATGGCCGTCGATTGGCGAACTTGCCGCCGACATTCGCGCCGGGAAAGTCACGACGTTAATGATCATTGGCGGCAACCCAGCCTATGACGCGCCATCGGATCTAGGTTTTCGCGATATCCTGCCGAAGGTGAAGTTCACTGCCCGGCTCGGGCTCTACGAAGACGAAACCTCGGCGCTGTGCCACTGGCATATTCCCCAGGCGCACTCTCTCGAATCGTGGGGCGATGCCAGAGCATACGACGGCACGATTTCGGTGATTCAGCCGCTGATCGCGCCGCTCTATGGCGGAAAATCAGAGATCGATTTTCTTGCCCTGCTCAACGGGCAAGCGGGGAAACCATCTCACGATGTGGTTCGTGAATCCTGGCAAGCGCAAAGGACCGGAATTCAGCACTTCGACGCGCTTTGGGAGAAAACGCTGCGCGACGGAGTGATGGCGAATACTGCGTTTCTTCCCAAACCAGTCGCTTTGAAATCCGGAATCGGAGCGCAGGCTCCCCAAGCTCCCCAGCAAGGACTTGAGATCGTTTTCCGTCCCGACCCGACCATCCGGGACGGGCGATTCGCAAATAATGGGTGGCTGCAGGAATTACCAAAGCCGCTGACGAAACTCACGTGGGACAGCGTCGCCATGCTGAGCCCGAAGACGGCCCAGCGCCTGGGACTCAGGAGTGAAGATGCCGTTGAACTGAAGTATCAGGGGCGAACCATTGTCGCGCCGGCGTGGGTGATGCCCGGCCACGCGGACGAAAGCGTAACTGTTTTTCTTGGCTATGGACGCACGCGCGCGGGGCGCGTTGGAACGGGCGCTGGCTTCGACGCGGGTTGGATTCGGCCTTTCGCCACGCCGTGGATAGGCTCGGGACTCGAGATCCGAAAGACGGGCGCGAAATGGGCGCTGGCCGCAACGCAGACGCACAACTCCATGGAAGGGCGCGACCTCGTGCGCGTCGCGACGCTGGACGAGTACCGCAAGAATCCGCAATTCGCGCAGGCCGACGTAGAGAAAAATCCGCTCTCGCTGTACCCCGAGGTGAAATACGACGGCTACTCGTGGGGCATGGCGATAGACCTGAACGCCTGTACCGGCTGCGGCGCGTGCGTGGTGGCCTGCCAGGCGGAAAACAACATCGCGGTGGTCGGCAAGACGGAAGTCATGATTGGCCGTGAGATGCACTGGATTCGCATCGACCGCTATTACGAAGGGAATCTGGACGACCCGCGCACATACCACGAACCCGTGCTCTGCATGCATTGTGAAGACGCGCCGTGCGAAGTTGTTTGCCCGGTGGCCGCGACGGTTCACAGCCCGGAAGGCCTGAACGAAATGGTCTACAACCGCTGCGTGGGCACGCGCTATTGCTCGAACAACTGTCCGTATAAGGTGCGACGCTTCAATTTCCGACTTTACTCGGATTGGGAGACGCCCAGCCTTTTCGGGATGCGCAATCCTAACGTCAGCGTGCGCAGCCGCGGCGTCATGGAAAAATGTTCGTACTGCGTGCAGCGAATCAATGCGGTGAAAATCGAAGCGGAAAAAGAGGATCGCACCGTGCGCGACGGTGAAATCGTCACGGCGTGCCAGCAGTCTTGCCCGTCGGAAGCGATTGTTTTCGGGAACATCAATGATCCAGAGAGCCGCGTTTCCGTGCTGAAGAAGAAAAATCTGAATTACAGCTTGCTCGAAGAGCTGAACACGCGGCCCCGGACTACCTATCAGGCGCGGCTGCGCAATCCGAACCCGGAGATCGAGAAACCAGCGGCAGTCTAGAGCGGAATAAAACATGGCGGAAAGCCCGGCTGACAAACTGGCAGATCAGAGCATGCCCGCGCCGATCCTCGGCCCGGGGTACAACATCGCTTCCGTCACGGACAAGATCAGCGCGATTGTTATGATCCGCCGTCCGCCGAAGTGGTGGATAGTGGGCTTCGCCGGGGCGTTCGCACTGGTGATGCTGCTCCTTTATTCCATCACCTATCTTTTCGCCGTGGGGGTGGGGATTTGGGGCATCCAGATTCCGGTCGGATGGGGCTTTGCGATCATCAATTTCGTCTGGTGGATCGGAATCGGCCACGCGGGCACGCTGATTTCCGCGATCCTTCTGCTTTTGCGGCAGCAGTGGCGCACTTCCATTAACCGGTTTGCCGAAGCCATGACGTTGTTTGCCGTATCCTGCGCGGGAATTTTTCCGCTCATCCACATGGGGCGTCCATGGCTGGCCTACTGGCTGTTTCCATATCCTGACACGATGAAAATGTGGCCGAATTTCCGCAGCCCCCTGGTGTGGGATGCGTTTGCGGTTTCGACCTACGCAACTGTTTCGGCGCTGTTCTGGTTTATCGGGCTGCTTCCGGACCTCGCGACGCTCCGTGACCGCTCGAAGAATCGCGCCGCCAAGATCATCTACGGTTTTCTGGCCATGGGCTGGCGCGGGTCCGCGGTCCATTGGTATCGCCACGAAACGGCTTCCTTGCTGCTCGCTGGCCTGGCAACCCCGCTGGTTCTCTCCGTGCACACGATTGTGAGCTTCGATTTCGCGTTCGCCATCGTTCCCGGATGGCATGCGACAATCTTCCCTCCGTACTTTGTGGCCGGCGCCATTTACGCGGGATTCGCCATGGTGCTCACTCTTTCGATTCCCGTGCGCAAGATTTTTGGCCTGGAAGATTTCATTACCATGCGTCACCTGGACAATATGGGCAAGGTGATGCTCGCCACCGGACTGATCGTCGGCTACGGCTACATGGTGGAAGCGTTCACCGCGTATTACAGCGGCAATCAATATGAGCGCTTCATGATCTTGAACCGCATGGGCGGACCTTATGCGAAAGTCTATTGGTGCCTGGTGGCCTGCAATATCGTTGCGCCGCAATTTCTGTGGTCGCGGAAAGTGCGCTCCAAGGTGGGCGCTTTGTTCGCGATCGCCATGGTGGTGAACGTGGGGATGTGGCTGGAGCGGTTTGTGATTGTTGTCACCAGCTTGCACCGTGATTTTCTGCCCTCTTCCTGGGGAATGTACTACCCGACGCGATGGGACATTGCGACGTTTATCGGAACGATTGGACTATTCCTGGCGCTGCTTTTCCTGTTCATTCGTTTCTTGCCGCTGATTTCCATTTTCGAAATGAGGACACTGGTGAGCGAGGAGGAAAAAAAGGCGGCTGAGTGATTCCCGGCTTCCCAATTTGCTCCCGCGCGATTGCCACGACATGAAGAAGCAAACGATTTACGGATTGATGGCGGAGTTCAAGACTCCCGAGCAGCTCCTCGAAGCTGCACGCCGTACGCAGACAGCGGGATACCGCCGCATCGACGCGTTCGCTCCGTTTCCGATCGAAGGCTTGGCGGAAGCCGTCGGCTTCCGCCGCACTCGCCTCCCGCTGGTCGTTTTGTGCGCCGGGATTGTTGGCGGATGCGCGGGCTTCTTTCTGCAGTATTATGGCGCGGTGATCAGCTATCCCGTAAATGTGGGCGGCAGGCCGCTCAATAGCTGGCCCGCGTTCATCCCAATCACATTTGAATTGACGATTCTGTTCGCCGCGGCCGCGGCCGTGTTCGGGATGCTGGCCATGAATGGATTGCCCACACCGTACCATCCGGTCTTCAACGTGCCGCGATTTGCGCTCGCTTCGCGCGACAGGTTTTTCCTTTGCATCAAGGCGCGCGACCCGCTGTTCGACCGCGAAAAGACCAGGCGATTTCTCGAGACGCTGACTGCGCGCGAGGTGTCCGAAATTGATGCCTAGCACCCAGCGCGGGAATCGGTTCATGGGCAGGTGGGCGTTCGCCGCCGCGGGACTTCTGCTGTTGTGTGCCGGGTGCCGCCAGGACATGCACGTCCAGCCGCGCTACAACCCGTTTGACCCGACGGACTTCTTTGAGGACGGCCAATCCGCGCGCATGCCTGTTGCGGGAACTTTTCCGCGCGGAGATTTGACGACGGGGCCGGAGGAGCTCCTGTACACGGGAAAAGTGAACGGCGCGCTGGCGGAGGTGTTTCCGTTTCCGGTCACACGCGAAGTCCTGGACCGTGGCCGGGAGCGCTTCGATATTTACTGCACCCCGTGTCACGGGCTGTCCGGCGACGGCGACGGCATGATCGTGCAACGGGGATTCCGCCGTCCACCTTCGTTGCACATTGACCGCTTGCGCGCCGCGCCCGCCGGACACTTTTTCGACGTGATCACAAACGGGTTTGGCGTGATGTATCCATATGACTACCGGGTTGCTCCTCGCGACCGATGGGCGATTGTTGCTTATATTCGAGCGCTGCAACTCAGCCGGCAGGCGTCGATCAGCGATGTCCCGGCAGCGGAGCGGAGAAAATTGCAAGGCGAATCGCGATGAGTGAAGCCGGAAACAAAACGATGAAGCTCGAGAGCCTGCCGGTGCGGCTCGTGTCGATCGGCGGCGCCCTCCTCGCTGTTTGTGTCGTCGATGGATTCCGCGACAGTGGGGGATTTTTCCGGTCCTATCTGGTGGCGTTCCTGTTCTGGATTGGGATCACGCTCGGCTGTCTGGCGCTGTTGATGGTGCAGCATCTGACGGGAGGGAATTGGGCTCTGGTGATTCGGCGGATCCTGGAAGCCGGTAGCCGGACGCTTCCTCTCATGGCTGCTGCGGTGCTGCCGCTGCTTGCAGGAATGAAGGACCTATATGCGTGGTCGCGCCCCAGCCAGAACGATCCCGTCGTTCTCGCCAAGCATTTGTATCTGAATGCTGATTTTTTCATTGGGAGGACGATTTTTTATTTCGCGTGCTGGTTCATGCTCACGCATTTGCTCAACAAGTGGTCTCGCGCTGAAGATGCGGGCGGAAATGCTTCCCTATGGGCGCGCATGGAGGGGCTGAGCGGCGGCGGGCTGGTGCTTTACGGTTTGACCGTTACATTCGCTTCGGTCGATTGGGTGATGTCGCTGGAGCCGCGCTGGTACTCGACGATTTATGGTCTGCTGTTCATGGTGGGCCAGGCGCTTGCTGCGTTGGCGTTCTCCATAGCGGTATTGATCTGGCTTTCCGGACGGGAACCTCTCTCGGAAGTTGTGAGGCCTTCATATTTTCAGGACCTCGGAAGTTTTCTGCTGGCCTTCGTCATGCTCTGGGCGTACCTGGAGTTCTCGCAGTTCCTGATTATCTGGGGCGGAAATCTTTCCGAGGAAATTCCCTGGTACATCCGGCGCATGCAGGGAACTTGGGGGACCGTCGGACTGCTGCTAGTCCTTCTGAATTTCGGTCTGCCGTTTTTCCTCCTTCTGTTTCGCAACGTGAAGCGGAGGACGGGCTCCCTTTTACTTGTTGCCGGTTTGGTTCTCGTGATGCGTCTGGTGGACATGTACTGGATGGTTTTGCCCGCGTTCGGCGGAGGCGATGCACACCTCACGTGGATGAACGTGCTGCTTCCATTTGGCATGGGAGGAATCTGGCTCGCGTATTTCACCTGGCAGTTGCAGCAGTTGCCGGTTCTGCCGACCCACGATCCACGCATGGAAGGAGTGGCGCAGCATGTCGTCGAGCATGGATAAATCGCACGGCGCTCCAGCAGCCTCGCAGGGTTACGAGACGCGCGATGCGAATGTGCGCGGGGTTTTTGGCTTTCTAGTGGTTCTGAGCTTCGTGCTCGTGTTCATTGCGCTTCTGTGCTGGGGGCTGTTCAACTATTTTTCGGCCGGCCAGATCAATCGCGTGCCCGCTTCCCCATTTGCCGGAACGCGGCAGTTGCCCGCTGGCCCTCAGTTGCAGGTGAATCCGCGCCAGGATTGGCTGAGATTCCGCGCGGAGCAAGAGAGGTCCCTTGAATCGTACTCCTGGGAGAGTCGAGACGATGGAACGGTGCGCGTCCCCATCGAACGCGCGATGGAGTTGCTGCTTCAAAAGGGCCTGCCGGTAGCGCCCAGCGCATCCTCCCCCGGAACCTCTGCCGGGGCAGAAAAGTCTGAGCGGAAAGGAAGTACGAAACATTGAACGCGAGAAACGCAGCGCCACTTTACATCGCGGCAATGGCGCTCGCCGCCCTGCCCGCGCGCGCGCAGCAGGTGGGCCCGCCGGCCATCCTGCGCGAAGTGAGCATTGCCCAGCGCCTCAACGAGCCTATTCCCCCGGAAATTATCTTCCGCGACGAAAACGGAAAGGCCGTGCGTCTAGGCGATTACTTCGGGAAGAAGCCGATCGTGCTCTCTCTCGTGTATTTCGATTGCCCCGCGCTGTGCACGGAAGTCCTCAACGGCGAACTGCGGACTATGAAGGCGATTTCGCTCGATCTCGGCAAGGACTTTGATGCGGTGACGGTCAGTTTTGAGCCCAAAGACACACCCGCGCTGGCGACGGCGAAGCGGGACGTTTACGCGGGCCAATACGGGCGGCCCGGAGCCAGGGAAAATTGGCACTTTCTTACAGGCGAGCAGCAATCGATTGACGCACTGACGAAAGCGGCCGGCTTTCATTACGCGTACGATTCGGCAAGCCGGCAGTACGCGCATGCGGCCGCGATCCTGGTGCTCACTCCGCACGGACGCATAGCCCGCTACTTTTACGGAGTCCAATATCCGTCTCGGGATTTTCGTCTCGGATTGGTCGAGGCTTCGGAGGGGCGAATTGGAACCCCGACCGACCATGCTCTGCTGTACTGCTATCAGTACGATCCGATGACGGGAAAATACGGGCTCATCGTGATGAACGTCGTGCGCGCGGCGGGCCTTTTCACCGTGCTCGTGCTGGGGATTTTCATGTTCGTGATGTTTCGCCGAGAACGCAAACATCCCAACGCGCCTCCCGCCGTGGGAGTGAAGGCGCGATGAGAGCGCCAGCGGCAAGGACGAACTTTTAATGCAAGGAATCCCCATCCAGCCGGATCAGGCTTCCACGATCGCGCGCTCGGTCGACCATCTGTATTTTTTTATCACCGCGGTCATGCTGTTTTTCACAATTCTGATTTTTTCGATCATTTTCTATTTCATGATCAAGTACCGGCGGCGGTCGCCCGACGAGCGCCCCAAGGCGATCGAAGGGTCCTTGCCGCTCGAAGTCCTGTGGACGGCCATCCCTACCGTGATCGTGGCGGTGATTTTTGTCTGGGGGTCGAGTCTGTATTTCCGGAATTCGGAGCCTCCACCGGGAGCGATGGAAATCTTCGTCACGGGCAAGCAATGGATGTGGAAAGCCGAGCACCCGGAAGGGCAGCGTGAAATCAATGAATTGCACGTGCCGCTGGGGCGGCCTGTCAAGCTCACGATGACCTCAGAGGACGTGATCCACGATTTTTTCGTTCCTGCATTTCGCGTGAAGAAAGATGTGCTTCCCGGGCGGTACACCTCACTGTGGTTTGAGCCGACCAAACTGGGGGCATTCCACCTGTTCTGCGCGCAGTACTGCGGCGCGTTCCACGCGGGCATGCTCGGGTCTGTGATTGTCGTCGAGCCGGATGAATACGAGCGTTGGCTGGCCGGGAGCGTACAAGGAGAAACGATGGAGGCCGCTGGTGAAAAATTGTTTCGCGAGAACGGTTGCATTACATGCCATCTCGCCGACGGTACGGGGCCTGCGCCGTCATTGCTCGGCGTATATGGAAATACGGTCCATCTCACCAATGGTCAAACGCTCACGGCCGATGATGCGTACGTCCGTGAGTCGATCCTGAGTCCCGCTGCAAAAATTGTGAACGGCTATAAGCCGGTGATGCCTTCCTTTCAGGGACAACTGAGCCAGGAACAGCTTCTCGACCTGGTCGCCTACATTCGTTCGCTTGGGCGTTCTGTCGACAACGAGCAGGGGAAGCAGCAGGAAGAGGGGAAGAAATGAGCACGGCTACGCCGGAACCGCGCGTGAATGCGCCGCGCAATTACCTGAACGCCGACTATGGCTGGAAATCCTGGCTTTTCACACAGGACCATAAGCGCATCGCGTTGCTCTATATGGTCTCGATCACGTTTTTCTTTGTCATCGGCGGATTCGCCGCCGTTTTAATGCGCATTCATCTCATCGAGCCGCAGGGTGCACTGGTGCAGCCGGAGACTTACAACAAGCTATTCACGCTGCACGGCGTGATCATGATTTTCTTCTTCCTGGTTCCGTCGATCCCAGCGGTGCTGGGAAATTTTCTCGTTCCATTGATGGTGGGGGCCCGGGACCTCGCATTTCCCAAGGTGAATTTGTTGAGCTGGTACATTTACACCGTCGGGGGCTTGTTCACGCTGTATTCGGCGATTGCGGGCGGCGTGGACACGGGTTGGACGTTCTATGCGCCCTACAGCAGCACCTATTCAAACACGCAGGTCACCGCGGTCGTGGTGGGCGTGTTCATCAACGGTTTTTCTTCGATTCTAACGGGTCTGAATTTTATCGTCACGATCCACAAGATGCGAGCGCCAGGCCTCACATGGTTCCGCATGCCCCTCTTCCTGTGGGCCATCTACGCCACCAGCATCATCATCGTTTTGGGGACTCCCGTCCTCGCAATCGCACTCTTTCTGCTGGGGCTGGAGCATATTTTTCACGTGGGGATATTCAGCCCTGCGCTGGGCGGTGATCCGCTGCTGTTCCAGCACCTGTTCTGGTTCTATTCGCATCCGACCGTTTACATCATGATTTTGCCGGCCATGGGCGTGGTCAGCGAAGTCATTGCCTGTTTTGCCCGTAAGCGAATATTCGGGTATAAGGTTGTCGGATTTTCAAGCGTGGCGATCGCGGTGCTCGGTTTTCTGGTTTGGGGGCACCATATGTTCGTCACCGGGCAATCCGTTTATGCGGGACTAATTTTCTCGTTCCTTAGTTTTCTTGTGGCGATCCCTTCGGCGGTTAAAGTTTTTAATTGGACCTCGACGCTCTATAAAGGTTCAATTTCCTATGATGCCCCGATGCTCTACGCGCTCGGGTTCATCGGCCTGTTTACGATGGGCGGCTTGACGGGTATGTTTCTGGCGTCGCTTGCCACCGACGTGCACCTGAACGGAACCTATTTCATCGTGGCCCATTTCCATTACATCATGGTGGGCGGAGCGGTGATGGGCTATCTCGGCGGATTGCACTTCTGGTGGCCGAAAATTTCCGGGCGAAAGTATCCTAACGGATGGGCGGCGCTCGCCGCGGCCATCATTTTTGTCGGATTTAGCCTCACGTTTTTTCCGCAATTCATGCTCGGATATCTCGGGATGCCCCGCCGCTCCGCCTTCTATCCGGCGGAGTTCCAGGTGTTGAATGTGATGTCTTCCGCCGGAGCCTCGATATTGGGCGTCGGATACCTGATTCCGCTGATTTATTTTATCTGGTCGATGCGGTATGGGCCGGTGGCCGAAGCAAACCCGTGGGGTGCGAAGGGGCTCGAGTGGCAGACATCTTCGCCGCCCCCAACAGAGAATTTTACGCAAATGCCGGTCGTGACCGAAGAAGCGTACGCCTACGCAGCCGAGGAGGAAACCAGCCGTGGCTGATATGCACGCCGAACACACCGCCTTGGCGCACCAATTCGAGGACCTCGCGCAACAGCACGACGCTGATACGCTCGGGATTTGGCTCTTCCTCGTCACGGAAATCATGTTTTTTGGCGGTTTGTTTGCCGCCTACGCGATCTTTCGTTGGCTCTATTATGCCGCGTTTGAAGGCGGGAGCCACATTCTGGATATCCGCCTCGGAGCGATCAATACGGTCGTCCTGCTGGCCAGCAGCCTCACGATGGCGCTTTCGGTGCGCTCCGCGCAGACCGGCAACCGGCGCGCGCTCGTTCTTTTTCTGATCTTGACCATGATTCTTGGCGGCTTATTCCTCGGCGTAAAAGCGTTCGAGTATAACCAAAAATTCGTCGAGCACATTGTCCCGAGCCTCGACTGGGCCCCGGATGGAGAAGCTCTTGCGCGGTTGACGCCGGGCGGTCTCGATCACGCCCAACTCTATTTCTTTTTCTACTTTGCCATGACCGGGCTGCACGCGCTGCACATGATCATCGGGTTGGGGCTATTGCTCTGGCTGGTTCTCCGGGCGCGCAAGGGAAGCTTCACGCCCAGCTACTTTGCTCCGGTTGAAGTCGTAGGCTTGTACTGGCATTTCGTGGATATAGTCTGGATTTTCCTTTTTCCGTTGCTCTATCTGATAGGCGGACGCTACTGATGTCACAACAGATTGTGCCGTTGAAGACTTACGTGCTCGTTTTTGTCAGCCTGATCGGTCTGACCCTGCTGACGACCGCAGTGGCTTTCGTCGATCTCGGCGCATTCAACACGGTCGCGGCGCTCGTTATTGCTTTCTGCAAGATGCTGCTGGTGATTTTTTTCTTCATGCATCTTCGCCATAGCGGAGGTCTCGTGCGCGTCGTTTTGCTCGCGGGATTTTTCTGGCTGGCTCTGCTGATCGGTCTTACGATGAGCGACTATCGCACTCGCATGTGGACGCCGGCGCCGGACGCTTGGTCGAGTACTGCTCCGCCAACGCATCCGTGATCGTTCGCTTTTGAATGCACGAAGCTCGAATGTAAAAATTTGTGACCCGAACACGTCTTCGCTGCGGGGGTTCGCGCGATCATTTGTCGGGAAAATTCAGGGTTACGCGGAAACAGAAAACCCGTCCGCCAAGGCGGACGGGCTTTCCAGAGGGGAGAATGGTTCCGTGCCTATGCGCGGAAGGCACAAGAACCCTTTATCCTCGCGCTGAGTCTAGAAGAGCGGAAACGTCGATGTCAAGAAGAGAAATGAATGGAATGGCTACGCTATAAGTCACGCGTTTTCATCAAGTTGCAAAATCAACCTCAAGTTCTGGGTGAGGTATGCTCTCAGTTTTCAACAGGTCCTTGCGATTTTTCGTAGAAGTCCTTTGCTTGTATAGGCTTGCTGTATATCCCTAGCTGCAGGATTTCGATCTGTTTTTCACGGTCGAAAACCTTGTTGGGAAAGAAAATTCTCAAGACAGCTCGAAGTCCTCCAAACCCAAGTCCCACGGCGAGCGCGAGGAGCATGATTACGCCCGTCCCGAGAAACGCCCCAACAACGATACTGCCGATGGTCGGATCGGTCAGCGTATGCTTAGGCTCATTCCATGTGACTTGGCTTTCATATTGCACCTGATCGAGCAATTGGTTGGCGGCCTCTCGCGAGGGTGCTCCGATCACGACTGCAATCAACGAGCTCGAGCGCTTCCCGAATAGCACGGTCTGATCCGGCGGCACGCCACCTGGGGGATCGAATGTAAATCGCCTTAGCATTCCCGCAAACTTTTCCGCGGCAATCTGTTGCGTCGGATAGGACGCGATGAGCAGGGTAGCGTCTTTGCCCGCGAGACGGTAACGGGCGAGAATGGTTTCCGCGCTGTGGTCAAAGCCGAGCCAATCATCTGTGCCGAGTGGAACGTATTGAGACAAGGCGCGGGGCCCCAGGACATAGTGCTCAGAGCTACGCACGATGCCATGTTCCGGCAGGTGCTCTCCAATCGAGGGAAACGGAGTGTGGTCTGAGATTTTGTACAGGAACGTAACAAGTTGTTTCAAGTCCGCGTTGGATGGGCGCGCCGGCTTCTCCGCAACGTCGAGTAAGAAATCCCCGACTACAACCAGCGCCCGATCGGTCGCGGCCGCTCCAAAGGAACCCAGGTCTGCAGCTGCAAGGGAGTCGTTGCGAAGGAACGTGTAGGCTCCGTACGCAGAGCTTGGGTCGCGAAACCTGTAGAGTGTGACTGCCGTGGTTTGGCCACCCTGGGTGTACGCGCGCCGTTCGAGCGACTTTAAGAAATATTCGCGAAAGATTGCGGCGTCTGGGCCCAGAACTTGGTCAAGTCCTGCGGATGGAACAACAACGGGAGCTTCCGCGGCGTTCCAACCCGCAAAGGACGAAGGAAGGACGCTCTGCGAGGCGGCCGGGCGTGCGGCAGCAATCAGACACAGAATGACGATGGGTGAAAGTCGCCGCATCTCGCTCTTATTTAGACGCCAAGATTCTACTGCGGGTTCCCGGATCGCGCTACTATTCCTGTACGATTTCCAGGTGCGGGATGGGTCTGATTGGGGGTGAGGCTGTTGGTGTTCTGGAGGTAAATCTCGATGCCGCGATAGAGACCCTCGGCGACGCGCTGGCGGCTCTCCGGTTTCTTCAGCCATTGCTCGTCGGAGGGATTGGAAATAAAAGAGATCTCCGCGAGCACCGAAGGCATGTTAGCCCCGATCAATACAACGAAAGGAGCCTTGCGGACCCCTCGACTCCGGTCGCCACGGTTGATATTTCCCACGCGGTTCGCGAGAGAGTCCTGTATGGTCCCGGCAAGATCGCGTGATTCTTCGATTTTTTCGTTTCGCGCAATCTTATTCACGATGTCCTGAAGATCGTGGACCGCGTTTTCCGACAGGGCGTTCTCGCGCGTGGCGACTTCCATGGCATCGCTCGACCCTGTGAAATTCAGATAGTACGTTTCGATTCCTCGCGCCTTGCGATCCGGGCTCGAATTGGCGTGGACCGAAAGGAACAGGTCGGCCCTGGCGTCGTTGGCAATCTCGGTGCGCTGCTCGAGCGGGATGAATGTGTCATCCTCGCGCGTATAGACTACTTCCGCGTTCGGCAATCCCTTTTGAATGAGCTTGCCCACGCGCAGAGCCACGTCCAGGCATAGATCTTTTTCCATCAAGCCCGTGGGCCCGATGGTGCCGGTGTCATGTCCACCGTGGCCGGCGTCGATGACAATGCGTCCGATTTTCAGGCCCAGAGCGCGGCTTAAAGACTGCTGGCCGTCGTGGGTTGGTTCGGGGATGGAAGGCGGCCCCATTTCTTCCGCCTGGTCGTGCGCCGATTTCGTGTTGCGAGCAGGCTTTGTTTTCGCGGAAGCCGGGTGCGCCGCCAGCGGTGGCGTCTCCGGGTTGCTGGCAGCCCCTGCCGGAGGCAAAGACGCGGATTCCACGTTCCGATCGGCCTGCGCGATTTGGTCTTTGGCGGGTGGGACTCCTGCAGATGTCGATGCTGTCTTGTCGGTGCGCTTGCCTCCATTTTTGGACACCGGTTCATGATTGGGCTGGGGCGTTGGCGAAGAGGGCTGAGCCATAACCTCGCCGTTTTGAGTGGCCTCCACGTTTCCGCCCGGTGCGGCTGTTGGGTTCGACGGAGTTTTCTCCGAAGTCCTGGCCGGCGCTTTCGATGCCGATTCCGCCACGGGTTTTTCCGAGTTTACAGATGGGAAATCCTTTGTCGGGCCCGGTGCAGGGGCATTCGCGCGGGCAACCTCCTCCGCTGGAGTGGACTTGCCGTACACATCCACCACCAGGCGGTAAGGGTCGGGAAGCAGGAAGACGGAATAATCTTTTGCGCGGTCCACTTCCAGAACTACGCGCACCACGTCCAGTTGATTTTGCCCGACGCGTACGCTCTTCAAGAAACCGCCGCCTTCCACCTCCACGCCCTTGCGGAGCAAGTCAGGATCGATCTTGGTGTTTTCAATATCGAAGTAGATGCGGTCGGGGCCGGAGATGCGCGCCGCCTGGTATTTCACCTGCGCGCCCACGTCAATGACGATGCGCGTATACGTGTACGTATTCCACGTGCGGATTCGGGTCACCTGCGGCCGGGAGTTGGCTGTTGCGTGGTCTTCGCCGGAGGCTGCCGGCTTTGTATCCGTGGCCGCCGGAGTCTTCCCCGCAATGGCGACGTTCGCGGGCGGCCGGTCCTTCGCGCTGGAAATCCCGGGGGCGGGTCTTTCCGCCGCGCTGGCTGCGCGCAACTTCGTCAGGATGGCGCGCACTTCCTCCGCGTGGGACGAGCGCGGATGGAGCGCCAGAAATTCCTCGTAGCTAGTTTTTGCGAGGACGGAGTCGTGCAGATCGTTTTGTTCAATTTTTCCAATGGCCAGCATCGCGTCTTCGCGATAGCGGCTGGCCGGATATTCACGCAACAGGAACTGAAAGGAATTCACAGCCAATTGGTAATATTTTTCGTTGAAGAGGTCGCCCATGGTGCGATAAAGCTCGGCGACCTGATTCAGTGCGGCGGGAACTTCCGCCGCGCGCGGCGAGATCAAATACACGCGGCGATACGTATTGAGTACGGAGTTGTATTCCTTCAGCGAGCGGTCTTTTTCAGGACGCGCCTCGAGCGCCTGGCGCTGTTTCTCGGCGCGGTCGAACTGATTTTTCGCGGTCTCGCGGCGGGAAGAGGACTTATCCGCTCGCGTTACGTACGAAAATAGGGACAAGAATATGAGGGACGCGAAAAATACGCGCGGGCCTGATCGAATTGTAGCGGCATCGCGCCGCAAGGTCTGTCTCATTCGTTCGTAAACACTACCCGGCCATCTTCGGCCACCATGCGGTAAATGGGACGTGCTGCATCGAACGCATGGGGAAGCCGATCGGAGCCGGGCCGGAAGTAGGAATCGGTAACTTTCTGAACGTAATCGCGCGTTTCGCGATACCGTGGAACTCCCCTGGCTCGATCCACGGCGCCTGGGCCAGCATTATATGCCGCAAGTGCCTTGTCCAGGTCACCATTATACCGCTCCAGGAGCGTATGCAGGTAGCGAACTCCACCATCGAGATTCTGTTTCGGATCAAACGCGTTGTTTACGCCCAGCTGCCGTGCTGTTCCCGGAACCAGTTGCATTAATCCCAGCGCCCCTTTGCGTGAAATAGCCTTGGAATTCCAGTTCGATTCGGTTTCGATGACGGCACGAATCAGAGCTGGATCCACGTTATACCGGGCAGAGACTTCGCGAATCATGACCTCGATCTTCTGCCGGTTGGCTAATTCCGCGGCCGCCAATTCAGGGGAAACGGCAGCCGGAGTTTGGGTTGTGAATGGCGTCGTACCTGCAGCGGATTTAAAACCCCGAAGGGAGGTCTTTGTTACCCGCGCGGGAAGATTCGGGTCCGAATTGATGAAGACCCTTTTGCCGCCGGAATCCAAGTAGGAGACGATCTGGCCGTGAGCCGGAAGTGCGCACAAGGCAAGCGCCCCCAATAAGATACCGACCGTTTTGGATTGCCGCCATTTCATATTCGGTTTTGGGAAGGCATTACGATTCTGCTTCCTGTTAGACAGACGCATGAACGCAGAAGGGTATGAGAGAGAGACCTACCCCGAGGCGTTCCTGACGCTTCCCTGATTATAGCATTTGATCTACGAGGGTATATACGAGATCGAGGGCAGTTTTTAGCCGGGATGTGTCTTTTCCGCCAGCCTCCGCCAGGTCGGGCCTGCCACCCCCCGAACCTCCTACTTCCTTGGCTGCGGCCTGTATGATCTTGCCAGCGTGCAACTTAGAGGTGAGGTCCTTGGTAACTCCTGCCAATAGAGCAACTTTGCCGTCTTCGGCGGCGCCCAGGACGACCACTCCGGAGCCGAGTTTCTGGCGGAGGCTGTCCACCAACTGGCGCATAGTCTCGCGGTCCACGCCCTCGATTTCGGCCGAAATGACCTTGACGCCCTTGATCGTGCGTACCTGGGGGACCAGGTCGTCCAGTTTCGAAAGCGCACCCTTGCGCTTCAGGGAATCGAGCTGCTTTTCGAGCTGGCGCTGGGTTAACTCGGCACGCTCGATGGCTGCGGCGAGATTTTCTTCATTCACACCCAGGCGGGCGGTGATTTCCTCGAGGAGTTGCCGCGCACGCTGGTAATCGGCGAGAGCGGGCGCGCCCGTGATGGCTTCGATGCGGCGCACTCCGGCGGCTGTGGATTGTTCGACTGCAATTTTAAACACGCCGATGTCGCCGGTGCGGCGGACGTGCGTGCCGCCGCAAAGTTCCTTGCTGTAGAATCCGCGCGGGGCCGATGGATCGGGAATCGTCACGACGCGGACGTTCTGTTCGGGGTAGCGGTCGCCGAAGAAGGCCAACGCGCCGGCAGCGAGCGCGTCGTCAATCGTGGTGACGTCGGTCTGAATCTCTGAGTTGAGCAGGATTTCGTCGTTCACTTGCTGTTCGATGTCGCGCAATTCGGCAGCGTCGATGGCGGCAAAATGCGGGAAGTCGAAGCGCAGGCGGCCGGGCTCGACGAGCGAGCCTGCCTGTTTCACGTGTGTGCCGAGAATGTTGCGCAGCGCCGCATGCATCAGGTGCGTCGCCGTATGATTACGCTTGATGTGCTCGCGGCGCGCGCCGTCGGCGTCTCCCGCGACG
>WNFC01001871.1_pt1 | contig 22385 bp, 18 predicted proteins | sample 5400541 | NCBI WGS metagenome assembly WNFC01 (sample SAMN13153342, study PRJNA577476) | soil metagenome | isolation source: 120 cm saprolite under Douglas fir tree site 2 hole 2 replicate 1 | place: USA:California | collected 2015-04-18
GATGAAGCTGGCGGCGGACATGATAGAACGGCAGAAAAATAAAACACGAGTAGGATTGGCCCTCAGGTGATGTCGCTTGCCGCCGTTCGCACGTCGAGATTGAGAAACCCGGTTACTGTCCGTGTCGCTGGCTGAATTAGCACAAGAACCAGGCCAAAATCTCTTATTGCTTCCTTTTGCTGCCCTGCGAAGCCGCCAAGTCCTTGTAACAAAATAAAGTTATGGCGGAAGCGTGTGGGAGTCGAACCCACCATTCGACCCGCGAAGGACCGAATCACCGGCTTTGAAGGCCGGGAAAGTCACCGGACTCTTTTCGCCTCCGGGAGCAGTATAGCGTGGGAGTGGTGACTAGTGGGCCGGGGCGGGTGACTAGTGACTCGTGGACGAACTCGAACCGATTACGGTTGCGGTGCACACTTAGCAGCTTCGAGTCTTGGGAGCCAGGGGCAAGGCGAGGTCAGGAGCGCTGGGAGGCTATTGCGGCGGCTTGCTGGGTGCGGATCAAGGCGGCGACGAGGTCGTAAAGAGCGGGGCTGGTGCAGACTTCGTAATAGGGATGCGAAGTCGGTCCTCCGATTTTCCCGTCAGGAAGCAATTGCCGCGCGAAAGCCTTTCGCAGAACGAGCAGTTCCACGGACTCGCCGAGGGGCACTTCCCCGTAATACAAAGTGACGTCTTGTTTGCCCCAGGGCATATCGAGCTTCGTTTCAATGGATTCGAGCGAAATTTCCTCGGCGAGCTTTTGAAAGCCTTCTTCGTTGAGCTCGATGCCGTTGTGGTTGTAGCGAACCAGGAATTCGTCCAACTCTTCCGCCGAAGCGCCTTCCATGGTGTTCAGAAACTGGAAAACAGAAAAGTGGGTTTTCTGTCCGGCCAGCATGCGTTTCGCCAGCTTGGCGCAGCCGGAAAGGCGGTCGGAGAGATTCAGCGCCTTTGAAATCATGATGCGCGAATCCCCGTCGGTCCAGTAGGTGGGAGCGGAGCCCTGAAAAGCAACTCCCAGGCCAAGCTCCAGGGCGGGAAGATCGCTGGCCGACGCGCGCTCATTGTAAGAGTTGCAGACGGAAAGAATCTGGCGAGAAAGAATGCAGGCCTTGGCCACGGGCCGCGCATAGGCAATGGTCGACTCCGTTTCGAAAATGGCAAGAATGATGGCGTCGCCTTCGATGAATACTTTCTTCGCAGAATAGCGGTCCAGAAGCTTCTTGACGGGCTCGTGCAAATTCAGACTGAAATGGGAAGCGGGGTTTAGCCCGCGCGAAAGCAAATCCTGGGTCATGCGCGTGGAGCCGCGCACGTCGGACTTGATGATCACGTGCGAGACGACATGGTCCTGCTCCGGACGGGCCTCCTCCGGAAGCACGCACTCGTACAGACGGTTGTTCAAGCGGGACAGTTCGCGCGCCTTTTCCGTGGTTACCAGGTTGATGCGCTCCATGCAGGTGGTCAGATGTTCGGCGTCACGCAGATCCCTTCTCAGGCGAAGGAAGTCGCTGGCAAACCGCAACACGAAAGCCTGTTTTTCCTCGCGGGAATAGCGGCGTATCTTTTTCGAAAGCTCCTCGATGGCCTTGAGCGACAATTTCTTCGCGGGCACCTGCTTGATGACCTGCTCGACTTGCTTGAGCTCCTCTTTCGAAACCAGGGCCTTGCGGAGCTGCTGCAAGTGCACGGGCGGGCAGTAATCCGAAGCGATGGGGCGGATTTCATAGCTCGCCAGGATGTGATAGAGAATTTCGTGCAGTTCGAGACGGTCGAGGAACTGCGCGAGCAAGCGCGCGCGCACAGGCGCCTCCGCCTCTCCGGCGGAACTCGCATCGAAGAGCCGCTTCGCGTTTTCCGGCTCGTTCAGAAATTCACCAAGCCTCCCCGCATGATCCTTCACAAAGAAATCGAGCTTCTGCCTGGCCACCTCAATCTGTGGACCTAACTCCTCCAACTTGTATTCCTGATGCTTGAGCCTGAGTTCGAGGTCATTCAACGATGCCTTCAGGTCGGCGGGGTCACCGGAATTGAGAAACTTGGTAAAGAAACCATCGCCCCGGTCAAGCCGCTTGCGGGTGTTTTCGCGCTGTTCCTCGAGGTTGGCGATCTCCCCGCGAATCGCCTGCACTGCTTCCAGAAGGGCGGTATGGGCTTGGATGGCTTCGGTGTGCGCAGGGTCATGGCTGAGAGTAACGCCGACCTCGCGGAGGAATTCCTGGAAGAGCGTGTCCATGGCCTCAAAGCGGTCGGAGTCACGGGCATAGTTGCCCAAGAGGATGTAATGCTCCAGAAAGAAATCGTCGTCTTTCCCGCCGTCGAGGAAAATCAGCCGGTTCTTGCAAAGCTCGTAATAAGAAACGAAATCTTCGCCAAACAGGGCGCGGCGGGCTTTTGCAATGACGTTGTCTTCCACGTCGATGACAAACTGGGCTACCTGCTGCCCCACACGGCGAAGGACGCCCCTCCGCGCGGACTGCAGTTCCGACAACCGTGCCTTGATAACGTGCGCCTGCTGGCTGCGCTCGAAATGCTCGCCCCGCTTGCGAATCCATTCCTTGCCTTCGAGGATCAGGTTGGCAAATTGATTGCCCATTTCGAAGGTCAGGAATTTCAGCAAGCTCAGCCGGAAGAGCAGATCGATCTCAATATTTTTGTGATATTTGGCAAGCGTCAGAGAACTCTGCAGCAACTCGGAGAGCAGCTTGCGGAAGGCAGCGCTGTCCGGTCCTCGCGAGGCGCGCAGCTCGATCCCCGGAAGATAGGTGCTGCTGGAGTTCTGACGAATCACGTCGAAAAGATATTCGCGAGCCGCCTGGACGAACTTCGGGCTCAAGAAGACGTCGTGGTGGATGTTATCCACACCGATCGCCAACGACCCCATGGGGATCGTGACGTTGTAACTCTTGAGTTGGGTCCGCGCCTCTTCGGCTGCACTGGGCGCTAGGAGTTCGTTGAGCATCAAGTTAGCCAGAAAGAGCTATTTTCACGTTAGCAGCCGCAGCGGGGCCGGGCAACAAGTCCGGATGGGTCCGTAACCAGAGAGTAAGGGCAGGGCCGGGGCAGCGGATTTGAGAGGGCCTATAGGACGGTGATGCGGCGGGCGTCGCCTCCGAGGTGCTCCAGGCGGACACGGATCTGCGGCCAGGGAGACTGGAGGGGGAAGCGCTCGGACCACTCCAGAATGGCCACCGAGGGAGTTGAGAACATGTCCTCCATGCCGAGAGTTTCAAAATCGTGGAAATTCTCAATTCGGTATAAATCGGCGTGGTAGACCTTGGCGGGTTTGCCGTAGACGTGAACGAGGGTGAAGGTTGGGCTGGTGACGTCGTCTTCGTTAGCGGCCCCGAGTCCGGAGACGATGCCTTTGGTTAGCGTGGTCTTACCCGTGCCAAGGTCGCCGGTGAGAAGAACCAGAACGGGAGCCTTGAGGCGCTTCGAGAATTCCCTGCCCCAGTCGGTGGTTTCCTCGGCCGAATGCGTGATGATTTCCTCAGCCACCCTTGCGTAGCTCCTCAAGGAGTTTTAGGCGGGCGTGGGGCACGGCATCCGCAACCTCGCTGGCGAGGAGGCCGGACAGATCCGTGCGGCGGGATGCCAATTCCGCAGCCAGACCGTGAAGGTATACGCCGAGGCTTAGTACGCGCGCTCCGTCATCCGCGCCAAACTGCGCAATGAGCGCCGAGAGGATACCGGTAAGGACGTCGCCCGTTCCGCCCTTGCCCAAGCCGGCATTGCCAGCCGTACTGACAAAGGTTTGCCCGTCCGGCGAAGCTACGATTGAATGGTAACCCTTGAGCACAACGTGCGCGTTCCACCGGCGAGCGGCATCAAGTGCCAGCGCGATGCGGTCCGCCTGAACGGCTGAGCTCGTGGACCCGAGCAGCCGAGCCATTTCCCCGGGATGAGGCGTGAGCGCGAGAAATTTCGATTGGCGATCGCGAAAAAGGCCGCCGTCGCCGGCAAAGGCGTTCAACCCATCTGCATCCAATATCGTGGGCAGGAGTGTATGGCGAACGACCTTGCGAATGAATTTTTGCGTTTCAGGGTGCGTGCCAAGACCCGGACCGATGCCAAGAACGGTCTTGCCTTTCGAGATTTCTTCGAAGCTATTTCCTTCGAGGCTGCTGAAGGCAATCGTGCCTTCGTCAGTCGAGTCCAGAGCCTCAGTCATGTGCTCCGGCTGACCCGCCGCGACTGTCGGCGACACAACCGCGGGCGTTGCGATTGTCACCAAACCCGCACCAGCCCGCAACGCGCCTCGACTCGAGAGAATCGCGGCACCGCTCTTGCCGAGCGAACCTGCGACGAGGAGGACATGCCCGAAGGTGCCCTTGTGGGATTTAACGGAGCGAACCAGTGGCAACCCATGAAATTCGTCCGGGCCAGCCCAACGAAGTGTTCCGCGCCCGATTTCTTCAACCAGGGCGGCAGGCGAGCCAATAGCGCAGACTTCCAGCGCGCCGACTGCGTCTGCATCCCGAGAAAGGAGCTGGCTGAGCTTGGGAGCCGTAAAGGTGACAGTCCGGTGCGCGCGGAGAACGGGGCCTTCGGCACGCTGCCCGTCTGAAGGCAGCCCAGAAGGAGTATCGACTGCAAGAATCAATGCGGGACGCGCCGCAGTCGCGTGAGCCGATAGACGATTGATGTCTTCGATTGCTTGTGCAATTAGTCCGGTGGCGGCGCCGCGCAGGCCCGTTCCCAAGAGCGCATCAACGATGACCTTCGATTCAGCAACCAAAGGCCACGCGCGCTGCCAAGCAGGTTCATCTTCGATGGCGAGGATTGTGTTTCCCGCTTCGAGATAACGGGCGAGATTTGCGCCCGCATCGCCGTGCATTTCCCGTGGATCGGCGAAGAGGTACACGCGCGGATCAATACCGGCGGCTCTCAGGTATCTGGCGGCTACTAAGCCGTCGCCGCCATTATTTCCTTTGCCGCACAGCACAATCACGCGCTGCGGTGAACCGGGGGAAAACTCGCGGAGAACGGCGTCGGCCACATTCTTCCCCGCGGCTTCCATCAATTTCAGGCTGGGGATGCCGTAGCGTTCGCTAGTGAGGCGGTCGACCTCGCGCATTTCGGCAGCAGTGAGAGCTTTCATGGGAGGTTTACGGCGAACTCAAAGCATCCACCCGCCGCTGACATTGACGACCTGTCCTGTAACGTACTCGGCTTCTTCGGAGGCGAAAAAGGCTACCGTCGCGGCAACATCTTCCACCGTCGGCGGACGACCGATCGGGAAGCGCGCGTCGCGCATCCTGCGGGCCTCTTCCAACGTCAGCTCATTTTCATCGATGCTGGAGGGGTTCACGACGTTCACGGTGATCCCGTTCTTGGCTTCTTCGAGCGCCAATGAACGCGACAAAGCCACGACCGCGGCCTTGGCTGCAGCGTAGGCCGAAATTTTCGCCTGGCCGAACGCGCGCTCCGCGCCGACGGCGCCCAAATTGATAATCCGGCCCCAGCGCGCCTTCCGCATGTGCGGCAACGCGGCCCGGCACATGTACAAAACGGTGAGCAGATTCGAGGTGAAGATGCTCTGCCAGTCCTGCAGTGACGATTCCGACAGCGTGCCCCAGCGAAAATCTCCCACATTGTTCACGATAACGTCGAGGCGGCCGAAGCGATCGACGACAGTTTTGATCAGCTGATCGCAGCGCCCCGCATCGGTAATATCCGTTTCAACCGCAACACAATCCGCGCCATTTGCCTGCAACTGGCGCAGGGTCTGCTGTGCCGCCACTTTATTGGAGCGATAGGCAATGGCCATCCGCGCGCCATCCTGCGCCAACCGTAAAGCGAGCCCTCGGCCAATGCCCCTGCTCCCACCTGTTACCAGCGCCACCCGATTGCGAAGCGACATTCGTCTCCCCGGTAAAATCTCTTGGAAGAATTTTCAGTATAGCCTAGCCGCTGCGGAGGTACTACTGAAGCCGCGCGACGATTACCGTCATGTCATCAGCCTGTTCGGGAGTCCCGGCCCACTCTTCGGCCGCGGCCATCAGCGACTCGGCGACCATGAGCGGCGCGGCGCTCTGCACGTGGACCGCGGCTTCCTGCAGGCGGCGAATTCCAAACTCTTCCCCATAGACGTTCTCCGGCTCGATCAGGCCGTCACTATATCCGATGAGCAGCGAGTCGGGACCTACTGTCAGCGATCCTTCCTCATAGACGTAATCTTCCATGACGCCAAGAACCATCCCACCTTTATCCAATTGCTCCGAAGTGCCGTTGCAGATCAGAAATGCCGGCAGGTGGCCCGCGTTCGTATAACGCAGCGTTCGCGTGGCGCTGTCGTAGATTGCGATGAAGAACGTCGCGAACCGGTCGTCGCCGGTGTTGCGCACCAGATGCTTGTTTAGCCGGGATACGAGTTCGGCCATGCTCAAGCATTCGCTGCCTTCGGAAAGCATCTGGCTGCGCAGCGCTGCTTGCAGACTGGCCATCAGCAGCGCCGCCGAAATTCCCTTCCCCGAAATATCCGCGATGGCGATGGCGATATGGGTCGGGCTGAGCTGAATGAAATCATAGTAGTCGCCGCTGACGGAACGCGCGGCCTTGCAAATGGCCTCGATCTCCACTCCCGGCACTGACGGCAGAGTACTCGGAAAGAGCTGGTTCTGGACTTCGCGCGCGATGGAGATTTCATTTTCGAGGCGCTGCCGTTTATTCTGTTCTTCGATGAGCGTGCTGATGGAGCCCGTCATTTGGTTGAACGATTCGGCCAGCTCACCGAGCTGATCGCGGTGCTCGATCTGCACGCGGTGAGAGAAATCCATGGCCTGCACATACTGGGTGCCCCGGTATAGATCGGCGACAGCCCTGGTAATGCGCCGCGTAAGCACAATTCCGGTGGCCAGCGCGGCAGCTTCAATAAGCAGGAAAACCACTCCCACAACTATTAGGAGCAACAGGTAGGAGTCGCGCAACTCGCCGAGCGTCGCGAAAATCCTGCGGCTCAATCGCAATGGCCGAGCATTGAATACGGCCAAGACGGGCCGGGACACCTCCACTCTGCCATCCTTCGCGACAAAAACCGAATCCAGGCTGGACACAACGTTCACGGGAGTATCGATCCAGAACATGGGGCCCTGTAGAGTGCGGTCGCGCGCAATGATGCGACGCGCCACTTTGTATTGTTCACCGCCGGAGGAATAGATGACTTCCTGTGGGGCGCCGCCCATGTATCGCTCCATCAGGTTTAGCTGGATCGCGCCGAGATCGGGTGCGACGGTACTCAAAAACTCCGGTGTGACCGGTACGCGGAGTACCACAACGCGCTCGCCATTGCGATCTGAAATGGCCCGCAGACTCGTCAGCGAAAGCGTATCGCCCTGCTGCAAGAGTCCGGCAAACGATCTCTTGCCGGGGGAAGTTACCTTGTGAAGGAGAGAAGTGTCACCGGAGAAACTGATGCTCAGCCCGGGAAGTTCATGGTCATGGACCGCATGCGATTGTGCCGCGAGGATGCGCTCCGATTCCTCCTGTGTCACGCGGGCGGGTAGCGTTTGGTGCGCAATGGCGATGTGCTCCGAGATATCCGCGATCATTTCAATGCGTTGTTGGATGTCCTCGTGCAAGAGATACGCGCCCAACTGCGAATACAGAATGCGACCCGCCAGAAAAACGAGCGTCACAATCAGCAAGATAGGAACGAAGGCGATGAACAAATACGCAACGATCAGCCGGTTGCGTAGGCTCCAAAGCAGCCGGTTTCTCCACCAGCCAATCAGCCGGAACAGGAGATAAACGCCGGCAAGAACCGCCAGATATTTCGAGAAGCTGAAAAAGCCGCCGTTGAACCCCAAGATGGCGGCCAGCAATCCTCCGGCTGCCACTGCCGTGGAAACCAGATCGGGCCACGAGAGGCGGCTCCAAACTTCTTTGAAGTAAGTGCGGAAGGGTGTCATCGTGCCGTCAACGGAAACAATACTCTACCTGAATCGGCGTAACGAAGGCACAGTAAGCCATTGACAATCGGAAGGCAGGCCGGGCGCCTCACCAGCCCGGCCTGCTGCAAGGAAGCATTATTTCGGTTGCGAGTTGCTTACGCGGCTGTGGTAACGGCTGTAAGTGAAATAGATCACCAGGCCGATCACCAGCCAGACGATCAAGCGAGCCCAATTGACCCAGCCGAGTTTGTACATCATGTAGCCGTTGAAGAGGATGCCGAGAATCGGAACGACAGGGACCCAGGGGGTGCGGAACGGCCGCGCCTGACCAGGATTCGTGCTGCGCAGAATCATGACCGCGATGCAAACAATGACGAAGGCCAGCAGCGTGCCGATGTTCACCATCTTTCCGATATCGTCAATGGGCGTCACGCTGCCGACGATGGCGGCAAGCAGGCCCACGAGTATGGTGTTCTTGTAAGGAGTCCGGAACTTCGGATGCACCGCGGCAAAGAACTTCTTTGGCAACAACCCATCATTCGCCATGGCGTACAGAACGCGCGTCTGCCCGAGCAGCATGACCAGCATTACGCTCGTAAGTCCTGCCAGTGCACCGAGCGTGATGATGTGGGACGCCGTCGAGAGCCCGCGGTCCAGGAAGGCCCGAGCGATGGGCGCTTCGATGTTGACGTCCTGCCAGTGAACCATCCCCGTCAGAACGCCCGCCACAGTGATGTACAGGATCGTACAAATCAACAGCGATACGATGATGCCGATGGGTAAATCGCGTTGCGGATTTTTGGCTTCCTGAGCAGTCGTGGAAACGGCGTCAAAACCGATGTAGGCAAAAAAGATGTAGGCGGCGCCCGCTCCGACACCTGAGAAACCCATCGGCGCAAACGTGGACCAGTCGTGGCCCCAGTTCGAGAAGTTGACGTAATGGATGCCCAGGCCGATGACGAAAAGGACGACAGCAACCTTGATGGTCACGATCGTTGCATTGAATCTCGCACTCTCTTTGATGCCGATGACCAGAATCGCGGTGATGACCAGCGCGATCAAGAATGCAGGGAGGTTAAACCCGATCTCCACTCCAAAAATTGTCGGTGCATTGAGAAGCGCGTGAGCCTGCTGAACCAATTCCGGCGACTGCGCTTTGACGATGGTATCGACTTTGTCGAGGAAGGCTTGCGTGCCCGGCTGCAGCGCAGCGTCAGAGGCTTGCGCCATCTGGCGCGCAACGATCTTCGTGGCGGTGCTCAGCCCTGTCCAGTGATCATAAGCCAGCCACAAAGGCATCTTGATCTTGAAAATATTGAGCAACTCGATGAAGTGGTTTGACCAACCCGACGAAACCGTGCTCGCGCCCATCGCGTATTCCAGCGTGAGGTCCCAGCCGATGATCCAGGCGAACAGTTCACCCAGTGTGGCGTAGGCATAGGTATAAGCGCTGCCAGCCAGCGGGATCATCGCGGCAAACTCGGCGTAGCAGAGCCCCGCGAACGCGCATCCTAGCCCCGAAAGCACAAAGGAAAGCATCAGGCCCGGCCCGGCGTAGTGCGCGCCCAGACCGGAAAGCACAAAAATGCCCGCGCCGATGATCGCGCCGACGCCCAATGCCGTCAGTTGAAAGGGGCCGAGCGTACGCTTCAGACTGTGCCCGCCTTCCTCCTGCGCTTCCGCGAGCAACATGCTCATCGGTTTTCTTGCGAACAAGGGGTTGCCCATGCAACTCCTCCTTTAGGGTTTTTCCCGGTTTCCCCGTTTTCCAGGTTGCGTCCAAATTGGCTGTAAGCATTGTAGAGGCGCAGCCTGCCGCGCCCCTACAAGAAAATTAAGTTATTCCGTGCGTGCGGCTTGCGTCGCCCGCCGTGACCACAGCCAATAGACCGGCAAGCCGATAACTACGATCGCTAATCCCGTGCCCGCCGTCTGCGTTTGATAGAGCAGCAGCACCAGCATAATCACGGCCGCAGCCAAGACATAGAGCGCGGGAACAACTGGGTAGCCGAATGCACGGTACGGCCGCTCAACATCCGGCCGTTTCGCTCGCAGTACAAAAATTCCCATTATAGTCAGCACGTAGAACAGCAACACGGCAAACACAACGTAATTCAGCAGGTCGCTGTAGAGATTGCCGTAGGTCACAACTCCAGCCGCGTCCACATGCCGCGTGCGCAGCAAAATCAAGATAGCGATCCAAATCCCCTGATACACCAACGCTGTGCCGGGAACACCCTTCTTGTTCAAGCTGCCCGTCGCCCGGAAGAATAGGCCATCCTTGGCCATGGCATAGGCCACACGCGCACCGGCAAGAATCAACCCGTTGTTGCAGCCAAACGTGGAAACGATGATTGCCACTGCCATGATCATCGCGCCCGTGGGTCCGAAGATGGCGTTCAACGCCGCGCTGGCCACGCGATCATCAGGAGCGGTCTGAATTTGCACCAGCGGCAGGGTGCAAAGATAAGCCAGATTCGCGAGGCAATACAGTGTGATCACGATGATGGTGCCGAACGCCATGGAGAGCGCCACGTCGCGCTTCGGGTTTTTCACCTCCGCGGCGGTGAAGCCGATATTGTTCCAGGCGTCCGCAGAAAACAGCGAACCGACTTGAGCCACTCCGTACGCCACTAACAACCCAAATGCGCCGCTTGCGGCAGTGATGGTCGGCACAAAGCTTCTCAAGAAATTTGCTCCGGGCTCGATGGGCTGCGCGTTGCGAATCGTCCAGAAGTGGCTGAAATTCTCGATCATTGCCCCGGCGTTTCTCCCCACAAAAATACCCAGGAAAATCAATCCCAGCAGGGACAGCGTCTTAGCGCTCGTGAAGACGTTTTGGATCAGTTTCCCGAGGCGCACGCCCCGCGTATTGATGAACGTCAGGAACACGATCATCAGCACGCCAACCAACTGCTGAACCGAAAGGCTGATTGCATATCTCGAACCCAGGGCGATGGGGTGAACGATCCATACCTTTGGAGAAATCGAGGGCAGCAAAACGCCGAGATAGCGCGCGAAACCCACAGCCACCGCCGCGATCGTCCCCGTCTGAATCACCAGAAACAGCGTCCAGCCGTACAGAAATCCCCAGAGCGGCGAATAAGCTTCGCCCAAGTAAACGTATTGACCGCCCGCGTGGGGAAACATCGCTGCCAGCTCGCCATAAGAAAGCGCGGCAGAAATCGTCAACAGTCCGGTGAGAATCCAGGTGAGAAGCAAGCCACCGGCGGATCCCGTCTGGCGCGAAATATCCGCGGCCACGATAAAGATGCCCGATCCGATCATCGAGCCCACGACGATCATCGTGCCATCAAACAATCCGATGGCGCGCACAAAACCCGGCTCCTTCTTATCGGTAGTCTGTGGCAGAGCGTACGTGGTGTCGGCCATTCGGGGGCGCCTCAGTCGGCAGCCGCATGGTTCGCGGCTCCCAGAAGTTCGATATAGTGCCGCGCCCGCTGCCCCGGATCGGGCGCGAGGAGAATATCACTGATGACCGCAACGGAATCGGCGCCCGCTTTCAAGACTTCAGCGGCCCGCTCCAGCGTGATGCCTCCGATGGCCACAATTGGCTTGTCCGTCAGAGGCCGAATCCCGCGAATCAATTCGATTCCAACCACTGGATCAGGGTTGGCTTTGGTGGACGTGGAGAACACCGGTCCGACGGCGATATAATCAGCGGACGTGGCAGCAGCTTCCTTGAATTGATCCAGGTTGTGCGTCGAAACGCCCAGCAGTTTCCCCGTCCCTATCACCGAACGCGCTGCTTCCGCTCGCAAATCCTCTTGTCCGACGTGGACGCCGCTCGCTTCCGCGGCCGCCGCGACATCGGCCCGGTCATTCACAACAAATGTGACACCCTGTGGAATCAACAAAGAAGAAAGCCGCTTCGAGCATTCGAATAGTTGACGCGCCGGTGCTGATTTGTTCCGGTACTGGAGCAACCGGACGCCGGCAGCGGCAAGTTTTTGAGCGCACTCTGTTTCGGGAACGGTTAGCAATGCTGCGTCTAATATCACATACAGCCGCGGTAGAACAAGGCGCTTCAACGTTTATTTTCCGTTCGTTCCGAGCAGTCTTTCGATGAAGTGGGTATCGAACTTCCCCGCGGCAAAATCCGGATCTGCCAGAATACGGCGGTGCAGCGGGATCGACGTCTTGATGCCTTCGATGACGAACATCTCAAGCGCCCGCTTCATGCGGCCGATCGCTTCGGTGCGGTCGCGTCCCTTGACGATCAGCTTTGCAATCATCGAATCGTAGTAGGGAGGAATGACGGCGTCGGCATAAGCAGCGGAATCCACGCGCACGCCAGTGCCTCCCGGCGCCTGGAATGTCGTAATTCGTCCCGCAGACGGCACAAAGGTCACGGGATCCTCAGCATTAATCCGACACTCGATAGCGTGGCCAGAGGGAATAATCGCGCCGGTGGCATCTTCCATTTTCTCGCCGGCAGCAATGCGGATCTGGGCCTTGATCAAATCCACTCCCGTAACAAGCTCCGTCACGGGATGCTCGACCTGAATGCGCGTGTTCATCTCGATGAAATACATCGAACCGTCTTCATCCATCAGGAACTCGACGGTCCCCGCGTTGGTGTAGCCGATTTCTTCCAGCGCCTTCACCACTTTCGTGCCAAGATCTTTCCGCCGCTTCGCGTCCAGCACCGGCGAAGGCGATTCCTCCACTAGTTTCTGGTGCCGCCGCTGGATGCTGCATTCGCGTTCACCCAGATGGATCACTTTCCCATGCTGGTCGCCCAGCACCTGAAACTCGATGTGGCGAGGATGCTCGAGGAATTTCTCCGCGTAAACGTCCGGCGTGCCAAAGGCTTGCTGCGCTTCGCTGCGTGCCGTCTGGTAAGCAGCCAGGAGTTCATCCTGTTTGCGAACCACGCGCATGCCGCGGCCGCCTCCGCCCGCCGAGGCTTTGAGAATGAGCGGATACCCGATGCGCGCTGCCTCCTTCGCAAGCTGTTCTTCTCCCTCAACGACGCCCTCGCTCCCGGGAATCGTGGGTAGACCAGCGGTCTTTACTTCGCGCCGCGCACGGTCCTTCTCCCCCATCATTTCGATGATTTCCGGCCGCGGGCCGATAAAGGTGATTTCCGATGCTTCGCAGACCTTGGCAAAGTTGGCGTTTTCGGAGAGGAAACCGTACCCCGGGTGGATGGCATCTACGTTCGTGATTTCGGCCGCGCTGATCACCTGGGGGATGTTCAGATAACTCTCGCTGCTGCGGGCCGGCCCGATGCAAACCGCTTCATCCGCAAACCGGACATGAAGCGAGCTATGGTCTGCTTCGGAATAGACCGCAACAGTGGATATCCCCAATTCCTTGCAGGCGCAGATGACCCGCAGGGCGATCTCCCCGCGATTGGCAACTAGGATTTTCTGGAACATGGTCTGGCGTGCCGGCTACTTCTTCCGGCTCGGACGAATGCCAAAGAGAGGCTGCCCGTATTCGACGGGCTGGCCGTTTTCTACGAAGATTCGAATGACTTCGCCGGAAACATCGGATTCGATCTCGTTCATCAGCTTCATCGCTTCCACGATGCAGAGGATTTTCCCCGTCTCCACGTACGTGCCTACTTTCACAAATGCCTCCGTCCCAGGGCTGGGAGACTCATAATACGTCCCGACGATGGGGGACTTGACCAGGTGTAGATCTTCGGTAGGCCGCCCCTCAGGGGCCGGAGCGCCACCGGATGACGCGTGGGGAGCCTCCACCGACCCAGGAACGATAATCTCTGGAGCGGACACCATCCGTGGAGCGGAAACCACTACCCCAGCTGAGGGCTTGCGCAACCGTATCCGCAGATCGCCCCTCGAGTATTCAAACTCCTCTAGATTGTGCTCCGTCATGAACTGCAGGAGCTGTTCGATCTGCTGAATTTCCGGATTGGCGAACGACGGACTGGACTTGCTGGGCTTTTTTCGTTTCATGCCTTTTCTAGATCTCGATGAGATCCCGCGGTGCGCGGGTCAGTACTTCCGTACGGTCGGCGTGAACGGCGACATCATCTTCAATGCGAATCCCCCCGATACCTGCCGAATACACGCCGGGCTCAATTGTGATTACGTTTCCCGGCTCTAGGCGCCTCTTCTGCCCCCGCGCCACCCTGGGATCCTCATGCACTTCGAGTCCGAGCCCATGGCCCGTGCTGTGAACAAAGAGATGGTCTAGGTGATACCCGGCCAGGACTTGCCGTGCTGCCCCATCGACATCCCCGCAGGCCGCGCCGCTCTTTGCTGCTGCGATCGCAGCCCTCTGGGCCTCCAAAACCGCCTGGTACCAGAACCGAATGCGCTTTGGGGCCCGCCCCACGTACACTGTGCGGGTTATGTCGCTGCAATAGTGGCCGAGTATAACACCCAGGTCCAGCACGACCAACTCATTTTTCCTCAGTCGCTTGGCCGTGGGGAGGGCATGCGGCAGGGCGGCTCTCTCTCCGAACGCAACGATCGTGTCAAAGGCCGGTCCCGACGCGCCTCTCTTTCGCATCTGGTATTCGATCTCAGCTGCTACCTCGAATTCCCGAATTCCGGGGTTCAGCAGACCGATGGCGGATTGCACAACTTCACCCGCCAGGATGGCCGCCCGTCGCATTTGGGCCAGCTCTGACGCATCCTTGCGCATCCGCAGGCACTCGACCTTGCCCGCAGCGGGGACCCAGCGCACCAATGCACCAGTCGCCTTGCGAAGACTCTGCAGCTGGCCCACCGTGACCTGAGTTGGATCGAACCCCACCCTCCGGGCTCTCGAATCCCTCAAGAACTGACCGACGGATCCAAACAAGGACCCTTTCTGCTGGAGGATGCGAACTCCGGACGTTTCCTCTCGGCCCTGAACCGTGAATCTGCCGTCCGTGATGAGGGTAGTACCCTTCCGCGACAAAACGAGGGCTCCGGACTCCCCCGTGAATCCGGTCAAGTAATACCAGTTGGCCGGGCTGGTTACCAGCAGCGCGTCGATTTTCCCGTCAGAGAAGTTTGAGGTCAGGCTGCGGCGGCGACGATGCAAAGGTGTCTTCATAAATAGAACGAGGAGACCATAGTCTCCTCGTTTCGGTTCTCAGTAGAAAGAGTATTCCCTGAATTACCCAGGGATAATCCGCGGGGTCAGGAAGAACATCAGTTCCTGCGACGCGGTCGAAACGCTGGTGCGCTTGAACAGATGCCCGATCAGCGGCAAGCTGCCCACGAGAGGAACCTGCGTGATGTCCGTGCGCTGCGTAGAGATGATGATGCCGCCGATTACGACGGTACCGCCATCGGCCACGGTTACCTTGGTTTCCGCTGCTTCCGTATCGAGAGCAGGAATTCCCTGCACGCGGGGGATACCGGTGTCGATCTGCGTGTTCTCGACAAGCACGTCCATGAACACCGTGCCCTCGGCGGTGATTTGCGGGGTGACCTCCAGTTTCAGCACGGCGTCAATGAACTGCACCGAAATGGTGTTATTGATCGTCGTCTGAATCGGGATCTTAGTACCCTGCTTGATCGTCGCCTTTTCGTTGTTCTGCGTAATTACCTTCGGCTTCGAGAGCAGTTTTCCGACGCCCTTCGCTTCCGCAGCGGTGATGAGGAAGTCGATGGCGAAGTTCGGCGACCGATGAGAGAAGCCGAAGCCGCTCGTCGGCGCGCTTGCCGGGAAATTTGTATTCAGCGGAGTTCCCGTAGTGGTGCCATTGCCGCTTGTAGTTCCAGAAGAGCAAACGACAGGCGCGGGGAAAAGACTGCTTACCACGCCGCTGCAGCCTACCGCCGGGTCACCGCCGAAGAGGGATCGTCCGCCGGTGGTAGACCCCGCGAATCCAAGCTGTGTGCCGATGTCCTGGGCGAAAGAGCGCGACGCGGAAACGACGCGCGCTTCGATTTCCACCTGCTGCGACTTGCGGTCGAGCTGGCGGATCAGGTTATCAACGACTGGAATGACCGACGGAATGTCGCGGATGATCAATTGGTTCGAACGGTCATCGAACAAAATATCGCCCCGCGCGCTGAGGAACTTCTTCAGCGTCGGCGCCACCGAAGACGCCTTGGCATAGCTAAGTACGCGGGTCACGGTTACCGGAGCAACCGCTTCTGCTTGTGCCTTTTGCAGGTCGCGCTCTGTTTCGGCCTCATTCTTAAGAGTAGAGCGCGTCGCGATGCGCAGAACGTTGCCACTGAGCTGTTTGTCGAGGCTGTTGTTCTGCAACACGATGTCCAGCGCCTGATCCCAGGGGACTTCATCCAGAACGATGGTGAGGCTCCCTTTGACCGCGGGATCCAGGACCACGTTCAGGCCGCTGATTTCGTGAATCAGGCGGAAGAAATCCTTGAGGTCCACGTCCTTCAAGTTCACCGAGATCGGTTCACCGGTATATTTTCCCGCTGCCGGAGCCTGAGCAGCTGAAGCCGGAGTCTGCGTCTGCGACGGAGTCGCCATCGTCGTAGCCGCCGTGTTTGCCTGCTGCACTGCTTGCTGAGCCGCTTGTTGCGTCGCGGAATCCGGACGAACAGGTTCCTTCTTCCCGCTGAACGATGCCAGTGTGATTGAAGGCTGGGTCAGTTCGCCTGGCAAAGCGAAGCGAGGAGCCGAAATGTTCAAAGTCTTGGACGAGCGGCCCGCAACCAGGCGGGGCAACGCTGCGGCGTAACGGAATTCCGGCCGCACCTTCTCATTCTGACGCGAGGTCAAAGTTGTCACGCTTGGCGCCGACTCCGCAGGAGTCGTTGACGGAGTCTCGAAGTAGATGACCACGGCCTCGCCGTCCCGTGCAACCTGGTAAGGCGTCGCCGTCGTCAGATCGACGACTACGCGCGCCACATCCGGCCGGTATTGTCCGATACGCACTCCGCGCACGGGAGCGGATATCCCCGGGATGACCGTCTTCTGCACCGCCAGCCGGGCCCCCGCGAAATCCAGCACCAGGCGGTCCGGGTTCTGCATGCGGCCGGCGTGAACGTCGAGACGTCCCTCGCCTTCCACGCGCACCGCTGCCCGTTGCAGCGCTTGGGTGATGGCAACGCTGGAGATGACCGCTGCGGTCGCCGTCGCGCCAGCGGGCGTCTGCGCAAGCACCGGGCTGCTCGCCAGTGCCATGCTTGCAAGCATCAGGTAGCCATGCCGAAGGGCCGGCCAATTCGTCTTCATTGCTGTTCTCCTGGACTGGAGTAAATTCGTTTATTCACCTGGCGTTCGACGGGCTTCCCGAAAGCATCTTTTCCTTCTTCATGGAAGGAAACGCCATCCATCGAAATCTTTTCCACGCTGCCGTCATAAAGACGGTCGCCTTCACGTAAGAAATAGGTGCGCGCTTGCGGATTCGAAACCACCGCGATCATCCCATTCGGCGCACGCACGATGCCGTCAAGACGCAGCGTGCTGACCTGCAAACCCAGTTTGCCCGGGGGCAGATTCTGCGGAGTCTTGTTCAACTGCCGCCCGAGCAGTGATTCAAAGGGATCCCTGCGAGCCTGTTTCATTTCGCTTTCCGCGGCCGCCGGAGCAGATCCCGGACTCGCGGGCTTTTCCACCGCCTTCACAGCCCGTTTCGCAGGTGAATTGGCTGCCGCCTTCGCGGCGGGCTTCGCCGCAGGCTTTCCAGCGGGCTTACCGGCCGGTTTAGCCGCTTGTGCTTGTGGTGCTGGCTTGGTCGCAGCGGGTGGTGCTGGCTTGGCCGCTTGCTGCGCAGGCTTGCCCGCCTGCCCCAGTGCGGACTTCACACTGTTGGGTGTGGACGGGTTCACCTGCGCCCGCAATCCGGGCGTCGCTGCCGCGATCAAAATCCCTAGTCCGAGAGTTATCGCTGAACGCATAGTTCGCTCATTCCCGCTCAGTGTTTCCCAGCCGCGCCGGCTTGAGGCTTGGCTCCGGCTGCCGGAGCCGCACCCGTATCGGCGGGCTTGGTGAAGAATGTTGTTGCCGTGAAAATTCCGGAAACCGTTGTTCCCGGACGCGTCGGGTACTTTGAACCTTTCGACTTATCCGGATCGTCAAACGCCAGGTCGCCCACATTGATGATTCGCGACAGGCGGCCCAGCCTCCCGAAGAAATCCAGGAGATTGAAGTACGGGCCGTCAGCCTGCACTTCAAATGGCATTTCGTAGTGGTATTCCTTGGGAACTATGGCTTGCGCCGTCAATCGCCGGATCTGCACGTTGGATGCGCTCGCCGCTCCCTGCAACAGCCGGATAAACTCGTCGGTCTCTTTTTCTTCCGGCACGATGGTTTTCAGCGTTTCCAATTGTTTGGAGAGCGCGTCCATCTGCTGCTTCAATTCTCCATAGCGCTGCTTGTAAACCTGGAGTTGCGTGACTTCCTGGTTTAGCTTGGTGCGCGCCTGAACGGCGCTGTCTACCTCGTCCCGTTCTCGAGCAATCGGAGAACCCGGCACGTAAACGCCCACCAGAACCAGCACAACCGCGACTGCCGCAGCCACCAGAGCCTGCATGATCACGGACATGTCTCGAAACGGATTGGCCATGGTGCCCCCTTATCCTTTCTTCGCCGGCGCCTTAGCAGCAGCGGGAACCGGCGCGTTGGCCGGCCGTGCCTGCACTGCGGGGGGCGGAGTAATTTCAGCTGAAATCTGGAACACAAAGGACTGCACTGCCGTGTTCTTCTCGTCCTGCTTCGATTCCTTGATTTCGACCTTCTGGAAATAACCGGAGCGCTTCAGCGCGGTGATAAAGTTTGCAACCGAGTTGATGGATGCGGAAGAGCCTTCCATGGACAGGATGCTGCCTTTTCGGACCATCTCGGTGAGCCACAGGTTCTCAGTCCGCGACACCGTGTTGGCGATCATGTCGAGCAGTTCCTGCGCGCCCGTGCGGTCGCGCTGCAACTGCTCGATTGTCGAGACCCGCTGCTGCAAGACTACCTTTTGCTTTTCGAACGCCTCGACTTGCTGCTTGGTCTGCTCCAGATCCGTCTTTTGCGCCGTCAGTTTCTTGATTTCCGCGTTTTCCTTGTTGAGCTGGTTCTGCCAGGTGTAATAGAAAAATCCGAGAACCAGGGCGCCGAGAACCAGTCCCGCGCCGATGAATACCGCCGGCAGCGCTGCTCCCGTGTCTACCGGACGCCGTGCCGCCTTTGGTCGAATTTGTCCAAGAAGGTTTATGCGGATCATGGCTAGTCGAAGCTCCTCAGCGCCAGCCCTACGGCAATGACCAGCCGCGGCGCCATTTCGCGAATCTGGTCATCGCTGTGCCGGCTCGGATCGATCAGCACCTTGCGGAACGGATTCAATTCTTCCACCGGCATGGCAAACTCTTCTCGCAGCAAGTCCACCAGCCCCGGAACGCGCGCCGTGCCGCCGGCCACTACGATTCGCTGAATATTCTCGCCGCTGGCCGTTGCCCGGAAGAAGTCAAAGGTCTTTTGAATTTCCAGCGTCAGAATGTCGGAAACGCTGCGCAGTATCTGCTGCTTCTGTTCGTCGGTGACGCTCGGCAGCGAATCGCCCCTCTTCAAGCGCTCCGCGTCTTCAAAGCTGAGGTCCAGTTCCTTCTGCAGCGCATCGGTGTACTGGTTGCCGCCGACGCTGACGTCGCGCGTGAACAACGGCACTCCCCCGCGCACGATATTAATGTTCATGACGCTCGCGCCAATGTTCAGCAGCGCCACCGTCTGCCCTGCATCCGGCTCGTAGTTGATTTCGAAGCAGTTCTGCAAACCGAACGCATCAATATCCACCACCACTGGCGTCTTCCCCGCTTGCGCCAATACGTTGGTGTGATTCAGAATCTTGTCTTTCTTCACCGCCACCAGCAGAACATCCATCTGCGAGTCCATCGACTCCAGGAGCTGATAGCTCAGGTTCACGTCCGCGATGTCGAAGGGGATGTGCTGGCTGGCCTCGGAAGGAATGCGGTCGTAAAGTTCGTCTTCGGTCATCAACGGTAGCGGCACGCGCTTGACGATTACCGAGTGCCCCGAAACGGATGTCGCCACGTTTTTTGTCTTGATGCGCTGCGCATCGAAAATCTTGCTGATGGCATTCGCCACCTGCGGCGCGTCCATGATGGCTCCGTCCACCACGGTGTCCGGCGCCAGCGCTTCCATCCCAAAGCTTACGAGCTCATAGCCCGCTTTCGTCGCTTTCAATTCCACGGCCTTGATCGAACTGGACCCGATATCCAGTCCCACGAGTTGCCGGCTCTTTTTTCCCATTCCTAACATATCGCGGCCCCTTTTCTTACAAACGTCCCTGTTCCCCGCGCAAGACTATCGGCGTCTCGCGGTCGCCTGGCTCATCTTGCGTTCCATCCAGCGGTCCAGGATCGTTTTACGCAGTTTCCAACGGTTGCCGAGTTTAAACGCGGGAATTTCGCCTTCGGTGATGTAACGGTACAGGGTATCCGGGGAGATGCCCAGATATTGCGACGCCTGCCGCACATTCATCACTTCGCGCGATTCGCTCACGAGGAACGCCACCCCGGCATTCGAACACAACTGCTGTCACGACCGTTCGCTGCTCCCGGCTTGCGCTGCGGACTCCCGGGGAAGCAGCTCGTGGGAGCTTTATGACATTCTATCACTCCGAGCGTCAAGGGAATCTATAGGGCTGTTGTCCTATCAATACGGGTAGTTCTAGGCAGTTCGGGGGGTATTGTCCGCTAGTACCGGCTCATGTTGTGGGCATTTTCTATAGCTGCCGCTATTAGTGGTGGTTTTGCATTCTTCGCCCCCTGTACGCAGGGACGGTTATCCTTTGAAATCAGCCTCACCGCATGTGGAAGTACTACTTGTTGTTTCAGCTCGCAGATCCGTTTTCTCCAGCTCCCTTTCCACCGCACCCGCAACCTTGTCTCGCGCACCCAATGCCAACGATGCTTGTCTACTTCGATTCTTCTCAAGTCTTATCCAGCGACAGCGATTTCCACAGGGCATCGACCCGTTTTTTCGTCGCTTCGTCCATCAAAATCTCGTCCGGCCACGGCCGCGTAAAACCTTCCGATGCCCACTTGCGCGTCGCGTCGATCCCCATCTTCGATCCGAAGTCCTGCATCCGCGCCGCGTGATCCAGTGTATCCACTGGGCCCAGCGAAAACTGCACGTCCCGCTCGGGATCCAGCGCGCAGAGCGTCTTCCACACCACTTCACTGTAGTTGTGGATATTCACGTCGTGGTCCACCACCACGATCACCTTCGTGAACATCGCCTGTCCCAGCGACCAAATCGCATTCATGATCTTCCGCGCGTGCCCCGGATAGGACTTTCGAATGGCCACGATCATCAGGTTGTGAAAAATTCCCTCGGCAGGCATCGCCACATCCACAATTTCCGGGTACTGCATCTTCATCACCGGCAAGAACACGCGCTCCACCGCATATCCCATATAAAAATCTTCCTGCGGCGGCGGACCCACCACCGTCGTCAAGTAGATCGGTTCTTTGCGCCGCGTGACGCATTCCACGTGAAAGACCGGGTACTCCCCTTCCAGCGAATAAAATCCCGTATGGTCTCCGAAGGGTCCCTCCGTCCGCATTTCATTCAGATTGACGTAGCCCTCCAGCACTATCTCGGCGTTGGCGGGCACTTCCAGATCGTTCGTCTCGCACGGCGCCATTTCCACGGGCTCGCGCCGCAAGAAGCCGGCAAACATCATTTCATCCAGGTCCGGCGGAATCGGCAGCATCCCCGCCAGCGCCGTGGCTGGATCGGCCCCAATCACCACGCTAACGGGAATCCTGCCCTCGGCATTTTTCGCCTTCGCGCGCCGAAAATGCTCCGCCCCATGTTTCTGCGTCTGCCAGTGCATTCCCGTCGTCCGCTCGTCATAAACCTGCATGCGGTACATCCCCACGTTTCGTTTTCCCGTCTCCGGATTCCTGGTAAATACCAGCGGAAACGTGATGAATCGCCCCCCATCCTGCGGCCAGCATTTCAGGATCGGAAAATCAAAAAGGTTTACGTCACTTCCCTTCTGAATGACTTCCTTGCAGGGACCGCTCTTCACGCTTTTCGGAAAAAACGACCCCAGCTCCGCGAGCTTCGGCAGCATCTTGATCTTGTCGAAGAACCCCTGCGGCGTTTCCATTTTCAGGAATCCCTGGATTCGCTCGGCCACTTCGTCCAGTTCGTTCACTTCAAACGCCAGCGCCATCCGCCGCACGCTTCCAAACGCATTGATCAGCAAGGGATGCCGCGACCCCTTCGGCTTTTCGAACAGGAGCGCCGGGTTACCTCCGAGTGGGACAGGCATTCCTGCCTGTCCGCCTTGTCCGCCTTGTCCGCTTTGTCCCCCCTGTCCGCCTTGTTTGCCCCGCATGACCCGCTGCACCACTTCCGCAATCTCCAGGATCGGGTCCACTTCCGCGCGAATCCGCTTCAGCTCCCCTTCCTTCTCCAACTTCCGCACAAACTCCCGCAAATCAGCGTACGCCACTCATTCCTCCCAGTGGCACAGGCTTCAGCCTGTGCCTACCGATCCCATGGCTACCTATTCACCCAGAAGCGAAAACTGTAACACGAAGGCGTCCTGCCTCTTGCCCGTGTCGCGCCCGGATTCCT
>WNFC01002125.1_pt1 | contig 22371 bp, 16 predicted proteins | sample 5400541 | NCBI WGS metagenome assembly WNFC01 (sample SAMN13153342, study PRJNA577476) | soil metagenome | isolation source: 120 cm saprolite under Douglas fir tree site 2 hole 2 replicate 1 | place: USA:California | collected 2015-04-18
CCCATCAGCACTCGGCCGACTTCGGCCTCAATCGAATAACCGTCGCGCGTGCGGAATTCATGCTCCAGGCTGTGATAACGGTCGGCAACCTCAGCGTATTCCGCGCCGGCATGATCAAGTTCGGAGATTCGATGCGTCAGCGTCTCCAACTCTTTCTCCATCGCATGCAGTTCCGTGAATACCGCCATGCACTCGGCAAACACGGTGCGGCCGGAAAGTGTAAGCCCATCCTGCGGCAGATATCCAGCCGTCGTCCCCTTGGCGACAATCAGCGAGCCATAGTCGAGAGTGTCCAGCCCGGCGAGAACCTTCATAAGCGTGGACTTGCCGGTGCCGTTCGCGCCCACCAGGCCGACGCGGTCGTGGGGCGTGATCAGCCAGTCGGCATTTTCAAACAGGAGTTTATGGCCGAAGCGTTTTCCGGCGGAGGAAAGCTGAATCATGGGCTGAAGTTATGGTCTCACGAGAGCGGGGAGTTATAGAAGTGTATGGGTCTTTCAATAAGGGAGGCCGGGAAGCGGCGTCGGGCGTCCGGCTTTGGGCTTCCGGAAGCCGAACGCCGGGAGGTATGACACTGCCTCGGTGTGGTTTGCCCTAAGAGTGTGCGGCGGCGCGACCGTTGCGGCTTTCCGGAAATTTGCCCCACAACTCGTTGTGGAACTGAATGCGCTCAAGGGCACGATCGATAACGGCTTCCAATTCGTGCGCGTATTTCACTTCGCGGCCCTTGGCTAGGCGCCGGCGTGCTTCTACCGGGCTGAACCAGGTAGGGCGGCGCAACGTTTCATCCGGACGGCGCGTCTGGTGGACTTCCATTAGAAAAGCTTTGACGACGAATTCCTGCACTCCTCCGGGCTGCCAGAAAACGCCCTTGGAGTGAATGTAGAGATGAAAGTGTCGCGGCTCGATGGTGCCCAGGGCGCCGGCTTCTTCCGCGGCCTCACGCTCGGCGGCCTGGCTGTGCGACAGGCGCGCCTCCGCTGACCCCTTGGGGAAGGTCCACTTGTTGCCGCCGTTCGTCTTTACCAGCAGGAATTCCACAATGCTGCCGCGCCTGCGATAGCAAATCGCAGCTACCTGCAGCGGCAGGGACTTCGTCATACGGGCTGAACCCATGCTGGCGACCTCTGACATAAATCCTACTTGCAAGATATTTAAAAATTGTGCAGGCCAATGATTACGAAAGGGTGACATTCCCGTTACAGGCCGCGCCCGTAGACCGGGATGACTGCGCCTGTGACGTCTTGTGCGGCGTCTCCTGCGAGCCATACGATCAGGCTGGCGATGGAGGCGGGCTGCACCCACTGCGAGACATCCGCACCCGGCATATCTTTTCGATTGGCGGGAGTGTCGATTGTGCCGGGCAGAATTACGTTCGCGGTGATGCCGGAATCATTGTTCTCAAGTGCGACCGTCTTCATCAGCGATACCAGCGCTGCTTTCGATGCGCTGTAGGCTCCGACCTTGGGGCCGGGATTCTCGGCGGCGCGGCTGCCAATTGCGACGATGCGGCCTCCTCCGGCCTTGCGCATCTGCGGCAGAACAGCTCGCAGAATGTGGAACGCGCTATTCAGATTCAGGTCGAACATGCGCTGGAAGGTGGCATCGTCAGTGTCCGCTATGCTCTGGCCGCCGGCGAACGCACCGACCAGGTGGGCCAGAATGTCGATTCTCCCAAAGCGTGCGATGACGGTATCCACTGCTTTCTTCGCGGCGTCGAGACTGGAGAGACTTGCGGGGAGTGCGGTGAAATTCGGATGGTCGAAGTCAGATTGCTTGATGTTAGGGGACAGTCCGACAACCGTGGCGCTAGCGTCCAGCAAAGCTTTTGTGACGTGTGTTCCGAGGCCACCGCTGGCGCCGGTCACCAGTGCAATTTTTTTAGTCATAAGGCGTTGTTCAACTGGGACCTATCATAAGTGCCTGCCTAACCGTTGGCGAAACTGCAGACTACAAACCGCGTGAAACAGGGCAGCAACAACGTGTCAATGACCTCTCAGGGGAATTCGACCATGAGCCTCTCTCGAATCTCATCCCGATAGAGGACTTCAACCGCCGCAATCCTATTGGCGACCACGTCAAGTATCAGCATTCCTTCGTTAGGCGTGAGGGCTACGTTCCGGTGACCCGGCCCGTATGCACCATCTGGCTTGGGCAGCACGTAGAACATCCCGCAGAAATCATCGCCACAACGGCACCGATCAATCACGGCTAGTCCAGGTACCTGGGCGGCCAACTCGGGTTTGCCTTCTCCAGCAAGAAGTTGCTGAAGCTCCGTTGACAGTGCCGGGAACATGTCGATAAGGAGTTTTTGTTCTTGTGTTGTCACGCACTGCGAGTATACTTCCCGGCTGTCGAATCGGCCGCGGAATCTCAGGCCAACCTTCCTCGCAGCGTTTCCCGATCCAGCTCATTCTCCCAGCGTGCTACGACCAGTGTAGCGACACCGTTGCCGATCATGTTGACCAGCGCGCGGAACATGCTCATGAAGCGGTCGATGCCGAGGATGAGCGCCATCCCCGCCACCGGAATTGTTGGAACCACCGAAAGCGTGGCCACCAGCGCAATGAAAGCAGCGCCCTGCACGCCACTCGCCCCCTTCGATGTCAAAGTGGCTACGGAGAAGATCATCATTTCCTCAAGCAGGGTCAAGTGAGTATTGGTGGCCTGCGCTACAAATAAAGCCGCAAGAGTCATATAGAGGCTGCTGCCATCGGTGTTGAAGGTGTAGCCGGTAGGGACGACCAGGCCGACCAAAGAGCGCGAGCAGCCGAGCTTTTCGAGCTTCTCCATCAGTGTGGGGAGCGCGGTTTCCGAGGAACTGGTAGCCAGCACCAGCAGGATTTCTTCTTTGATATGCAGCAGGAACTTTACGATGTTGAATCCCGCGAGCCATGCGATGGCGCCGAGCACGATCAGCACAAAGAGAATTGATGTCACATAAAACGTCCCGATCAGCTTGGCCAGCGGCCCCAGTGAGGCGAGTCCATACTTGCCGATGGTGAAGGCCATCGCGCCGAACGCGCCAATGGGGGCAAAGCGCATCAGGATGTTCACGACTTTGAACACGACTTGCGTCAGCGCTTCCAGCATGTCGAGCAAAGGCTTGGCGCGCGCGCCCGCGGCGGACAATCCAAATCCGAAAAGAATCGAGACAAATACGACTTGAAGAATGTCGCCTTTGGCGAAGGCGTCGGTCACGGTCGTGGGAATGATGTGCATCAGGAAGTCGGTCGCGCTTTGCGCTTTGGCCTGGCCAGCATAGTCGGCCACGGCGCGGGCATCGAGCAGAGCCGGGTTCACATTGAAGCCGCTGCCGGGACGCACCACATGGCCCACGACCATGCCGATGAGCAGCGCGATCGTGGAAACGATTTCAAAATAAAGCAGCGCCTTTCCGCCCACCCGCCCAACTTTTTTCATGTCCTGCATTCCGGCGATGCCGGAGACGACGGTGCAGAAAATGATGATGGTGATGATCATCGTAATCAGCCGGATGAAAGCGTCTCCGAGAGGTTTCATGGCGACGGCGCGGGCGGGACTCAAATATCCGAGAGCCACGGCCACGATCATCGCGAAAACCACTTGCACCCACAGAGACGCGTAAAACGGCTGACGGCGCGCCAGGGTTGCGGGCACGGACTGTGAAGTTGCTTTGAGAGTCGGCATCGCCAGTGAGTGGAACCGTTGCTCCTGAAAGACGTTAGGTTCGTACCAGGGCATCGCTTCAGCGATGCCGAACACAGCACAGAATTCAGTCGCGCCTTCAGGCGCCAGCATTGCGGAAGATCTCCGGTCGAAGATCAGCGCCTGAAGGCGCGGCCGATAATGCGGAACTATGGCATGCCTGAAGGCATGCCCCGATACGAATCTCCCGCATTCACTCCCGGTAGAGGGCTCATTGAGTTAAGAATGCGTAAAGCATCCTGTCGTTGTACCAGTGTTTTCCTAGTTAGCTGTAGCCTGCAGCGTCTTCACCAGCCAGGGAATAATCACTTGCTTGAAGATGAGCGGGTCGGGCCAAACACCCACTTGCCGACCCAGGTGTCCGCCCTTGGGATTGATCCAGGCTTCCTTCGGGACATCGCCTTTGCTCAGCAGCAGGTACTCATCGTCGATAGGAACTTGCGTGTCAAGCACTCCGGCCAGGATGAGCATGGGCGCCATCGGTTTGCCGAGCAGGCCCTGGTGGACTAGCGACATCTTGGGCAGGAACTCTCCCATCTCATCCAGCGTGTGAACGCCTTCCAAAATATTCATCAGCGCGGGAACTTGATCGAAGAGATACTCGCGATTTCCAATAAGAGAGTTCATCAGAAAATCCTTCTGGAAAAACTTGTCGACCGGCGGAGACTGTGCGCTCGCTCCGCGCAGACGGGCGCGCTCGACAATGGCCATCTTGGTCGCCCAATACGCGCCCCAACTGACGCCGTGCAGTGCGATACGGTTCTTGTCGATTTCAGGGCGGGACTGCGCGTAATCGATGACCCGCGAGAGCATGCGATCGGCTGTCTCACTCACCTTGATTGGATTCTGTCCCGTGCCGGGCCCATCGACGGCAAGGAAGCCGATGCCAAAAGGAAGAATGGCGCCGAAGCTCTCGGTTAGATCCTCCTTGCGGCTGTCCAGTCCGTTGACCGCAATGACGAGGGGCACCGGCCCCTTGGCATTTTTCGGCAGACGGAGATAGCCGATGATTTCTTTGCCTTCAAAGGGAATGCGGACGACCTCCAGCGGCGGATCGAAAAAGCGCGCGTGCGCGAGAAATGCTTCGATAGCTTTTTCATACGAGCGCTGCTTTCCCGGCGAAGCGGGAATCGGCCAGCGTCCGAAGGAATAGATTCGCCAGGCCCGGATGTAGTCGGTGTTAGCTTTCGTGGGATCAGTCCTTTCGAGCGATTTCGCTTCGTTGAAGTAGCGGTCGGCAACATGCATGAAGCCCGCCGCCCATTCATCTTTGTCGGCGGTGTGGATGCTCTCGAAAGCTTCTTTCACGTCGGCTGGATCGAGGCCAATCAGTGGATATTGGCCGACTTCGGCGCGGCGAACCGCTTCAGTTTTGATTTCGTCAATCGTGCGTTCGCGACGCTCCTGAGCGAACGCGACGTTCGAGAGAATAGCAATAAATCCGAGCAAGACATTGAAAGTGACTTGAGCGCTATTTTTCACGTGCTGGTTCCCCTAAGCTTGAGTCGATGACTCAAAGACTGATTCGTTAAAAAAGGCCGGACGAAATTCTCTCCGGCCCGTAACTCTGTTGATCTCGCTTTGTCCCTGGTGCTAAAAAATGAACTTCAAGCCTAGCTGCACCGCGCGGCTGCCTCCCGATCCAATCACCGGATTTGCGGCCGCGACGTCCGGAGTGGCGCATTCACAGCCGAAAGATCCCGTCGAAGGATCGTTTTGACCGAAGCCATTTTGGCCACCGTAAGGATTGGCGAAGTTTGGGTGGTTGAATATGTTGAAGAACTCAGCCCGAAATTGCGCGCGCAGCCGCTCGCCGAAGTGCCAGTTCTTGGCGAAGGATATGTCGAAGTTGCGGAAGCCGGAATCGAGGAACGTGTTGCGTCCCATGTTGCCGAACTGCCCAAAGGGCGGCGGAATCATAATCGAGCTGCCCTGTGCATAGCAGCCGAATGAAGCCAGCGAACTTGTCGCCGGGCCCCCCGCTGTTCCTCCATCCAGCGACAAGGCTTGCGCATTGCAGGCCGAATTGCCGGTGGGATTGTTGGGGTCTCCACTTCCCGCGAAGAACGGAATGGGTGCGGGCCGTGCTTTGAAGTCGGAAGTTTTCCCGTAAAAGCTCCAGCGAATCGGGGCCGTCGCCGGCGGGCTGACGGGCAAGGGTCCAGTACCTGCGGCATCGGTCCCCATATCGATGGGACCCCAGGGCTGTCCGCTCTCCAGGGTGATGATTGAGTTGATTTCCCACCCTTCGAGCATCTGGCCATAGCCCTTGCGCCCGGGGATCGCGTACGTGAGCGATACCGTCAGGCGATGACGGATATCAAAGTCGCTGCTCGCATATTCCCGTCCAACGTTGTAGGAATCCTGCGGCAAGCCTGCTCCGTAGCCGAAGTCCCAGTTCGCGCCCACGCCATCGAGCGAATGCGAATAGGTGTAACCGGCCACCATGCTCAGACCATGAAAATTACGCGAATTCAGCGTCGCCTGCAGTCCGTTGTAATTGGACTTGTACACGTTCCCCATCTGAAAGATATTGCTCAGATAAGGAAACTTTGAATTGAATGGCCGTGAATCCTGCTCGCAATTGGGGTCAGTCAGGCACAAAGTCGAGAAGCCCGAGCCTACGGGCGGCTGATTAATGTCGCGAATGCCGACCAGCTTCGAGCCGTGGTTACCGACGTAGGCGACTTCCAATGAAAGATTCGAAGTGAGGGAGTGCTGCAGACTCAGGGTCCAGTTCCAAACATGGGGCGTGGTGAGCTTACGGTCAACTCCGGCGATGGCGCAGGGACTGGCATTGACGGGATCGCAATTCAGAGTACTGCCGCTGAGGTTGCCATAGATCGGCCCATTATCCCAGGGAAAGGCGGGGAAAACTGTCAGGTTGCCCGTCGTGATGGTACCGCCAGCAGTGTTCCCAGCGGAGTCGATGATGGCGCCGGTTGGAACGCTGGGAAGGCCGAAGCTGTTGTTGAAGGCTAAGAACGTCTCCCAGTTGACCGTCTCGAACACGAGGCCGCCGCCGCCGCGGAGTACCGTTCTTCCGTTGCCGGCCACGTCCCAGGCAAAGCCGACGCGTGGCGCGAAATTCTTGTGATCGGAGTTATAGACACCGCTGCCTACGCCGTTCCGGCCCGCCTGTATCAACCCGGTGGCCGCGTTGGGATCAAAGTTTCCCAGCAGGTTGTGCGCCTCCACAGGCGTCGATTTGAACTCGTACCTCAGCCCGAAATTTAACGTGAGGTTCCTGGTTATTCGCCAGTCGTCCTGGAAAAAGGCCGCATACTCCCAATTATGAATGTTCCGCCGCGGGTCGCCGGAAAGAACCGAGGCCTTGAAAGGTGCGCCGGAAAAGAAATCTTCCAGTTGCTGAGTATTGAGGAAATTCCCAGGGCTGCTGGGATCCGGAGTATTGCCGCCCAGGAAAGTGATGCTGCCACGAGCGTTGCCGAAGGCTCCCCCGCTGAAAGCGTTGCGATGGATTTCACCGCCGAATTTCAAGGCATGCTTGCCGGTGTTGTAGGAAATATGATCAATGAACTGAGTGATGCTGTCAGGTCCCTGAAACTTGGGCCACTTGAATCCGCCCAGGCCGGGGAAGAAATATCCGCCAAAGCCGATGCGAGGCAAGCCGCCCGTGAACGGACCGGAAACACCCGTGTTAAGCCCATAACTTGACGCCGGAGTGTTAAGGTCGCCGGGCAACGTGGGTTGGTAGAGTCGGTTGTAGCCCAAGCGAGCTTCGTTCACCCAACGTGCGCTCGGAGTCCAGATCCAACTCCCCCCCACCACTTGCGCCCGGGTATGAATGTTGGAAAGCCACTTCTGTTGCAGCTCTGGAAAGTCCTCGACTTTTCCGGAGTTGTTGCCGAAAAAGAACATGCCGTCGACGGTGTTGCGTTCGTTGATGTTGTAGTCCACCTTGGCTACGACGTTGTCCACACGCACGTCATTGTTGAATCCGTTGGGGATGTTGATACTGGGATTGTTGTTAAGGGGGAAGCCGCTGCCGTTGCACGTGACCGGCGGACCCAGGGTGCAACCTGCGATCTTCAAACTCGCTGGACTTACCGTAATCCCTCCCGCCTGTAAATCGGCAATCACATCGGGAATGCTGTTGGCGCAGTCGCCGGTGGGGAGGAAGATGCAGTTTCCCGCGGCTGGCATCGAAACCATGGACGGTGACGTGATGCCGGCGAACGAGTTGCCCACGTTGTATCGTTGTCCTTCGTAGGCGCCAAAGAAGAAAGCCTTGTCCTTGATGATCGCCCCACCTACCGAACCGCCAAACTGCTCGAGGGTTCGCGGCAACTTCGGATTCGGGGAAGTATTGAAGAAGTTGCGCGCGTCCATGGCGCCATCACGGCCGAAAGCGAAGGCGGTGCCGTGAATGTGGTTGGTTCCCGATTTCAATCCAACGTTGACGATGGCTCCGGGTTTCCACCCATATTCCGCCGGAGCATTCTCCTGGATGTTGAACTCCTGAATGGAATCGATCGGCAAAATGGTGGCCGAGTCGCCGGCGATGCCGGCGCCGTTAATGATGCCTTGACCGGAGAAGGGCTCGCTGTTGAAGAGACCGTCGACCAGATAAGCATTGTCTTCGGCGCGCAACCCGTTGGTGCTGGTGGTCGAGAAGCCGCCCCCGGGATAGCGCATCACGCCCGGCCGGAGCTGCAGCAGGTTCTCGTAGTTTCGTCCGTTAAGAGGCAGGTCGTTAATTTCCTTGTTACTGAGTGTGCCGCCCAGAGTTGCCGAAGTGGTGTTGACCAGAGGAACGTCTTCATTCACGGTCACAATTTCCGATACGTTGCCCGGCTGCAGTGTGAAGTCGGCGCGCACATCGGTCGCAACCTCAATGACTACATTCGGCCGCTCGACCGCTTTGAAACCTTTCGACTCCACACGGATCTTGTAAGTCCCAGGTTGCAGGTCGGCCGCGACGTAGGCTCCCGCTTCGTCAGTAGTCAGGGCGCGCGAGGTCCCGCGCTCTACATCTGTCACCACCACCGTGGCGCCGGCCACAGCCGCTCCGCTCGGGTCGGTGATGGTGCCGAGCGTACGTCCCGCGGTAGACTGCGCCAACGAGGGAAGGCTGAATAGAGCAACCACGATAGTGGCGACGAGGACCCGCGTGGTGGCAGTCAAAGCGTGACCGCCGAGTCCGGCCGAACCGACCGTACAGGTTGACATGGAAACCCCTCCGTGACTTGCTGGTCCGACAGCCATACCACTATCGATGAAACGGTGTCAAGGAAATTCATTTTTTCGATCCGTCGTCCGGTTAACTACTTGATTGTCGGTTGCTGCTCCCTGACACCCAAAGTCGTCCGAAACCGCGCAGGATTACGCTTGCACCACGGCGCAGGGCGATGTTAGTATTATGCGGTCATACCACCATACCTTAAACCAACAACATGCTTTCCGCCCGACAATCGACGCAAGTGACGATGGACATGCGGTATAGTAGCCGGACCAGAGGTGTCCGGGCTGCAGGAACGCCTGGTGCAGGGGGCAGGGCAGTGTACAAATTAGTTCGGACGTCGCGGCTCTACGAGCAAATTGTTCAGCAAATCGAAGATTCCATTCTCAAAGGCGATCTGAAGGCTGGCGACCAACTTCCCGCCGAGCGCGATCTCGCGCAACGTTTCGGAGTCAGCCGCACCGCCGTCCGCGAGGCCGTCAAAGCGCTTCGTGAAAAGGGCCTGGTCGAAGCATATTCCGGGCGCGGCACTTTCATCACGGATGGAACTTCGCAAGCCGTCCGGCAGTCGCTGGACCTGATGGTGAAGATTGGTCAACCAGAGGGCTCCACGTACCTGGCGGAAGTGCGCGCCATCCTCGAACCGGAGATCGCGGCGTTGGCTGCAATGCGCGTTCAGGAGCCGGAACTGGCGACCATGCGCGAAGCCGTAGCAGTGATGGATCGGGCGGGCCGAGATCCCGACGCCTACATTGAGGCGGATCTGGATTTCCATCTCGCGCTCGCCGAAGCCGCCGCTAATCCTCTAATTCTGTCTTTGATCGATTCCATCGTGGGGCTGCTGCGCGAGCAGCGTTTGAGAATCTTCAAAGTTTCCGGTGGTCCGGAGCGCGGGCAGATCCATCACAAGCGGATCCTGGAAGCCATGGAACGGCGCGACTCAGAGAAGGCGCGAGAAGCGATGAAGGCGCACCTGGAACAGGTTCGCGAGGACAGCCAAGTCGCCAGCAAGCGCGCACCCAGCAAGCGCTAAAAGAACACTCGGCAGTTTTTTCGGAAGGCAGGAGCGGATGGCGAAAGTAGGTTTTATCGGCCTTGGGGTGATGGGCAGCCAGATGGTGGACCGGCTGCTGAGCAAGGGTCACACGGTGACCGGGTACAACCGTACCCGCGCGAAGGCGCAGTGGTTGGTCGCAAAGGGCATGCAGTGGGCCGACTCACCGCGCGCAGTGGCCAGCGCATCGGATTATACGTTTGCCATGGTGACCAATGCGGCAGCGACGGCCGCGATCACTGAAGGTCCCGATGGACTGCTGACGGGTCTGGGCCCCGGCAAGGTTTTTATCGACATGAGCACCATAAGCCCAGACGTGAGCCGCGCCTTGGCCGCGAAAGTGCGTGAACACGGGGCCGACATGGTGGATTCTCCCGTCTCCGGCAGTGTGATCACTCTGCAGGAGGGAAAGCTTTCCGTCATGGTGGGAGGGCGGCGCGAAACGTTCGAGAAAATAAAGCCCCTGTTGCTCGACATTGGACCCAAGGTCACCTACGTTGGCGACAACGGACTGGCACTCTCCATGAAGATTGCAACCAATCTAAGTCTTGCGGTGCAGATGCTGGCTTTTTCCGAAGGAGTGTTGCTGGCGGAGAAGAGCGGAATCGCCCGCGAGGTTGCGGTGGATGTCCTGACGCACAGCGCCGTGGCCTCGCCGATGATTCAGTATCGTGGTCCATTTGTTTTGCAGCAGCCGGAAGAGGCCTGGTTCGATGTGAACATGATGCAAAAAGACATGGTGTTGGCGATGGATCTGGGCCGTAAACTGGACGTCCCACTGCCGACGACCGCGGCAAGCAATGAAATCCTGACCTCAGCCCGCGCCATGGGCTTCACGAAGTTTGATTTTGCCTGCATGTTCGACGTGCTGGCCATGATGTCAGGAGTCAAGACGCCGATTAACGCAGGAGCGAAGAAGTGACGACGACGATGTCCAAGTCGGAAGCTGGTCCTGAGTTTGTCACCGCTAAAGAGACGTGGTTGCACGCCTACCGGCAAATGGTGCGCATCCGCCTGTTTGAAGAGCAGGTGAATGAACTCTACACCCGGGCACTGATGCCGGGGCTCGCGCATCTCTACAGCGGCGAGGAAGCGGTCGCAGTGGGCGTCTGCGAAGCGCTGCGCCGGGACGACTACATTACCAGCACCCATCGCGGACACGGACACTGCTTGGCCAAAGGAGCAACTCCCGATCGCATGTTTGCAGAGTTGCTGGGCAAGGAAGCGGGCTACTGCCGCGGCAAGGGCGGATCGATGCACATTGCCGATCCCGCGACCGGCAACCTGGGCGCGAATGCGATTGTAGGCGGCAGTGTAGGAATCGCAACCGGTGCCGCCTTTACCGCAAAGCATTTGGGAACCGACCGGGTTGCTGTTTGCTTCTTTGGGGAAGGCGCGTTGGGGCAGGGATCCCTGTACGAGGTGATGAACCTGGCACAGTTGTGGAAGCTTCCCGTCATCTACGTCTGCGAAAACAATATGTACAACGAGTACACCCACTACACGGAAACTACTGCCGGGACAATTCTTGGCCGAGCCACGGCGTTCGGCCTGGAAGCAGCGAGCGTCGATGGGCAGGACGTGCGCGCGGTGAATGAAGTTGTATCGCGGCTGGTGAAGCGCGCGCGCTCCGGCGGAGGCCCCGCATTCCTCGAGTGCGACACATATCGCTACAGCGGCCATCACGTGGGCGACATCAACCGAGAATACTACCGCTCGAAGCAGGAAGAGCAGGTTTGGAAGACGGAGCGCGATCCCATCAAGGTGCTGTCCGACTGGTTGCTGGGGCAGGGCTACGCCGATTCCGCTTCGCTGGAAAAGATCTCATCCGAGGCTCGATCGGAGATGGAGGCAGCGGTGAAGTTTGCGATTGCAGCTCCGTATCCCAGCGTCGACCAGGTGGAGCAGGACGTTTATGCCTGAACGCGAGTTGACATTTGCGCAGGCGGTGCGAGAGGCGCTGGCGGAAGAAATGCGCCGGGACTCGCGCGTGTGCATTTTCGGCGAGGACGTGGCTGAGGCGGGCACGCCGTTCAAAGTACTTTCGGGATTGGTGGAAGAATTTGGCTCGGAGCGAGTGGTGGATACGCCCATCTCGGAAGCGGGTTTCACCGGCGTTGGCGTCGGCGCAGCTATGACCGGTTTGCGGCCAGTGGTTGACATCATGTTCGGCGACTTCATCACCCTGACCATGGACCAGATGGTCAATCAGGCTGCCAAAGCTCACTACATGTCAGGCGGGCACTGGAGAGTTCCAATGGTGATGCGCACGACGCTAGGCGCGACACGCCGCTCGGCCGCGCAGCACTCGCAGTCGCTGCACGCGTGGTTCAGCCACGTGCCCGGATTGAAAGTCGTATTGCCGTCGACGCCTTATGACGCGAAAGGTCTACTGAAGACGGCGATTCGCGATGAGAACCCGGTGGTCTTCTTCGAAGACAAGATGATGTACAAACTGAAGGGGCCGGTTCCGGAGGACGATTACACAATTCCGCTGGGCGTTGCCGACATCAAGCGAGCCGGCGACGACATCACGCTCGTCGCCACCAGCAGCATGGTGCAGGTCGCGCTGGGCGCGGCGATTCTGCTGGAGAAGGAAGGCATCAGCACGGAGGTGGTCGATCCGCGAACCACGTGGCCGCTGGATGAAAAAACGCTGATCGACTCGGCGAAGAAAACCTCGCGAGTGATCGTGCTCGATGAAGGCTACGGCCGCTACGGCGTAACCTCTGAGCTTGCCGCCGTGATCGCCGAAGGCGCATTCTACGATCTGGACGCGCCAGTGAAGCGAATGGGCGCGATGCACGTCCCCATCCCGTTCTCTCCGCCGTTGGAAGATGCTACGGTGCCGACGGAGCAGACGGTGTTCGATGTAGCCCGGGCACTGTGCGGTAAGAGCCAATGAACCACCAAGGTCACCAAGGTACACGAAGGAATGCCTCAGTTTTCTTCGTGTACCTTCGTGACCTTAGTGGTTAATCAAGGAGTTTGTATGGCACTCAAAACACACGGAACCATGGCGGTCGATTGGGAGAACCGGATCGACTTCGACCGGCTCCGCCGGGAGCGTCTGGCGAAAGCCAAAGCTCTGCTGGCCAAGTCCGAGATGGGCGCGCTGCTCTGCTTCGACATGAACAATGTGCGCTACATCACTTCCACACACATTGGCTCGTGGGCGCAGGACAAGTGCAACCGCTTCACGCTCCTGCCGCAGAATGACGAACCGATCCTGTGGGATTTCGGATCCGCGGCTAAACATCATCAACTGAATTGCCCATGGCTGGGCGAGCGCTCGCGGCCGGGCATCTCGATGCTGCGTGGCGCCATGACGCCGGAGATGGGACGCGCCGAAGACGTGGCAAAAAAGATTCGCATTGAACTGGAGATGCGCGGCCTGCACAAGGAGCCGTTGGGCATCGACATTATCGAGCCCCCCGTGCTATTTGCGCTGCAGCGCGAGGGGATCACGGTCGTGGACGGACAGCAGTTAATGTCCGATGCGCGCGTGATCAAGACGCAGGATGAAATTTCGTTGCTGAATACGTCGGCCATGATGGTCGATGCGGCCTACGATGAGCTGTACCGTGCGATGAAGCCGGGATTGCGCGAGAACGAAGCCGTCGGGCTGGTAAGCAAGGTTCTCTACGATCTCGGATCGGAATACGTCGAGGCAGTGAATGCAATTTCCGGCGAACGCTGCAACCCGCATCCTCATGTTTTTTCCGATCGCGTGCTGCGGCCGGGCGATCCTGTCTACTACGACATTTTGCATTCCTACATGGGATATCGCACCTGCTACTACCGCTGCTTCACCGTTGGCTACGCTTCGCACGCCATGGTCGATGCTTACAAACGCTGCCGCGACTATCTTGACGCGGCGATCGAACTGGTGCGTCCGGGCCGCACCACGGCTGAGATTGCCGCGGTCTGGCCGAAGGCGGAGGAGTTCGGATTCCCCAACGAAGAAGCTTGCTTTGCGCTGCAGTATGGCCACGGCATCGGCCTCGCAATCTGGGAGAAGCCCGTGATCAGCCGCCTGGTTTCGTTCGACCATCCGGTAGAAATCAAGCCCGGCATGGTGTTCGCGCTCGAAACGTTCTGGCCTTCGACCGATGGCTGGAGCGCGGCGCGCATTGAAGAAGAAATCGTAGTCACTCCGACCGGACACGAAGTCATCACGCGCTTCCCGGCGGAAGAGCTTCTGGTTGCGGGTGCGCACTACTTCACCGTGAACGGACCGCTGCCGACTACAAGAGAAAGCGAAGCTCCGCCCAGTGAGCGCGTGCTCGAGATGATCGAGACCAGCGCCAAAACCGAGCGGGTAGGAGTTTCGGGCTGAGGGTCATAGGGAGCCTTCCCCCACCAAACAACTATGGCCTTCAGCGTTGTAATGCCCGCCCTTGAAATGGCGCAGGAAACCGGCAAGCTTATTGCCTGGCGAAAAAAAGAAGGTGAGCGTGTTACCAAGGGCGAACCTCTCCTCGAAATAGAAACCGACAAAGCGGTGGTGGAAGTGGAAGCTCCTGCAGACGGCATCCTCGCCGGCGTGCGGGCTGTCGCTGGGGCCGACATTCCGGTTGGGCAGACCATCGCGTGGATCGTTGCTCCCGGTGAAAAGCCTCCAGCGGAGGATGCATCGTCCGCGGCCGTGCCTGCCGCGCGAGCCGGATCACGGGAGAAGACTGAGCCGGTTCATGCTGCCGCGGCTAGCACCGCCGAACGTTCTGCTGCAAGCAGCGCAAAGATCTCTCCCAAGGCGCGCCGCCTCGCCAAAGAATTAGGCATCGAAATCGCGGCGGTACATGGCACGGGCCCGGGCGGCGAAATTCTTGCCGCTGACATACAGGCAGCATCGACAGCCACACCGGGAGCAGCGCCACCTCAGCAGAAAGCCGCCAACATTGAAGTTCCCAGCTCGATCGGCCGCCTCATGGCCGAACGTACCACACAGAGCTGGACCACCGTTCCCCACTTCTTCGTGACGCGCCACATCGACGCGACCGCGCTGAATCAACACCGGGAACGAATCACCGCCGAGATCGAGCGCACACACGGCGTTCGGATCACCCACACCGACCTGTTGGTGGCGCTGGTGGCACGGGTGCTGATGAAGCATCCACGCTTGAACGCGAGTTGGAGCCTGGAAGGTATTCGCCTTCACGACCGCGTAAATATGGGAGTAGCGATCGCGGTAAATGATGGCGTGGTCGCGGCTGTGATTCCGAACGCGCATGCGGCGAGCCTGGCAGAGATTGCAACCCAGCGGCGCGACGTCGCCGAGCGAGCGCGGGCGGGCAAGTTGCGTCCCGCCGACCTTGCGGATGCGACCTTTACCATCAGCAACCTCGGCATGTATAAGGTGGACGCATTTAGCGCGATCATTACTCCACCCCAAGCCGCGATACTCGCGGTTGGCAGCATCGCCGACCAAGTAGTTGCCATCGACGGCAAGCCCGCAGTCCGGCCGATGATGAGTCTGACGTTATCTTCCGACCACCGTGTCGCCGATGGCGCCCGCGCAGCGCTATTCCTGAACGACCTCGCCGAGGCGCTTCGCGAGCCGCAGAAGTTTCTCACCTAGAGTACATCTGCGCTCGGTCAAGTCTCACAACCTCGAATTGTCACAATCACAATTCGCCGCCTTCGAGTTTCATAACAAAAACAGCCGACCTCTCGCGCGTACGAACTAGTTTTCACACAGCGAGAAATAAATTGATTTTCTTCCATTCGGTTCCAAACTTTCTTTATCATGCCAATGATTCTTAATCGAACAGGGAGAACATGGCATGAAACAAAATCGGCGCAACATTCTGAAGGCTACTGTGGCCGCGGCGGCTGCAGCCAGCGTGGTTGGGCTGCCGCGAGCTGAAGCCAAGGCGCAAAAGAAAGTTCACTACGGAGACCACAAACCAGACAAGACGCCCCTTTTCTCGGGCGCCGTCTCCTATGGCAATCTACTTTTTATCGCTGGGAAGGGCGCGCACTTTCCAGGCGATATCACGGCTCATACCAAGCATGTTCTGGACGAAATTGAAAAAGAGCTGACCAATGCCGGCTCGTCGATGGCGAAAGTGCTCAAGGTCAACGTGTATCTCAACGACCTGAAAGACTACACCGCCATGAATGAGGCTTACCAGGGAAGGTTTGGCGACAATCCGCCGGTCCGGACGACCATCGCCGCGGCAGGCGGAATTCCCGGCAACTCGCTGGTGGAGATTGATGCGATCGCCTACATCTAGTGTCCTGAGTCAGAGACCCAATGCAAGACTCAGGATTCGTATCAAGGCACGACTTCAGTCGTGCCGCAGTTCTTCACAATGTAGTGGCCAACCATCGTTAGTGTAGTGGCAAGTTTTGGCCAGCAATCCGATCATGGGTTGCGGCCTTGGCTTATATTCAGCAGGTGCGGGACGACGATCGTACAGTGCCTCGATCCCGTTGTCGGCCCTAAGGCGAGAGGATTCACTGCGATTGCCTAAAATCTCTTTCGAAGAGATTCAAAAAAAATGTAACCGATGAGTGCGGCTACCGTGGCAATTTCAAAATTGGTGGCGGTAAAGACATCTCCGATCGCCCAAACTAAACCCCTCTTCTGTCCCATGCCTGAGCGCTCAAATTCTCCCATCAAAAGATTGGAATAAAACAGGAAGATGATAAAGCCTGCCTCGATCACCGCTCTCCAGACATTTTTCCTCATAAAAAATATCGACTCCTTGCTCCCTTCAACTGAGGAAGGCACGAGAAGCCCTTCAGGCAACACGCTGGATGCCCCTGCTCGTTCCTTTCGCGAGAATACTAACCATAAGCAACAACGAACAAGTTGACCAGTAATTCCATAATGCCCTATCGTTTCTCATTCGCGCATGGAGCTGAGAGACACGTGGAAATCCGCGCTCCCCGATTTGACAAATCGTACCCCTCAGCATAAGCTCCTCCACCGCAGAAGCTCGCCAGATTTTAGGCAATTTCCCAACAACATTAAGGAGGCAGTTCATGAGACGCAAATGCAGCGCGTTAGTCGCCACAGTTCTTGTCCTCGCCGCGTTAATCGGTTCGGCACGGGCCCAAGACGTAAGAGAGCAATTGAAGAAGCTTGAAACCGATCGCGCCGCCGCAGTTGTGAAGGGCGATGTCGCAACGCTCGATAAGCAAACATCCGACGACTACGTTCTGATTAGCATGACCGGACGAATGGCGGACAAGGCGCAAATGTTAGACGGGTTCAAGTCTGGGCAATCCAAGCTCACGTCTAACGATCTTTCCGATCTGAAGGTGCGCGTCTATGGCGACGCGGCTGTGGTCACCGGCAAGGCCGACGTAAAGGGGACCCTGGGAGGACAAGATGCAACCGGACAAGTCCTGTTCACGCGCGTCTATGTGAAAAAAGGTGGACATTGGCAGTCCGTCTCGTTGCAACAGACCCGCGTCTCGAATCCCTAATGTCAACCACGGGTCGAGAGTGCAACTCTCGGCCTTTGTCCCTCTCGGTCATTTGCCTGGGAACTCGACCATTGAACCTGCGAACCTGCCGGTACTGCATTATCGCGCCGGCACCGTTGCTGCAGCAGGCGGGCTGGCACCAAACTGAATTTTCACCGTCTTAATTTCATACGGCTTCGTGTGCACAACCACAGCACCGGCTTGCAGAGACAGATTTGCGATGGGCTTCTCCATCAAATTTGTTTCTGCGGCCGATTGTGCTCCTGACGGAAGCTGAAGCTTTACGTCTGCCTCTGTGCCCGCCCACTCATAGAACCGTACGATCAGCGAATTGTCGTCTTCGGCTTTCTTCACAGCGGTGATCACCACGTTATCGGGCTGCGCCTCCAGGAACGAGTGTTCCGGAGCCAGCGCGCCCTGATGCCTGTCGGTGGGCATGGCAACCAGCTTGTAGTTCACTTCGTAACCGCGGTGGACGGTCAATGCGTCACGCCAGGTTCCTCCGTGCGGATAAAGCGAGTAGGTAAATTCGTGAGGACCTTCGTCAGCATGAGGGTCGGGCCACTCCGGCGACCGGAGCAAGGAAAGACGGAGGACGTTGCCCTTCGCATCGTATCCGTATTTGCAATCGTTGAGCAGGCTGAATCCGTGCGTGGCATCGGAAATGTCGGCCCAGCGCTGCGCTGGAACCTCAAACTGAGCTTTCTCGGCGGGGGTGTTTCGCGTAGTCGGACGCTCGACCGAACCAAAAGGGATTTCGAATGTGGCCTCGTCGCTATGTGCGCTCAGCGGGAATGTAACCTTGAGCAGAATATGTTTTTCGTGCCACTCCACCTGCATCTTGACGTCGACTCGCGGGACGCCCGCATACATAGTGATGTCGCGCACGAAAGTCGAGTTCTGGAAATGATTCTTGACCCGGATGATGGCGCGTAGTGGGCCGCTCTCGACCAGTTCTACTTCATCAGCCTTATCCAAATCCCAGTGTTTCTCCTCGAAGTCCGCGTCGATGTTCCACGCGTCCCACTGTTTTGGTTTGTCGACGAAGGTCTGCAACAGATTGCCGCAGGTCGAGTTTTTCGGGCCGCCGGTGTCGGTCTCGGCGGGAGCGAGAGCTTCTAATCCACTTCGCTTGTCGAACAGGCTGGTCATGCAGCCACTCTTAGCATCGACTTTGAGACGGACGAACTCGTTCTCCAGGGAATGAGCGTCAGCTTTCACAGGAGAATGCACAGGTGACGCTTTTGTGGCAGCACGCACGAAATACGTTTGATATCCAAGAGGCGGAGTGCTGGTGAGTAACAGGAAGCGCGCGCGGTGCGTGGCGGCGTCGATGGAGAGTAACTGCGACTCAGCCGGCTTCCCAGCCGAATCCACAACCTCGATCTGAGTGGCTGGAGCCGGCAGTTGCGCCGCCACTTCGATGACCTCGGTGCGGGACCAGGACAGAGAATTAAAAATTGTGACCGGCACGCCATCACCCTGAGTGTTGGTATGAGCGATGATTTCGCCGAGTGCGCCCTGGCTGACTTCATTAGCGGCTCTCGTCACGTTTTCCAGATTGCGCTTGGCATCCAGGTAGTTCACCGCAATGCCGGAGCCCGGCATGATGTCATGGAAGTGATCGAAGAGCAGCCGCTTCCATGCCAGTTCCATGTCATCTTGCGGATAAGGCCGCCCGTAGCGCGTTGCGAGTGACGCAAACATCTCCGCATTCAGCATCGACTCTTCGGCACGCCGGATTCTGCGCTTGGTCTCAGCCTGCGTGGTGAAGACGCCCCGGTGATACGCGAAATAGAGTTCACCATTCCAGGTGGGAACCTGCATGCTGGGTAGTTTCTTTTCCAGGTCGCTGAAGAAGGTGCGGGCGAAACTGAACTCAAGCTTGGGATACACGGCATCCTTAGACATGAGTTGCTCGGCGTGATCCAGCATGACGCGCGTAGGCCCGCCGCCGTGGTCGCCGACGCCGTAGAGATGCATCATCTCCGGATTGTCAGTGAGCTTCTTGCCGTAAATGGAGGGCATCCAGATCGAAAGGTCGGTGCCCAGGCTGTCGGCATCGATGCCGCCGGCGTAGTCATGCGGAAAATAAGTGAGCAGACGGCTGCCGTCCGGCGCCTGCCACCAGAAGAGCTTGTAGGGGAACGTGGTGAACTCATGCGCCCACAGCAGCTTTTGGGTCACAAAATAATCCATGCCCGACTTCTTGTAGATCTGCGGCAGTTGCCAGTTGTAGCCGAACGAGTCGGGATTCCATCCGATCTTTACATCCACGCCGAAGTTTTTCTGGAAATACCGCTTGCCGACGAGAATCTGCCGGACCAGCGACTCGCCCGCGGGCATGTTGAGGTCAGGCTCAACCCACATGCCGCCGATAATTTCCCAGCGGCCCTCTTCCACGCGTTTCTCGATCTGCTTATACAGGTCCGGATATTTTTCCTGCATCCATTCGTAGGCGCGGGCGGAGGACATCGTGAACTTAAAGTCCGGATACTCCCGCATCAGATCAAGCACGCTCTGGAAGGTGTTGCGGACGACTTCCACCGTCTCCGTCCACGGCCACAGCCAGGCCATGTCGATGTGCGAGTTGCCGACGGCGCGAATGGTGAACTGCTGCAGCCAGGGCTTGAGTTGCTCCAGCTTCGCATGAGCCTGTTGCAGCGAAGCATCGAAGCCTGCCTGGTCGCCCTTCTCGAGAGGTGAGAAATCGATGGCCTTCACGGCGGCATCGAGTTGCTGCTCACGCTGTTCTTTGCCCTCTTCGTAGGCCGCGATGATCGGACGCGCGGACATTTCCAGGCGCAACAGGCTGGGATCGGGACGGGCGTGTGGTGGATCGATCACCAATTCACTGTGAAAGAATTCGGACTGCGCAGCGTCATCTGCGACCACTCGGGCGGCCACCAATATTTTCTGCCCCGGCTGAGCGTTCGCGCTCAAGAGCACCGGTTGGACATCGTCGTCGCTGCCGCGGTACACGATCGCACCGTTCGAAAAGACTGTGATCATGAGGCTCGACGGGCTGCCAAAGCGCACGTCCAGCTTTACCTGTGAGCCCTGCGTTGCGTAGCCGTTGATCTTCTCGGGAATCTGAATCCAGCGGCGGAAGACGCGGGTCCCGGTCCAATGCTCCTCGTTGTCGTGTTTTCCTCCTGGGCCGGAGACGTTCTTTACAGTGAATACACCCCAGTCCGAGTCATTCAAGGTCGGGTCTTCGGGATGAGGCAGATCGGCGTGATAGCGCCATTCGGCTTCGCCTTGCCGGGAGAGCGATTGCAGCCGATCAAGCGTAGGTTTGTAAGGGTCCGGCTGCCCGCTGGTCTGAGCGGCAGCGTTTCGTGAAAAGCAGCAAACCACGCACAGCAGAATCGCAGAGGACAGCAGGGCTAAAGCTAAGGAACGCTTCATAACCAATGGCCACCTTATTTGAAGATCGGATGTTTGAAGGTCGGATCGAGATGCCAGCGCGCTTTGCAAGAGCCAGGAGCGATGGGGGGATATTCTTCACAGTTGCGGCAACAGGTACTCTTAAACGAGCAGCTCGATTCTGTCAATGCACCGGCCTGTCATCGCCAACCTTTCTGTGCGGACCGTGAGCCATTGCCTGGAGTACGCGGAGCGGTTTCGAATTCCTCGGGAGTGCTGCCGGAAGCGGACGTGCCGTTAAAGCATATGACGCAGGCGCTCGTCAGCCTTCGGAGAGTTTGAAGTCTGCAATTTTCCCGCGGAAAAAACTTTGCGGGAATAGGGCACCGGCTCCGAGACCCCAAAGCCCGGCGTGATTTGCCGTTCGTGCTTCAAGGGATAAGTTGGTCGGGGCGATAGGATTTGAACCTACGACCCCCTGCGCCCAAGGCAGGTGCGCTACCAGGCTGCGCTACGCCCCGACTCTACTGGTTCTCTGATTCTAAACCACTTCCAAAGACTTGCAAAAGCGCTGACCGCTACGAAAGGTTTCGCTTTGTTTCTTTTGTGGTACAAACTGTGTCAAAACTGTGCCAAAACCCATCAGTTCACCCTCGCTGTGTCATAACCGATGTTCTGATCGATCTTCTGATCAAGGTTCTGCTCGTTCGCCTGCCGATTCATCTTCACTAGAGCCTCGCGCTTCATCTGCAGCTTCATCTGCGAATACTTCTTGAAGACCTTCGCGTCTCCTTGCCGCAGCAACTGTGTGACCCACTCGTCGGCAACGCCGCCGGCACTCAGCCGCGTCGCGTAGGTGGATCGCAAATCGTAGATGCGGAAATACGGGACCTTGGCACGCCGCAAGGTGGCCTGCCAGACGGTCTTCAGAGTTTTCTGATGTCCGCTTGGGTTCTCGTCACTCGGAAACAGATACGGACTGCACGGAGACAGACGAAGCTGGTCGCGAAACGCCTCTACAGCGATCGGCGTCAGCGGCACCTCCGCGATTCCGTTGGGTGTTTTGGAATCGGGAATCCAAACCACCGCGTTTTCGAGATCCAGATTTTGCTTTTTCATTGGCATCAATTCCTTGTACACGCGCAGCCCCGTCTCGGTGATGATCCGCACGATGTTGCGCAGGTATTCCGGAGCATGGATCTCGAGTTTTCGTTGTTCCGACCACGTCAGATAATGTGGGCGGAACAAACCTTTCACAGCGACCGGGAACTCCACCCCTGCGCAGGGATTGGAGGGCAATAGTTTCTTCCGAACGGCGACGTTCAACATGCGCCGCAGCACCCGCAGCTCCTGATGAACTGTCGCTGGTTTGAGTTCCCCACGTTCGATGAAGCCGGCGGTTGTCTTGACGCGCACGCGGTCCCGAAGCCGCTTGCGCAGGTACAACTCGATTCCATCGGCCGTGAGGTCGGCCAGCTTGTAGCCCTGAAACGCGGCTTTCAGATGTTTGCTGGCTCGCATATTGGCGTTGTGAGTCTTGTCAGCGCGCAGGGGCGGCTTGGAATAGTTTTCCAGGAAAAAATCCACCCATTCTTCGAACCCCATCTGCTCGCCCTTG
>WNFC01001873.1_pt1 | contig 22370 bp, 22 predicted proteins | sample 5400541 | NCBI WGS metagenome assembly WNFC01 (sample SAMN13153342, study PRJNA577476) | soil metagenome | isolation source: 120 cm saprolite under Douglas fir tree site 2 hole 2 replicate 1 | place: USA:California | collected 2015-04-18
GCGTGGATCGCTAGTCCTTCACCGTACGACTCTTGCATTCGCTACACCTCGCCGCTTATCCCGGCGCAACCTCCTTCCCGCCCCCACCCCCTGCATGATGGGGCTTCGCCCGGTGCGCACTTTCGAGATTCCGAACCGGCGCGCGAGGCGCTAAGACGAGACGTTTCGGCGTAGCCGTATCGGTGGGCATGGCGTTCCGAGGGCGGATAGCACGTACGCGGGGGGTCGCCGCGGGAAGGAGTGCGCAGCGAGGCACGAGCGGAGCAACGACTGGCCCCAGGGGGGCCGCAGGCCCCCATAACCCGGATTAGTACGCGGCCAGCAAGTCCTTAGTCGGCCTTGAGCATGCCCTTGCGCAACGCGTATTTCACAAGCTCGTAGCGGTGGCGGACGCCGAGCTTTTGCATGATGCGTTCGCGGTAGGTGTCGACCGTTTTGGGGCTGATGACGAGCTGCTCGGCGATTTCGGTGCCGCTGTAGCCTTCGGCGACGAGTTTGAGGACCTCGCGTTCGCGTTCGGTCAGGCCATCGAATGGCTCTTCATCACGGGTGGATCGGTCCAGGTAGCCGTCGACGAGGAGCTTGGTCGCGGCCGGGTACAGGAAGACCTCACCGCGGTGGACGGTGCGGATGGCCTCGATCAGCTCGGTGTCGGCGCCGGCCTTGAGGACATAGCCCGAGCCGCCGGCTTCGAGCAGCGGCAACAGGTACTGTGACTCGGCGTGCATGGTCAGAATCAACACTTTGGACTTCAGGCCGCTCTGACGGATCGCCCGCGTGGCGTCGAGGCCGCTCATGCGCGGCATCTGGATGTCCATGACGATGACGTCCGGCTGAGACAGGCGCGCGGCGTCGACGGCCGCGGCACCATCGGGCGCCTCGCCGACGACCTCGATGTCCGGTTCGGCATTCAGGAGCGCCTTGAGGCCAGCCCGCAACACGGCGTGATCGTCAGCCAGAACCACGCGGATCTTCGGTTCGTTGGTTGTGTTGTCGATCATGCGAAGGCCGTCGCCGAGCGCGATGGTACGCGCGCGTGGATTCGCGTGCCCCGACCAGGTGAGCTATCGATCACCAGCTGTCCGCCGACCAACGCCAGCCGCTCCTGCATACCGAACAGACCCAGACCGCGCTCACGCGAGCGCATCATGTCCTCGACGTCGAAGCCCTGGCCGTCGTCGGCCACCGCGGCGATGACCTCATCTGGACGTCGGCGCAGCTCCACGCGCACTTCGCGTGCGTCCGCGTGCTTGGCCACGTTGGTCAGCGCCTCCTGGACAACCCGATACAGCACCAGCTCGACCTGTGGTGGCAGCCGCCCGTCGCGGTCGTCAAAGCCGTCGGCGCTGAAGGCGACCCGCACGGGCATGTGCGCGCCGTACGAATCGGTGTAACCCTCCAGGGCAGCCACCAATCCGAGGTCGTCAAGGGTCGCCGGACGCAGCTCGACAGCGAGTTTGCGCACGGCCTCGAGCGTGTCGGCAGTGAGCTCGCGCAGCTCGTCGATCTGGCCGCGCATTTCAGCAGCGGTGCGCGCCTTCTCGAGAATTTTGAGCCTGATGAGAAGCGTGGTCAGCGACTGCGCGGTCTCGTCGTGCAACTCCCGGGCGATGCGCTTGCGCTCATCTTCCTGCGCCGCGAGGACCTGCTCGGACATCTTCTGGAGCAGCCCGCGGTGGTCCTGCAGCACGTCCAGCATCGTATTGAGCGTGTCGCCCAGTCGTTCGACGTCGGGGTCGCGGAACAGCACGTGCTGCGCTCGCGCGCTGAGATCGCCTGTGGCCACGCGGTCGACGGTTCGTTCCAGGGCGTGCAGCGGCTGCAAGGCCAACCTGAGGACAATGGCGTTGATCAGCACGCTCCCAGCGAAGCCAACGACGAGCATGACCGCCACCGCGGCCCAGTGCACCTCGCCACCCGTCGGACTGGAGACGAACGTCAAGGTGAACCACGTGCCCAGCCCGACGCCGACGAGCACGACGACGCAGTTGGCCACCAGCACCTTCAAGAAAAGCGGTAGGCCGAGCAGCGCGCGGCCCAACCCTGCATCGTTCGCGCGCAGGGGTGTCGGCGGACGGGTTTCGGCGAGGGTTGCGCTGCTCAAGTTGAGCGGAAGTCTAGCCGTTTACGTCTTCGGCGCGAGGCCACCACGCCTGAACAGACTGCCAGCATTCCACAGCATCCAGCCAAACGAATTCGAATCGACCACGGCCTTCTTCTGGGCTTCGATCTGAGGTGCGTCGTAGCGGATCCTGGTCGCCCACGGGTAATCGTCGAAATACTGCAACCATGGTCGGACGACGACACGCTTGCCAGCGAGCTTTTCCTGAACGTGCTTCAGGCTTTGATAGACCGTGTCGTACGGGCGGCTGACGACGTCGGGATACGGGATGGCGCCCGGCAGACCCGCGCTGAAGGTGGACGGGTACACCATCGGACTGTAGTAGTCCATGTCGTCGGCCAGAATTTCGAGGTCCTGGCCGATGCCACCGTCGTTGTCCCACCAGGTCGTGTAGCCGAAGGTGTCCATGCTCAGGAACCCGCCGGCTTCGTTCACCGCGGCGTGCGCCTGAGTGAGAAAACTCTTCAAGGCAGACACCCGGTTCTGCTCGGTGAGCGGTCGCGAATACTGGATGTCGTCCACGCTGCCGTCCGGCGATGCATCCGTCGCGAAGCGAATGTAGTCGAACTGGACCTCGTCGAAGCCGCGCTGAATCGCTTCACGGGCCAGGGCAGTGTTGTAGTCCCAGGCCGCCTGCTGAAATGGATCGGCCCAGGCCAGGTCTTCAGCATCGGACCACACGTTGCCGGTGTGCCGATCGTGGACGCCCACGTCGATTCCTGCCCGCGAGCCATTGCGGGCCAGGATGTTGTCCTTGAAGACGACGATGCGCGCAATGGCGTAGGCGCCGTGCTGATGCAGGTTCTGCAACAAACCGTCCACGTCGTCAATCGTCGGTGCCGCGTTGCCCCCGATCTGCTCCGCCAGAGGCACGCTACTGCGGTAGCTGAGCAAGCCGTAGTCGCCTTTGACGTCGATGACGACGGCGTTCACCTCGGTCGTGTCGAGCAGCCGGTACATCTCCTGGCGATAGTCCTCGCCACCGATCGCGAAATAGGTCATGTAGGTGGCGCGCACCGGGTTGGGCTGCAATTGGACGTCCAATCCGGGCCGCTGGCTCATATCGACCTGGGCGCGGCGGAAGCCAGGCGCCAGCACCTGCAGCAGCCCTTCCCTGGGTAGCCGCTGCAACCCGAAGCCACCCTCAGAGTCCGTATTCAACGTGAGGCTGCTAACAGAGACGCGCGCGCCCGGCACGGCTTTGCCAGTGGCGCCGTTCGTCACCCGACCGGTCAGTTTGGGCAGCATCGGCACACGGATCACGTCCTGGCCGCCGTAATAGGTCTCGGTCGGGATGTAGCCAATGGCGGTCAGGTTGAATTTCTGGTTGGCGCGGACGGGCGCGACTTGTATCTTGCCCGGGCTGAGGCTCGTGCTCGTCGTGGCCGCGTCGAGCACCGCCGACACCGGTTGGCCGGTGTCCGCGTCGACCGCCTCGATTTCGACCCCAATCGGCTCGAGTTTGGGCATGAGCGGATCGAACGGAGTCGACACGCGCACGCTTTGACCCCGGTAGCCAGGCGCGTCGAAGGCGAGCATTTCGGGCGGTTTGACGCTCTCGAGCGCGAACGAACCGTCGATGGAGCTGGCGGTATTGGCGCGGCCAGACCACACGCGCGCACCGGCGATCGGCCGACCAGTCGAACGATCGACGACCATCCCGTGGACGCTAAAACCGCCAAAACCGAAGTGGTACCAGGCCGCGCCCACGACGAGCAGGACGGCGAATGGCAATGGTGCCACGGCGGGCGGCCGCGGCAATCGAAGGCGCCGCCGTCGATACGCCGACATCGTCGTCGGCGTCGACGAGGACGAATAAGACCAGCCACGATGCGAATACATTGAGTGGGCGCGCCGTGGCCTCCGCCATGCCGGCGCCGGCATTGTAGGTGCCCCATTCGTGACTGTGCGTGCGCAAGGCTAGATACTGGGTCTGTACGACTTAGAATGGCCACGCAGTGGCATGGCTGTCATCACCCTTTCGCGCCATCCCGGCTCACTCGGCGATACCATCGCCCGCGTTATCGCCGAACGACTGCACTATCGGATTGTCGAACGGGATGAGCTGGTTCGCCTGGCCGCGCGCATCGGCGGCTCAGATGTGGCCTGGGATCGCGCGCCCGAGCTGCGCGAACGCTCGCCGTCGTTCTGGGAGCGACTGAACGAAGAGCGCCGCCGCTACGCGAGCGTGTTGCGGCGAGTAACGACTCAGCTGGCTGAAGAAGACGACGTGGTGATCGTCGGTCTGGGCGGCGGCCAACTGCTCAAAGGCTTGAGCAACGTACTGCGGCTGCAGGTCATCGCGCCCATGGATGTGCGCATGGAACGGGTGATGGAGCGTGGCTTCGACGACGTGGCCGGCCCGTTGACGCGGGATCGCGCGCGGGACCTGATCCGCAAGGCCGACCGAGATACCAGCGGCTACATGCGCTACATGTTCAACATCGACTGGTTGGAAGCGCACAACTGGGACCTGGTCATCAATACTGGCCGATTCAGCGTCGCGGAAACCGTCGACATCGTGGCGGCGATCGTCGGCAGCGGCGCACTCGAGCCATCCGCGCTCGACCGACAGCGGCTGGGCAACCTGGCTCTGGCGAGTCGAGTCGAGTCGACCGTGCTCAGCGACCCGACTGTCTGGGTGAACAGCCTCAAGGTCGTGGCTCAGGAAGGCCGGGTGCGGCTCGAGGGTGAGGTCATCACCGAAGAAGACCGCGATGCGGTCGAGCAAGTCGTTCGTCTGGTCGAGGGCGTGCGCCAGATCGACAACGACCTGCGCGTCCAACCACCGCCGCTAACGGGAATGTGAGCTTGATCGGCCACGGCGACGCGCTGGCCTGGCTGCGCCGCGCGCTGAAAACGGGACGTTTCGCACACGCCTATCTCATCACCGGACCGCGCTCGGTCGGCAAACGCACGTTTGCCCTCGAGATTGCCCAGGCACTGAATTGTCAGGCGGCCAATGTCGAGGATCGTCCGGACCATACGTGCCAGCACTGTCGCCTGATCCAGCGGATGGTGCATCCCGACGTTCGCGTGGTGCGCCGCGCGCCCGAACGGCGGCTGATTTCGCTCAAACCGGCCGCGGTCCCGGGTCCGCCACGCGACTACTCGGACAACGTTCAATTCATCCAGGCGGACGCGCAGCTCAAGCCAATCATGGGTCGCTCGAAGGTGTACGTGATCGTCAACGCCGAAGAGCTGGCCGAAGATGCAGGCAACCGTCTGCTCAAGACGCTCGAGGAACCAGCTCCGTCGGTCGTCTTCCTGCTGACGGCGGTTGAGCGTGGCGGAGTATTGCCGACGATCGCCTCACGCTGCCAGGAGATTCGGCTGCGGCCGTCGCCGCGAGCGGAGCTCGCGGCAGCGCTGATCGGCATGGGCACCGACGCCGAGCGGGCGGGGCAGCTCGCGGCGCTGGCGGGCGGCCGCCAGGGCTGGGCGGTCTCGGCGGCGCGCGACGCCGGGTTGTTCGAGCAGCAACAAACATATGCCCGCCAGCTGGTCGAGGCGGTCGCTGGCTCACGCATTGAGCGGCTGGTCCGCGCGCGGGCTCTTTCTGAGCGCTGGAGCAGCCAACCCGAGATGGTGCGTGAGACGCTGCGCGTGTGGATGAGCTGGTGGCGCGACGTGTTGCTCGTGCAGCTCGGGTTGACGAATCGCGTCGTTCACCTCGAGGCCAGCGAGCAGGCAGCGCTCAGAGCGACCGCGGCGCAAGTCGACCCGGACGCGGCGCGTCAGGCGACGGCGGCCATCCAGCAGACACTGACCGACCTCGACACAAATGTGAACGCGCGGCTGGTGCTCGACCTGTTGCTGCTGCGCTTGCCTGGCGTGTCGCTGGCATAAGCCGTGCGCAAGCGGTCGGCAACATGACCCTGACGACTATCGCGGCGGAAGGCCGTCTCGACTGGCTCGACGTAGCGAGCCTCGACCCTTCGCCGCGGCTGATCGTCAACCCGCACGCTGGCCGCAAGCTCGGGTTGCCGACAAACGTGGCAACCCTGGACGCCGTCGAGGCGGCCCTCGCAGAAGCTGGCATTCACGTTCAGCTCGAGCAGACCAAGGCTCCGCGACATGCCACCGAACTGGCGCGCCAGGCTGTGCGCGACGGATGCAAGCTGATTATCGCCGCCGGTGGCGATGGGACCGTGGCCGAGGTAGGCGCAGCTCTCGTCCACACTGGCTCGGCGCTGGGCATCATGCCGCTGGGCAGCATCATGAACATGGCCCGCACGCTATGTATCCCGCGCGACTTGAAGCTGGCGGCCCGCACGATTGCCGCCGGCCGCGTGCTGGCCATGGACGTTGGTCGGGTGCACGCCCAGCTCTTTCTCGAAGCGGGCGGCGTGGGCCTCACGGCAGGTCTGTTCGCGTACTTCAATCGCCTGGACGGTGGCCACGAGCGGCCGCGGAACGTCTTGCGGGCCATGATTCGATTTCTGAGAAACCTTGGCCACCCGAGACTGGTGATCGTCGCCGATGGTCAGCGGTTCACCGTTCGCGCACTCCAGGTCACCATCTCAAATGGGCCGTTCGTTGGCGCCGCGTACGCGCTTGCGCCTCAAGCGCGCGTCGACGATGGGTTGCTGGACGTGGTCATCTTCCGTGGGCTCGGTGCGATCCGCGTCATGTTGCACATGGCGTTGGTGGCCGGCGGCCGCCGTTTGCCACAACCGCCCGGTGTGCAGCTGGTGCGCGCCAGATCAGTTGATGTGACCGGGCGACGGCGCCGACCGCTGCCCGTGCACGCCGACGGCGTGGCCATCGGCGTGACGCCAGCGCACTTCGAGGTCCTGCCCGCGGCCTTGCGGGTGATGGTCGGCCAGCCTGAACCTGGCGCGGCGTGCGCCTGGCAGCCGCCGGCGTCCTGAGTCCACCTACTGAATGCTCCAGACCACGTGGACCGTGGTCGAGACGCGTAGCTCACCTGGCTGGATAGGCGTTGTTACGGCTTGCGCGGCAGCGGCCGGCTGGGGGGCGTTCGCGAAACGTACGGGGGTCACCCCACCGGTATCGGATTCCTCGATCGTAGTCGGCCGACCAAGCGACACGCCCGCGTCCCGCGCCAGTTGCTCGGCCTTTGCCCGAGCATTCGTCATCGCCTGATCGCGCGCCTGGGTTTTCAGCGCTTCCACGTTGTCGGATTCAAACGAGATGCCAAAGACTCTCGTCGCGCCTGAGCTGACCGCATCGTCCAGCAACGCGCCGAGTCCGCCGACATTGGTCGTTCTCACTTCGACGAGATTCTGCACCTGGTAGCCGCGCAGGACGGCCTGATTCTGGTCCCGCTGGTCATACTGCGGGTTGATGTTGAAGGCAGTTGTCCGAATGTCCGTATCGGGGATACCGGCTGCTTTGAGCTTGTTCACCACCGCGTCCATGCGGCGGGCGGCCTCGGCCTGGGCGTTGGCCAGAGACTGGTCGAAGACTTCCGTGCCCAGCGTGATGCGGGCGACATTGGGTTGGGCCAGGACGATCCCCTGGCCGACGACGCTGATTCCGGTATTGGCTGGCGGCTGAACCGGGATCGTTTGCGCCGATCCGAGTGGCGCCGCGGCCAGCAAAATAGCGATCAGGATTGACAGGGTCAGAGCGACAAACATTCGAACAAACACGATGGGGTTACTCCAGGTGAGATGGCGACGCCGTCTGCAGACGGTGTCGGATGAGCAGCGCAATAAGAATGCCGAACGCGGCCAGGACGCCGACGAGTGCCGCGGCGATGCGTAGCGGAGCCGCGGGATCGGTCGGTTGCGGAGTCGCCGCGGCATTGGCGAACGGTGTCGGGGATTGAGCTGGAGGGGTAGACGTTGGTGCCTGGGTAGGTAGTGCGCGAACGGTCGTCGCGGCCGCGACCTGATCGCCCGGCTCGGTGCTGGTCGGGCCCGGCGCGGCCTGCGAACGGACGGCTGCACCCGCGGCGGCCGGCGGAGCAGCGGCCGGGGCGGCTGCCTGCGCGCCTGGCGCCTGCGCGGCCGGCGAAGCGGCAGGGACGGCGGCTGGGCGGGCGGCCGCTGGAGCCGCGGGTGCCGCTGGCGCCGCGGGTGCCGTTGGTGCCGCGGGAGCCGCGGGAGCCGCTGCCGAGGACGCATCTCGACCGACCGTTTCGGGTGCGGGTGCTATCTGAGCCGCTGGTTGCGCTTTCGACGCGAGCGTCGCGGGCCCGGCCGCGGGCCGCGAATCCACGTACAGCGTGCCGACCGACAGAAAGACGAACGCGGCCGCCAGCGCACCCGCGCCAGCCCGCGTCCATGCATACCATCGGCGCAGTCGCACGACGTTCGGCGGGTCCGCCACCAGACGGGGACCGATTCGAAAATCGCGCGGCGGTTCGACAGACGGCAGCGATCGCAACAGCCCGACCAGCTCCTGCATCTCTGCCAGCCGTGCCTGACAGACGGAGCACGTCCCAAGGTGCGCTTGCACGCGGGACAGCTCATCCGGGGAGAGTTGATCGTCGACGAGCGCTGAAAAATCTTCGTCGGCGAGATGGTCGGGCTGCGTCACGAGTTCCTTTCTTGGAGACGCTGGGAACTCGATGGAAGTTCCCCTTTTTCGACCAGCACGGCGCGCAGCTGCGCTCGGGCGCGACTCAAGCGGCTCTTGATCGTGCCAAGCTCGACATTCATCGCCTCGGCAGCCTCGTCATAACTGAGACCCTGCACATCGCACAGGATGACTGTCAGGCGCTGGTCGGGCGACAGGCGGTCGATCGCCGCCTGGATCGCGTCCGCCGTTTCGGCGCTCAAACTGCGTTGCTCGGGAGTCTGGCCTGGATCTGCGAGCCGTTGCGCTGGGCTGATCTCGTGTTCGGGGTCGGTTGCGCCAAGCGCGTCCAGACTGTCCGCGGGTCGCCGCTGGCGGCGGCGCAGATGGTCGTAGCATGCGTTCACCGCGATCCGCAGCAACCAGGCGCGCAACCCAGCAGCCGTCCCCTGGAACGTCTTGAGTCCCCGAAACGCACTGAGCAAGGCGTCCTGGGCCGCGTCGGCGGCGTCTTCGCTGTTGCCCAACGTGCGATAGCACACGTTGAAGACCTGGCGCTGGTACACCTCCACCAGCGTGTTGAACGCGGCGACGTCACCACCCTGAGCCGCTCTGAGGACCGTCTCGAGCGTGCCCGCGTCGGGCTGCACGCACAGATGCTACGGGCTGCGCTACGGTTAGCGAGCCGTGAGCGTGCTGCGCTGGCTGCCGAGCCTCGTACTGCTGTTACCGTGGCTGCTCGCGCCCGTGGCACCTTCAAACGCAATCCGCGTCCGCGATCTGGCCGGCCCGTATGCGTTCAGGTTGCTCGACTGGGAGACGGTTCGGCTGGGCGAGCGCGCCGATCGCGTGTGGGCCGGTCTGTTCGGCACCACCTCGGTACGCCCGTCAGACGCGGATACGCTCAAGGCGTACTTTCAGGCAACGCCGCGCCCGCGGGAGCTGCGCCCGCAAGTCGAGGTCGCCCTGGAGCGCCTGATTGGGCAGGCGTACCAGGCCGGCGGCCTCAGCGGCTTTGTGCCGTTGCTCCCCGATCGACTGTTTCCGCCGGTGTTGGTGGCGTTGACGCCGCCGCCCAACGTGCTGGTCATCGCACCGCGGACCGAGCTGCGCGTTATCGGCTCATCGGTCGTGCAGGCGATGGATGTGCCGACCCAGGAGCGACTCGAAGCGTCGGCCGACAGCACCAACGTCTCGTCGCTGGTCGCGCCGACCGGCGGACTGGCGACGTACCCGTCGATGGTGCTCGACGAGGCACCCGATCGAGTCCTCGCCGCGGCCGCCCACGAATGGCTGCACCAGTACTTGATCTTCTATCCACTCGGGCGGGGCTACTGGAACACCCAGGAGACCCGTGAGATCAACGAAACGACCGCGGACATGATCGGTCAGGAGGTTGGCGGCCAACTGGCCACCAGCCTCGGGCTGACGCCGAAGACCACTCCACCAGCGCCACGCTCGGCACAACCGGCTTTTGATTTTCGGGCATTTATGCGCGCGACACGCGTACAGACCGAGCAGTTCCTCAAAGACGGGCAGGTGGTCGCGGCCGAAGGCTATATGCAGGCTCGGCGCGACGAGCTGCAGCAACACGGAATTCAGATTCGAAAGTTGAACCAGGCGTATTTTGCGCTGAACGGCAGCTACGGCGAAGGCTTCGCCGCCTCGCCCTCGAATCCCATCCCGCGGCTGCTGCGCACGCTGCGCGCACAGAGCCCGTCGCTTGGTGACTTCATCGTCCGCGTTCGCGACGTCACGACGATTGCCGAGTTGCGCGCGGCCACTCAGCCGTAGAGCGGCGGGCCAGCCACACCGCCTTACCGGCGTAATACGCCAGCAGCATACTCAGGACCAGCCCAAGGACGCCCTCGCGCGCGCCCTGGAGCTGCACGTAGCGCCGCCAGAACTCGCGAAGTGGCTGCCCGATCAGCGCTCGACGACGCGGCCGGCCAAAGCGAGCCAACCAGGTCTGTGCCTCGAATGGGCTGTAACGCTCCTGCTTGGCGATGAATTCGCCCAGGCTGCGGTAGTTGAGGTGCACCAGCGGCTCGCGCAGATGCCCGATCGGGCCGTCGACGAGTGCCTCTTCATGCACGACTCGCACAAGATCGAAGCGGGCCGCGCCGCGTTCGAGCAGCCGCAATTGATAGTCAGGAAACCAGCCCGCGTAGCGGATCACCCGCCCCATCAGGTAGTTGTGGCGCGGAATCCAGAACCCGCGGCAGCCGCCCGGCCGATCGATCGTGCGGAGCACCTCGGTTCGCAGGTCAGGCGTGACGCGCTCGTCAGCGTCGACGAACAAAACCCAGTCGCCCCGTGCCAGGCTCAGCGCCGCGTCGCGCTGGGCAGCGAAAGTGTCGAAAACGCGCTCTTCCACGCGCGCACCAAGGTCACGGGCGATCTCTCGGGTACGGTCACGGGTCGCGGCGTCGACGAGGACCAGGCGTTCGTCGGCGAACGCGATCGACCGCACACAGTCGCCGAGCATGCGCTCCTCATCGCGGGCAATGACCGCGGCTGTCAAGCGCGGACGGGGCTGGTCGCTCACGAGGCCAGCCGGCGCACGTCGTCGATCAGCGCTGCACGCCGCGGTCCTGCCAGGGCCGCTGCACGGCCCAGCCCGAACCTCACGAGCGCATGGACCAGCCTGTTGTACGCCGGGTCGGAAAAACGCTGGTAATAGCGCAGGCGGCTGCGCCAGAGCTGGGCGAACATGATGTCGGGTTGCTGGCGTGTCGATTGCCCGCCGTGGTGGATCGCGACGGCGGCCGGCTGGTGCCAGATCTGCCAGCCATGCAGACGGGCTCGGCGGCACCAGTCGATTTCTTCGAGGTACATGAAGTAGCCCTCGTCAAGCGGCCCGACGTCCTGCCAGGCGGCCCGATCGATCAGCATGCACGCGCCCAGTGGGTGATCGATCAGCATCGGCCCCGTTGTGTGTGCGACGCGCCCATTCAACGGTGAGCCTATGAGCCTGTCTATCGGAAAAAGATCAAGGGCTACCTGCACCAGGCCGGGAAAACGAAACGCGGCGGGCTGGGGCGTGCCATCGGCGTAGCGCAGCGCCGGGCCGACCAGCGCCGCGCGAGGCATACGATCGAGGACCTCCAGCAGCAAGTCCAGCGCCCCCGCCTCGAGGCGTGCGTCCGGGTTGAGGATGAGCAGACCGCGGCCTCGGGCGCAGGCGGCGGCCCGGTTCACTCCTGCAGCAAACCCGAGGTTCGATTCCGACTGGATCAGATGAACGGTCGGAAAGCGGTCCGCGACAGCCCGCGGGCTACCGTCGTGCGAGGCGTTGTCGAGGACGATCGTTTCGACCCCCGGCTGGTCGACCACCGAGGCGATCGACTCGAGCAGCAGTGCGCGCGTGTTGTAGGAAACGATCAGTGCGGAGACGCGCGGCGTGACGTTAGGCGGAGATTGCAATCCGAACGAGCCCTGCACCAGCACTGTGAATGGCGACGTTCTCCTGGACGAGCCCAGCAAAAAACACGAGCTTGTTCTGTTCGTTGAGCACTCTGACGCATCCCCGCACGCTCACCTCTTCGCCCGGCTCCAGATCGTGACCGAAGCCCCACCGATACGGGTAGCTGGCGCCGTTGACATCTGGGCTACCCGCCCAGTTCAAGCCGACACGCCAGTAGCCGGCATGCTCGGTAAAGACATGATCTTCGATCGAGGCATACGTATCCAGGGAGTTGTAGACGTAGCCCGGATCAGGGCCTTCGGTGCGCAGTACTGTTTGCCCGGTGTTGCGGACGATCGACTCGAGGCAAACTTCATCACCGCGAATGATCTGCAACGGACCAATGTGCGCCAGGACAATCGACGCTTCCGGCACACCCGATTCCTCGACGACGAGCGGTGCGCTGCGTTCGACCACGTTGCCGGCCTGGTCGCGGGCACGAATTCCGAGCAGGTAATTGCCGCTGGCGACGGGCTGGCCGTTCACAATCCCGTCATAGGTCAGGCTCTGTTCGCCCGCCTGGGCCTTAAGCTCCTCGCCCATCCACACCCGTTTTGGCGGGTCTGTTCCCGAAGTTATGTCCAGATACGCTGCGACGTAGGCGTCCTTGGCCAGGCGGTACGTGACGTGCGTGACGTCGCTACGGGCATCGAAATTGGGCGAGATGCGATCGGGCAGGAAGGCCAGGCCGGAGATATCGGGCGCGAGTGTGTCGGCGTTCCGGACAGCCATCGCCACCTGGGTTTGCTGGCGATGCGTGGGCGTGTGCACCTCGAGGACCACCTGGTAGTCGCCGTCGGGCAACACGCGCCGTTCGTTGGGGCCGGGCCCGCCGACTGTGCCGTCAAACTGCAGCACGTAATCACCAGGCGTCGGGCGCGCCGCATCGGCATGAATGACCCATTGCGTGCCGTCGGGGGACAGGATGCGGCTCGAGACCGTGGCTGGCGCGTTCAGGTGATAGTGGACGTCCAGTCGATTGCGCTTGTCGCGTAGCTCAGGCGAAGGCGGCGGCGGGCCCGCCGCCACTGCGCCGAGTGGTGCGACCGAGAGCGGTCCACACGCCGAAGACAGCAGCAGCAGCACACCCACAAGAGCGAAGCGGCCCCTCTGGAGGTCGACACTGTCCGGCACGTCGTCGGGATAGTAGGAGCGGCTGGCGACCTGCTACAACCCGCCTTCGTGGAGCCGCAGCCACGGACCTTTACCCGCGACGAGGCTGAAGCCCTCCTGCCGGAGGTCGATCGGCTGTTGGCCGAAGCGCACAAGTTCGTCGAAACGCTGGCCGGCGCGGAGCAGGCAGCCCAGGCCGCACAGTGGAAGCCCCGGGCAAATGGGCGCGTGCACCTGGAACCTGTCGGCGAAGTGCACGACGCGGGGCGTCGATCGGTGGCCCGCCAACTTCGGCTGGTGATCGAACGCATTCAGGGCATGGGCATCGTCGTGCGCGACATTCGCAGCGGCCTGATCGATTTTCCGAGCCTGCGCGAAGGTCGAATCGTCAATCTGTGCTGGCGGCGAGGTGAACCGCTCGAGATCCGTTTTTGGCACGAAGTTGAGGCCGGTTTTAGTGGCCGCCAACCCCTCTAATGCGTGACCGCGGCCAACGGTGGCGGTAGGTTGGGCACGGGTGCCGCTCTGACGAAAACAGCGCGCAGTTGGGCCGCGAAGACCTGCCGGTCATCCCGGGTAGCACCTTCCAAATCGCGCGTGGGCACCGCGTACGAGTACAGCGCGACACCAAGCGCACCAAGCGCGCGGGCCCGATCGAGCTGGGCCAGTGAGCCGTCGGCGGAATTCAAGTATGAGCCCAGCCCGAGCACGACGCCGCGGGTGCCTGTGTGGTTGACCTGCCACTGTGTCCATCGATCGAACGACGCCCCTTGCTCGGCCGATTCGCGGTAGTAGTCCATCGGCAGCAGGTAGTCGACAATGCCCTCCTGCAGCCACGACCGCCAATCTTGCAGGGCGGACGCGAACGGCGGCTGGCTTTCCCAGTCGTCAGCTGTCAGGGGACCCTGACCCCAGGTGACGACCGCGGCCGTTACCGCCACATTCGGCTTCAGTGCCTTGGTCTGCAAGTAAATGCCTCGGAGCAACGAGGTGACCTGGTCCCGTCGCCAGGCGATCCACTGCGGATCTTTGGGCGCGGGCTGGGTAGCCGGGTCGCGATCGAAGCGCAGGTTGAAGCGCGCGACGCTGGTTGGGTTGTAGCCCCAGCGCAGCGCGTCACCCTCGTAGTAGCGCACCTGGTCGAGGTGGATCCCATCCACGTCGTAGTTGCGCACCAGGTTCAGGTAGACGTCGGTGGTGTAGCGGGCCGCGTCAGGGTTGCCCGGGTCGAGGTAGTAAATACCGCTGCCGCCGACGCCCGCCCAGGCCTCGCCGTCATCGCGGTACATCAACCACGTGTCCTCTGCACTCGCGGACAGGCCGCGTGTATTGAAGGGATGGTTGCGCGCCTGAGGCGGGGAGTCGCGCTGCCACCAGATTGGCAGTGTCGCCAACCAGGCGTGCACCTGCAGGCGCTGCGGCCCTTGATGGGCTCGATCGATCAGGTACTGCAGAGCGTCGAAACCGGGCGTCAGATCAGGATCTTCGGCACGCGGCTCGAAACTCTTCGTGTAGTAGGCGTCGCCGCGGCGGCGGACCTGTACGAATAGGGCATTCAGATTGGCGCTGCGCGCCCAGGCGACCAGGTCATCGACTTGCGCGGCTGTCTTGAAGCCATCGTGGAAGGCGTCGACCCAGACCGCGCGCAGCTCGGGCGGATCCATCGGCTCAACCACTGCCACAGGCGTGGTCGTCGCTGGGACCAGGGTCGGCGACGGCGCAGGTAGTGGTGTACTTGTCGAGGGGACAGCAGTTGGGACGATCGTTGGTCGCACCGTGGTGGAGGTGGTGGGAGTCGGTTTCGTCGCCGTCGCGGAAGCGCCAAGCGGGCCGACAGCGAACAATGCCAGCCCGATGAGCGCCAGACCCGACAGAAGGAATGTGAGCCGTAGCATTCCTGGTGGCTGGCGATGCTAGGCCCGCGTGGGAGGGGGCTGCAACATGCGGCGGCGCTACGGCTTTGTACCATCACCTCCGCGTGGCCGAGACTGAGCTGCTGTATGCGACGGACGCCTATCTGCGTGCATTCGACGCACGGGTTGTCGAAGTAACGCCTGAGGGTGGCGTGATCCTCGATCGGACGGCGTTCTACCCCACAGGCGGCGGACAGCCGCACGATCTGGGAACACTCAGTTGGGACGGGGTATCGGCCAGCGTCGTCGAAGTCAAAAAGAGCGGCGCGCTGGTCGTCCACCGCCTCGAGGGGGACCTGCCCACCGTTGGCAGCGCGGTCCACGGAGAGATCGATTGGCAACGCCGCTACGCGCTCATGCGCCAGCACACCGCGCTGCACTCGATGAGCGGGGTGATCTACGAGCTGTACGGCGCGACCGTCACCGGCGGCCAGATGTACCCGGATCGAGCGCGCATGGACTTTCTTCTGCCGGACCTGTCCCAGGATCGACTGAAAACGATCGAGGAGCGCACCAACGAGCTGCTCGAAGAAGGCCACCCGGTATCGATTCGGTTTTTGCCGCGTTCCGAGGCCTTTCAAATCCCAGATCTGATCCGGACCAAGGTCAACCTGATTCCAGAGGGCATCGAAGAAATTCGTGTCGTCAACATCGAGGGCATCGACCAGCAGGCTGACGGTGGAACGCACGTCGCCAACACCAGCGAAGTTGGTCGGGTCCACATCACGGGGTCTGAGAACAAGGGCAAAGGCAACAAGCGCCTCGAGATCAAACTGTCGTGAAGTGCAAGTGTCAGCAAAGGTTTCCCCGAAGGGGTCCCCTCTGGGGTCGACACCGTCAGTGACAGCACATTTCTCCCCGAACGGGTCCCCTCTGGGGTTATTCACGTGAGCCTCGACCTCGAACCGATCGAGCGATGGGCGCGCAGTGAGCTCGATCGCAAAAATGCCGCGCGTGAGCAAGCCTTGCGCTGGTCACGCGAGCTGGTCAGGGCGTGCGCCAACTCGATCCGCGCCGTCCATCGGCGTGATTTTGCGGCCGCCGAAGAGCTGCTCAGCCAGGCAAATACGTTGAACGACCAGATCTGCTCCTTGCTGGCTCAAATGGCGGACGTCTACTGGACGGGTTATGTCCAGGATGCCCAGAAAGAGCTGGTCGAAGCGTGCTGCACGCTGGCGTTAGTCAAGGGCTCAGCGTTGCCAGACCCAGAGACTCTCGGCGTCGCGCCCGCGCCGTTTCTCAACGGGCTGGCCGAAGCGGTCGGCGAGATGCGCCGCTACCTGCTCGACATGCTGCGTCGAGGCGAGGTCGAGGGCTGCGAGCGTCTGCTCGGCGCGATGGATGACATTTACGCGCTGCTGGTGACGCTCGACTATCCTGACGCGCTGACAGGCGGCCTGCGGCGCACGACCGATAGCACGCGCGGCATTCTCGAAAAGACGCGGGGTGACCTCACCCTGGCGCTGCGCCAGGAAGCGTTGGTCGAAGCCCTGCAAGCCGCCGAGCGGGCGGTTGGCGGGGCGTGAGGCTAGCCGGTACCATCGAGGTTGCGTCAGGTCCCGTGGTGTAGTGGCCGAACATGCGTCCCTGTCAAGGACGAGACCGCCGGTTCGAATCCGGTCGGGACCGCCGGATCATCTGAGTTGCCGAAAGTTCAAGCTGGCCTGGTCGTTACAGTTTTGGTAGACTGCTGCACATCGCGCCGAGTCTGCGAGGGCTCGCATGCGTATGCCACCAGCAGGGTTGACAATGATCTGCGAGCCGCGGTGTTGCGGTATCCTCGAGGGTCTGCGTAGCCCTGGTCTCTGGTGATCTAGTAACGTTGCAGGACGGCCAAGTGCGGCGCAAGGAAGAGTTATGTGTTTTGGCGGGCTGTGCCCGCGGCGTTAGCGCCGCTAGCTGAGCTGAAGGGGCTAGAAATTTGACGGACTGCAGGGAGCGTGTGTGGGAAGGTCGCTGAAGGAAGCGCTGCTCGGCCAGTATGCCGCGTTGCAGGAGGCGGGGCTAGCGCCGACGGAGGTTCCTCAGGAGGATGAGACGCCGCTGGTGGTGGTCGAGTCCGCCCCGCGAGGTCGAGCCACACGTCCGCGCCGCGAAAGTGTCGATCGTTATCTCGAAGCAGATGATCTGGATGCGAACGGGCGATTCGATCGCGAAAGCCGTCGCGCACCCCGCCGCGAGCATCGCGGCGAAGAACTAGGCCGCGAACGCCGCCGTCCAGGTGGTGGCAGCTTCAGCGGTCCGGGTGGGGGTGCCCGAGGTCGAGGTCGGGGTAAGCCGGGCGAGTTCGAACCAGAGTTCGCACCACCGGCCGGTGGAGTCAACGCCGGTACAGACCGTCCGTTGGGACCGCGCGGGCCTCGCCCAGCCGGACCCATGGGCCCGCGTCCGCCGCGGCCCGGCCTTGGTGCCCCACGCATCGGCATGGGTGGCCCGCCAGGGGTTGGTGGTCCGGGCCGTCCGCCCAGCCGCACCAACATGCTGCAGCAGCGCGCCGATCAGCGCCGTCGCGACGAAGACGACATCGTCGAAATGCGGCAACTGCTGGCCGAGTACAGCGGCCAGGAGATCGACGACCAGTTCATGGAGGCGTTCAGTCGCGGACTGGCCGAAGAAACGGGCGCTCTGCCGCCGCCGCGCATCGTGGTCGAGGCGATCAAAGAGTCAAAGAGCGCCGAGCCACGCAGAATCGCTGACGCCGTGCGCGCCTACTATCGCAGACCGCGCCCGCGGCCGCCGATGAGTCCGCAACCGCAGCCCGAGCCGGCGGTTTCCACGCCAGCGTAAGGTGAAAATCGTCTCCGTCGCCCAGATGCGGGCGCTGGAGGCGGCAGCGTTCGCGGCAGGCATCAGTGAGGCGGTGCTGCAGGAGCACGCCGGGCACGCCGTCGCGGAAGAGGTATTCAAACTCGTCAAACCGAACGAGCGCGTCGTCGTCCTCGTCGGGCACGGCAATAATGGCCGCGATGGCGCCGTCGCGGCTGAGTGGCTGGTTCGCCGAGGCGTTCCGCTCGACCTGGTGTTGGCGCCACGCCACGCAGTCACGGTCGAAGAGCTCGCACGGCTCCAAGCGCTCGGCGTGTCTGTTGTCACTTCGTTTGACATAGACGCGGTTCTCCGCGGCGCCAGTGTCGCGATCGATGCGCTAGCAGGCATCGGCGCGAAGGGCGCCTTGCGCGAACCGCTGGCGTCACTTGCGCGCCAACTCAACGAAACTCGTGACACGAGGCTGAAGGTCGTGGCGCTCGATATTCCGAGCGGTATCGACCCAGAGACAGGTGAGGTGCCCGGTGAGGCGGTGTGGGCGGATTACACCGTGACGCTGGGCGGCATCAAGCAGGGCCTGCTGCGCTTTCCCGCGGCCGAACGTGTGGGCAGGCTTATCTCTAAGGCCATCGGCATTCCAGAGTCAGCCGAGGCGGACCTGCCGTACGGTTGCCTCGACATACCCGAGCTGGTGCGCTTGGTCCCGCCGCGCCCGCTCGACGCGCACAAATACCGGTTCGGCCGAGTTCTGGTCGTGGCGGGCGCCGACCATTTCCCGGGCGCGGCGGTCCTGTGCTCGGGCGGCGCGGCGCGCGTGGGCGCTGGCCTGGTGACGCTGGCCTCAACGCGCGACGTGCGGCTCAACACCGCGGCGCATCTGCCCGAAGTGACCTATTCCACCACCGACGTTCGGGCAGCCGACGGCGAGGCGGCAGCGCGCGAACTCGAAGCCTACTTGAGCTCGCATGCCTCGGCCGTCGTCGGGCCAGGCCTTGGCCGTGGGAGCGCCACGACCGCTTTCGTGGCTGAGCTGCTGCGACTACGGCCCCACGAACGCGGACTGGTCATCGACGCCGACGGCCTGTTCGCGCTGTCGGAGATTCGCGCGTGGTGGAGCCTGCTCGGGCCGAACGCGATACTCACGCCACACGCGGGCGAGCTCGAACGGCTGGTCGGTCACGAGCTCGGCAACGACCAGCCGATCTGGGTCCACGCCGGCCACCTCGCCCAGCAGTGGGAGTGTGTCCTGGTCGCCAAGGGCCCGTTCACCTGCATCGCCAACTTCGATGGCCGGGTCGACGTCTGGCCGCGGGCCAACCCGGCCCTGGCCACGGGCGGGACTGGCGATGTTCTGGCCGGGGTGACCGGCGGACTGCTCGCGCAAGGTCTCGGGCGGTCTGCGTGGGACGCTGGCCGGCTCGCCGTCGGCGTACATGGTTTAGCTGCTGAACGTATCGTCGAGAACCGTCGCTGGCGAACGCTGCTGGCCGGTGACCTGCTCACCGAGCTGCCCGCGGTACTCGGCAGCCTGGCGGGACCTAGAGAGCCTCGATGACGTCGACCTTCCAGTCGCCGTTTTCTTCGTCTGGCCGACCGTTGCTGTCGTAGCGGCGCAGGCTGAAGGTCACCTGGCCCTGCTCGATGGGGTCTTTGTTCGGCCACCCATCAGTGAGCACCTGCAACACGAGCGACTGCGTGCCGCGATCGAGGCGGGTCACCTTGATCCCGTTGCCAGCATGATCGCGTAGCCAGCTGGCCGCCTGACTGAGATCCATGATCGAGCCGCCCTGTGCCGTTGAGAACGAGACATGGTCCAGGAGCAGCGCGTCGACACCGGGCAGATCCGGGCTGGCGACGGTCTGTTCCATGCGCCGCTGAAGTTGAGCCACTTCGGCCTCGCTGACGGCGTGATCGGCCACTGGCGACGGCCCAGGTGACGCGGCGCTGGCAATGCGCGCCGGGCTGGCGCTCGCGACAGGCGAGGCAGCGCTGCGCTCAGGCGTCGGGATCGGCGTTCTGACGCTGCGCGTGAGCGTCGCCGCCGCGCCCGGCACCGGCGTTGGATCAGCGGTCAGCAGCGACGAGCATCCCGCTGCCGCCGTCGCGGCGACTAGCGCCAAGGCGACTACCGCACGGCGGACAAGCACGCAGGCAGTATAGGGGCCGCAAAACGCGGCCAGCGTCAGCGTAAGTAGTCGCGCAGCTTCTTCGACCGACTCGGGTGCCGCAGCTTGCGGAGAGCCTTGGCTTCGATCTGGCGGATTCGTTCGCGCGTGACGCCGAACTCGCGGCCGACCTCTTCCAAGGTGCGTTGACGGCCGTCATCCAAGCCAAAGCGCAGCGCGATGATGCGACTCTCACGTTGGGAGAGCGAGCCAAGCACGTTGTGGACCGTGTCGCGTAACAAGGCCTGCGAGGCTTCCTCGATGGGCGACACCGCCTCGGCGTCCTCGATCAGGTCGCCCAGCTGGCCGTCCTGGTCATCGCCGATGGGCGCCGCCAGACTGACCGGGTGACGTGCCGCGCGTCGCGCTTGCATGACGCGTTGGGCGGCGCGCTCGAGCTCGTCGCGCATTGGCGACTGGAGTCGCCAGACTTCGAACAGCGAGCCCGTCTTCAAGATCTCGCGGCGGCGCATGACCGGATCCTCGTGCAAAGAGCCGGCGTCGATTGCCAGCTCGGCCTCGAACCACTCGGTGACCAGACCCATCGCCAGCGCGATCTCGGCGGCAGACGGTTCGCGCCCCAATTCCTGAATCAGGTCGCGCGAGACGTTGGCCAGGCGATTGATGACTTCGGTCATGTGCACTGGCACGCGGATGGTGCGGGCCTGATCGGCGACGGCGCGACCGACCGCCTGGCGGATCCACCACGTGGCGTAGGTGCTGAACTTGAAGCCACGCCGATGGTCGAACTTTTCTACAGCGCGCATCAGCCCCAGGTTGCCCTCTTGAATGAGGTCGAGCAGGGCCAGTCCGCGGCCGAGATACTTTTTGGCCACGCTGACCACGAGACGCAGGTTGGATTCGATGAGCCGCCGCTCAGCACGTTCGCCGCGCGAGTGCATCTCGTCGAAGTAGTCGGCCAGCTCGTCGTCACACTCGGCTGCGAGCAGGCGCTGCCACATGCAGGTCGGCGACGGAAGATCGGCCGGTGGCTCGGCCTGCAACAGGCTCAGCACTGCCGGCGCAAAAAGGCGGGTGTCGATCGAAAATCGAACGATGAACGCTTGCGCGGCACTGGCGTCGAGGCCGACGCGGCCGCCGAGTGAGCTGCCCAGGTCGAGATCGGGCACGTAGTCCAATCGTTGCCGGACCGCGGGCGATTGGAGGAGCACCGAGACGTCGTCGCCCATGCGCTCCATGCCGCTGAGGACTTCAGCCAGAGCGCGTCGCTCGTAGAAGCGTTCGTACAAACGCACCGCGATCGCGGTCCCGCTGGGCTGGCCACCCTCGGCGCCCGCCAGCTCGGCGCGCACTTCGTCGAGGCAAATCATCTCTTCCATGCGACAGGCGAGCATGCGCTCGTCGGCTGCCGTCAGGAGGTTGACCTCGTGGATTTCACGAAGGTAGGTCCGTAGCGGATCGTCTCCGCTGTCGTCTTCGTCGGGCAACGGCTCGGGGAGCACGATGTTCGGGGCGAGCCCGAGGGAGTCCTCCTCAAACAGGACCGGCGCGACCGGATCCCCGGCCTCCGTGGTCAAATGCATAGACGGCAGCTCCTCGTATGCTCGATGGGCATAACCGCCGCGACGGGCGCCCGGGTAGGGCCTCGACGGGTATGGGTAGCCAGCGGTTGGGACTGCAATGAGCGGCGCGCAGAGGGGTCTTGCGGGTGTGGCATTGCGGGGCCCGGATGGCCGGGCGAGATTGTAGTCGTTGACGCGCTTGGCGACAACGTGACGGCTATGTAACGAAACGCCCCTTAAGCCGGAATGGGGCCGGCCGAGGCGGTCTCGTTCATGGTCGGCCAGTGCGGATTACCCCGCGGCGCAAGGTCCGCGACCGAGGCTGAAGGTTACGTTCTGTACGCTTTTCTCAACACGCTTCCACTCAGATTGCGACAATTTTGCCTGCCACACCCGCAGCTCACCGGCGCCACCGCCCTGGCGGGCAACCTTCGCTACGCTGATGGCGCAATGTCGGACTCGCGTCAGGAGTTCGCCGAAAGACGTTTTGCGCATGCCTGGACGCCGTCACGGTTTGACCTGACGCGGGCGGCGCGGCTGCGTGAGCTCCTCGCGCGGCGGCCGCGCGGACGGCTTCTGGACGTCGGCTGCTACGACGGCCAGTTCATCTCTCAGATTCTCGACCAGCGCGACGGCGACGGGGTCATCGGCCTGGATGTTGCGCATGCCGCGCTGCGGGCGGCCCGAAACTGCGGACTGCGGCCGGTGCGCGGACAGGTCGAGGCCGCGTTGCCGTTCGCGTCGAACAGCTTCGCGACCGTCGTCGCGGCCGAGGTGATCGAACACGTCTTCGATACGCAGGCTGTGTTCCTG
>WNFC01001874.1_pt1 | contig 22359 bp, 18 predicted proteins | sample 5400541 | NCBI WGS metagenome assembly WNFC01 (sample SAMN13153342, study PRJNA577476) | soil metagenome | isolation source: 120 cm saprolite under Douglas fir tree site 2 hole 2 replicate 1 | place: USA:California | collected 2015-04-18
ACGACGGTGATCGGCCCGGGCGCGAGAAGCTCTTCGGCCGCTGCTTCGACATCCCCGGTGAGAAGGAAAGAGACGCTGCCGTAGGCGACGCGGAGCACGATGCTCCGATCGTTGACGCTCTTGAGGAGAATCCGATCGGTCGGCGGCCCGAGAACATCGATCCGCGCTTCGCCGAGCTGGAAGGCCGGGTGCCCGGCTTCCACTTCTTCCACCACAGCTCCTGGGGCGGCCCGGATGACTTGACGAATGAGATCCTCCCGCTCTTCCCCGGCCGATATCCACAGCCTCCGGGCGGGGACCTCCCGGAGCGCGGAAGCGAGCCCAAGCGCGTGGTCGGGGTGCGGATGGGAGAGCACCGCGAGATCCAACTTGTTTGCCCCGATTTCCCGCAAAAACGGCACGACATACTTTCTGCCCGTGTCCGTCCCGCTCGGAACACCGCCGCCATCGACGATGGCATGCCTGCCGCGGGAGCTGAGAACCACGGCGTCTCCCTGCCCCACGGAAAGAAAGGTGCAGGTCAGTCCGGGCTCGGGGACGAACAGCCGCACCAGCATTCCAGAGGCGAGGCCCAGCGGCGCGAGGACCGCAGCCCAGCGCCAACGACCGGAAGCCAAGGCGAAAGCGAGCAAGCCGGATGCGTAGAGCGCGCACGGCCAGGTGTCGGGGGAAGGCACCGCGAACGCGGCGCCCGGGGCGGAGGCGAACAAACGCGTCATCAATAGAAGGATCTGTGACGTCCAGGTCCCGGCAAAGAGGAAGGGAAGGGCGATTCCGGGGAGCACCACGAAAGCAGCGGCTCCACCCGCGGCGAGGATCGTCAAAAGGCCGCAGAGCGGAAGACAAAGAATGTTCGACACCAGGCCGGCGAGGCTGATCCGGTGAAAAGACGCCGCGATCAGCGGGGCGCCCGCCAGCGTGGCCGCGGCGCTGGCGCAGAAAGTCTGCAGCGCGGACTCCCGGATCTTGTGGAGGCGATGACGCAGGCCCGAGGCTCCGGGGTCTGGTGGAGAAACGGGAAGGGAAGCGCGAATCGCCGGCGCGAGGACCACCAGGCTGCCGACCGCCAGAAAGGAGAGCTGGAGCGACAAATCGGCAATCGCCGATGGGTCCGCCGCCAGGAGCACCAGGGCGGCGATCGCCAGGCTGTTGAGCACATCCGGTCGACGCCACAAGGCCATCGCGACGAAAACCGCGGTGGCCATGATCGCGGACCGGATCGCGGGGGTCTGATTGCCGGTGAACGCCACGTAGGCCCAGACGAACGGCACGGAGAGGGGTGCCGCCAGCCGGCGGGCGTCGATCCGGCGGGACGCTTTCCAGAATCGCGCCACCAGGGAACGAAGAAGGTTGAGGGTGACGACCGCCAGGGCGGCCACATGCAACCCGCTCACGCTCAGGACGTGGGCCAGACCGCTGAGGGCAAACTGGTTCTCCAGCTCATCCCCGAGTTCTGCCCGCAGGCCGGCCGCCATGGTGAGGTACAGCGAGGCGGCCTCCGGGCTTGGAGAGACTGCGTGCGCGCGCTCCGAGAGCCTTTGCCGGGTGTCTTCGAGCCAACGTCTCCAGGCCACCGGACGCGAAAGGACGACCACCCGGCGAGGGTCAAAGGAGCCGCTGAAGAGCAGACCGCGGCGCCGCCGGAATTCGGAAAAGTTGGCTTGCCCGGGATTGGAGACCGGCTCGAGCTCTTTCAGCCGGGCGATCAACTGCACCCGTTGCCCGGGCTGGAGTCTGGGTGGGTCTTGAGAGGGGTAGAGGCCCACTCGAAACCTGACCGGCGAAGGTTGTGGCTCGAACAGCGTCGAGACCGCGAGATCGAAGCGGGTGGTGCCATCGAGCACGGTGGCTCCCTCGACCACCCCCTCCAGGCGGACCGGCTCTCCGCTGGCAAGGCCAGGAGGAAAACGGGGGATCGCCTCAAGCGAGGCAAGGCCGACCCCGCCGAGGCAAAAGCCAATCAGCAGAAGGAGATGCGCGCCCACGCGGCGCGCAAACAAGGCGGCGCAGGCCACGGCCGCACCGCAAGCGATCAGGAACCATGCGGGGTGCGGCAGCTGCTTTCCCCCCACCCAGGTTCCTGCCGCAAAGCTCAGCGCGGGAAAAAGGGCCGGGCGCTTTGCCAGATCGCGCCACAGAAACCGTCCGAGACTTCCCCCGCCCACCCCATGACCTCAAAAGCACGCCCGCCTACAGCGGTACCGCTCAAACCAAATCCTCGAACCTAAACGGGAGTTTGTGTGACGGTCAAGTCCCGAGGTTGCTAAATTGTGTATGTTGTGGTAAGTAATGACTTTTTAGACCCGAAAACCGGGAAAAATCCTAAAGGAGCGGCAAAGCGTGCAGACCAGCTTTAAGGCGGGTGACAAGGCAGTGTATCCCGGTCAGGGCGTCGGCGAGGTGATGGGGATCGAGCATACCGAGGTCGCCGGCCAGCGCCAGTCGTTCTACGTGCTTCGCATTCTCGAAAACGGGATGCGGATCATGATTCCCATCAACAAGGTCGGCTCGGTGGGCTTGCGCGAGATCATCAGCGAAGAGGACGTGAAGCAGGTCTATACAATCCTCCGGGAGAAGGACATCTCGGTCGATTCCACCACCTGGAATCGCCGCTACCGCGAGTACATGGAGAAGATCAAGACCGGCTCGGTATTCGAAATTGCCGAAGTGCTCCGGGATCTCTACCTCCTCAAGGGGGACAAGGACCTTTCATTTGGCGAGCGAAAGATGCTGGACACCGCGCGTTCGCTGCTGATCAAGGAGCTGTCGTTGGCTCGGGTTTGTACCGAGGATGAGATCGAGAGCGATCTCAAGAAGATCTTCAACATCGTCTAGCCGCTTCTGCCCCAGCGGCGGCTCAGCTGGGGCGGTGCAGAGAAGCCGCGGCAGAATGAGTCCAGAGCCCTCGCCCCAAAGCGCACGCGACCAACGCATCGAAGAGCTCGAATCGTCGATTCGACGCTCGAGCTCGGTGGGCGTGAAGATCCCGGTAGCGGTGATGGCGATGATCGCCTCTGTCGTTCTGCTCGCGATGGAGCGAAGGGAGATCGGCTATTTCTTCGCCCCCCGGACGCCGATCCAACTGGGGGTGGAAGGCGAGTATCGGCTCGAGCGCCTCGAATCGAACCGATATGCGCAGATCCACGGAACCCCGACGGTGCGCGGTGCCTATCTGCGCCAGAAGGACGCCACCTTCGCAGTGGTGGTGGGGATCGCCGGAACGCCGATTCTGGTTCGTCGCCACGCCCTGGCGGGTGAGAGGTGGGCTCCCGGGAGCACTCCGCCGCCTCCCGACCAGAGACCGTTTTCGGTGCGGGGTCGGTTGCTGTCTGCCCGCGATGCCTCCCAGTACAAAGATGCATTCGCCACGCTCGCCTCGATGGGCGAGCTGACCTCGGATAAGGACGGCATGTGGATTCTGCTCGAAGGCGAGCGACCCGGCTCGAACCTCCGCGCGCTGCTGATCTCAACCGCCCTGTTGCTTTTCTTCCTGGTCAATGCCTGGCTGTGTTGGCGGGCGGCCGAGGAGAGGTTTCGCCGGGTGGAAGGTCGCTGACTGTCACGCGTGACATCGGTTTGATGGAGTAATAAAGGCGAGGACGAATTGAGCACGCCCCCGATCAGGGTCTACAACACCCTGACCAGCCGAAAGGAAGAGCTTGTTCCGCTCAAACCCGGTGAGCTGGGGATCTACGTGTGCGGTCCGACGGTCTACAGCTACGTCCACATCGGAAACGCCCGGACGTTTACCTCGCTGGATGTGATCGTCCGCTATCTGCGCTACCGCGGGTATCGGGTCACCTACGTCCGCAACTTTACCGATGTCGACGACAAGATCATCGAAGCGGCACGACAGAACGGGCAAGACGCGGTCTCCTTTGCCGCCCGCTTCGTCGACGAGTTCCAGAAGGATGCTCGGGCGATCGGGATGATCGAACCGGACTTCTCGCCCAAGGTGAGCGACCATCTCCCAGACATCATCGCCCTCATCGCCACGCTGATCGAATGCGGCTTCGCCTATCCATCGAAGGGGGACGTTTATTTTTCGGTCGCTGCGGATCCGGAATACGCGAAGCTGTCCCGGCGCAATCTGGATGAGCTCAAAGCGGGGGAGCGCGTCCAGCCCGGCGATCAAAAGCGCGACCCGCTGGATTTCGCGCTCTGGAAGGCGGCCAAGCCCGGCGAGCCGGCATGGGACAGCCCCTGGGGCTCCGGTCGCCCGGGTTGGCACATCGAGTGCTCCGCGATGGCCGCCAAATACCTCGGGGAGACCTTCGACATGCATGGCGGGGGGATGGACCTCATCTTCCCCCACCACGAGAACGAGATTGCGCAAAGCGAATCTGCGTTTCGAAAGCCCTTTTCCCGCTACTGGCTCCATTGCGGATTCCTCGGGCTCGGTGGGGCGAAGATGTCCAAGAGCCTGGGCAATGTCGTCAATCTGCGCAGTGCGTTGGCCCAGGTGGACCCCGAGGCCCTCCGGCTTTTTTTTCTGTCCACCCACTATCGGCACGCGTTGGATTTCTCCGAGAAGGCACTGGCGGACGCCGACATGCGGATGGAGTATTTCTACGAAACGCTGCAGAAGGTGGATGAGAAGATCGCCGGCAGGGAGCTCGGCGAAGGCCCGACCCACGGCGACCCGGGCGCGTTTCTCAAGGCCTTCGAAGCAGCGATGGACGATGACTTCAATTGCGCCGGGGCGACCTCCGTTCTCGCGGGTCTGTTCGGCGCGATGAACACCCTCGTGGACAAGCCGCCCATTCACGACAAGGCGGTGGTTGGCCGCACGCTGGTGGAGCTTCGCAAGACAGTGCCGAAGATTTCTTCGGTGATGGGTCTGTTCGAGCGGCGGCCCGAGGAATGGCTGCTTCAACGCCGGGAGCGAGCAGTTCGACAGAAGGGGATCGACGCTTCCCGGGTCGAAGCGCTGATCGAGGAGCGGGCCCGCGCGCGTGCGCGCAAGGACTTCCAGGAAGCGGACCGCGTTCGCAATGAGCTCAAGGCGCTTGGGGTCGAGCTCACCGACAAGCCGCGGCAAACGACATGGAAGGTTGCAACCTAGCGCCGTTTTTCGTAAGCGCTAGATCCAATGAAATCACTCTCTCTCGTTGCCGCTCTCGTCGGCGCTTCCGCTCTCGGCGCCGTCAAAATTACCCCCGCTGAAAAAGCCGCCGCCAAAACGGTGACCGCCGAGAGCCTTCGCGCGCACATCCGTTTTCTCGCCTCCGATTTGCTCGAGGGTCGTGGACCGGCGACCCGCGGCGATCAGCTTGCGGAGCAGTACATCGCCTCCGAATTCGAAGCCCTGGGGCTCAAGCCAGGCGGCCCGGACGGAAGCTGGTTCCAACCGTTCGATCTGGTGGGGGTCAACGGCCATCCGGGGACGATGACCGTCGCCAAGGGAGGCGAGAAGCTCGAGCTGAAACTGTCGCAGGACTTCATGGCCAGCGCGGGCAAGCAGAATCCCGAATCGCGCCTGGACAACGCCGAAGTCGTCTTCGTTGGCTACGGGATCGTCGCGCCGGAATACCAATGGGACGACTACAAGGGAGCGGATCTCAAGGGCAAGGTGCTCTTGATGATGAACAACGATCCGGACTGGGATCCAAACCTCTTCGCCGGCAAGACCAGGCTCTGGTACGGGCGCTGGGATTACAAGTACGAGAGCGCGGCCAAGACCGGAGCGGCTGGCGCGATCATCATCCACACCACACCGTCTGCTGGTTATCCCTGGCAGGTGGTGCAGACCTCCTGGGCGGGCGAGCAGTTCAGTCTTCCCTACGAGGGCGGTCCGCAGGTGGAGGTCCGTGCCTGGGCCACCGAGGATGCGAGTAAGAAAATCGCCGCGATGGGTGGCAAGGACCTCAATGCGCTGATCCAGTCTGCCAAGAGCCGCGATTTCCGGCCGGTGGCCCTCGGAGTGTCTGTTTCCACCGCGTTCCACAACGACGTTCAGAAGAAGCAGACCGGAAATGTGATCGGTGTGATCAAGGGTTCCGACCCCAAGCTCGCCCGGGAAGTCGTCCTTTACACCGCTCACCACGACCATCTGGGGATGAAGAAGGGCGCCAAGCCGGGCGACGACGCGATCTACAATGGGGCGGTCGACAACGCCTCGGGGTCCTCGGCTCTCTTAACCCTTGCACGAGCCTTTGCGGCCCTCCCCAAGCCGCCCCGGCGAACGGTGATGTTCGCCGCGGTCGCCGCAGAAGAACAAGGGCTCTTGGGCTCGCAATACCTCGCCCAGCACCCGCCGGTCCCCCCCGGGGCTTTCGCCGCGAACATCAACATCGACGGACTGAACCTCTGGGGCAAAACGAAGGACATCTCGTTCATTGGTCTGGGCAAGTCGAGCCTGGACGGGATCGTGAAAGACCTGGTCGCGATGCAAGGTCGGGTGGTGAAGCCGGACCTGCTTCCGGACCGGGGGTTCTTCTACCGCTCGGATCAATTCAACCTCGCCAAGATCGGGGTTCCGGCCGCCTACTTCCACGGCGGGCTGGACTATGTCGGCAGGCCGGAAGGCTGGGGCAAGAAGATGCGCGAGGAATGGGAGGCCACCACTTACCATCAGCCCTCGGACGAGCTCAAAGACGACTGGAACTTCGATGGCGCGATTGACGATGTGCAGCTCTACTTCTACCTGGGGGAAAAGGTCGCTCAGGCGGACAAGATGCCCGAATGGAACAAGGGCGACGAGTTCGAGCAGGCGCGCAAGAGAGCCTTGATGAGCGTCGGTCAGCGCTGAGGCGGGAACATTTTCTCGCTCACCCGGCCGTCTTCCGAGCGCATCGGCGATTTCCTGGAGTCTTCCCGGCGCGACGGCTTCTCGTATCCCGAGGTCGGCGCGTCCCGAGACCGCGAGCCGCGGGGATACAACGCCGATCGAAATCGGATCAAGCTGGGTGACGGCGAAGCGGTCTTTGCCCGGGCGGTGGAGGCCCTTCGCTCGTGGAAGATGTTCCAGCTGGGCTGGGTGGAGGTCTTCCCGCCGGAGGCGCCGATCCGCGAAGGGACGACGGTGGCCATCCTCGTTCAGCTGTTTGGCCTCTGGTGGTTGAACGCCGCCCGCATCGTGTACCTGGTGGATGAGGCGGCGCCGGTCCGGCGATTCGGCTTCGCCTATGGAACGCTGGTCGACCACGCCGAGAAGGGCGAGGAGCGCTTCACCGTGGAGTGGCACCCGGCGGATGATTCGGTCTGGTACGACCTTCGGGCTTTCTCCTGGCCCCGTCACCCGGCGGCGCTGGCGGCCTATCCGCTGAGCCGGCAGGTTCAAAGGCGCTTCGCCCGGGAAAGCCTGAAAACCATGCTCCTGCACTCGAGCGCGGCCCGTTAGTGCCCGTGTCCGCTCGCTTTGGCTGCTACGGGCGGAAGTGCCGGCGGCGATCGGGTGTTAGAACCTGTTCCGCATGCCGGATTTCAAGCTCTTCAGCGACTACAAACCCCAAGGCGATCAGCCCCAGGCGATCGCCGAGTTGGCGGAAGGTGTGCTCCGGGGAGATCAGTACCAGACCCTGCTCGGGGTGACCGGGTCCGGCAAGACCTTCACCATGGCCAACGTGGTCGCGGCGATCAAGCGACCAACGCTGATCATCGCGCACAACAAGACGCTGGCCGCGCAGCTCTACGGCGAGTTCCGCGACCTCTTCCCGGAAAACGCGGTGGAGTACTTCGTCAGCTACTACGACTACTACCAGCCCGAAGCGTACGTTCCCACGAGCGACACTTACATCGAGAAGGATTCCTCGATCAACGACGAGATCGAGCGAATGCGGCACTCGGCCACCCACTCGCTCCGGACGCGCAACGACGTGCTGATCGTCGCCTCCGTTTCCTGCATCTACGGACTGGGAACCGCGCGCGCCTACGTGGAGATGGCGATCACCGTGCGCCTGGGTGACGAATTGGGGCGCGACCGCCTGATGCGGCGGCTGGTGGAGTGTCAATACGAGCGGAACGACGTTGATTTCCACCGCGGGACTTTCCGGGTCCGGGGCGACACGATCGAGATCTTTCCCGCCTACGAGGAGGAGCGGGCGCTGCGCGTCGAGTTCTTCGGCGACACGGTGGAGAAAATCGGCGAGTTCGATCCCCTCCGGGGTGGCACGGCTCGCCCGATCGAGAAGGTGGTGATCTTCCCCGGAAGCCACTACGTGACCGAGGAGGAGCAGAGGCGGCACGCCATCCTGACCATCCGGGAGGAGCTGGGCGAGCGCCTTCGCGAGCTGAGGATGCAGAACAAGCTGGTCGAGGCGCAGCGGCTCGAGCAGCGGACCCTGTTCGACCTCGAGATGATCGAGCAGCTCGGATTCTGCAACGGCATCGAGAACTACTCCCGCCACCTGTCCGGTCGCGCGGCCGGGGAGCCTCCCCCCTGCCTGCTGGATTACTATCCAAAGAACTTGCTCGTGTTCGTCGACGAGAGTCACCAGACGATCCCGCAAATCGGCGCGATGTTCCGCGGCGATAGGTCCCGGAAGGAAACGCTGGTGGAGTACGGATTCCGCCTCCCCTCGGCGCTCGACAACCGGCCGCTCAAGTTCCGCGAGTTCGAGGAGATGGTTCCCCAGGCGGTGTTCGTCTCCGCCACCCCCGCCGAGTACGAGCTGCAGAGGAGCAAAGGGGTGGTGGTGGAGCAGATCATCCGGCCCACCGGCCTGACGGACCCGGAGGTCGAGGTCCGACCGGTCGGCAATCAGGTCGACGATCTGCTCGAGGAGATCCGCAAGCGCGCGGCGGCGAACGAGCGGGTGCTGGTCACCACCCTCACCAAGCGAATGGCGGAGGACCTTGCCGAATACTACGCGGACGTGGGGGTCAAGGTCCGCTACCTGCATTCGGACATCGACACGCTCGAGCGGACGATGATCATCCGCGATCTGCGCCGGGGAGAGTTCGATGTGCTGATTGGCATAAATCTGTTGAGAGAGGGCCTGGACATCCCCGAGGTCTCGCTGGTGGCGATCCTCGATGCGGACAAGGAAGGCTTCTTGAGATCGCACGTGTCATTGATCCAGACGATCGGCCGCGCCTCCCGAAATCTGAAGGGGAGGGTGATCATGTATTCGGACACCGTCACCCACTCGATGAAGCTGGCGCTCGATGAGACCGACCGCCGGCGCGCCTCGCAGCGCAGCTACAACGAAGAGCACGGAATCACCCCCCAGGGGGTGAGAAAGAATATCCTCGACCTCTCCACGCAGTTATACGACGCGGATCCGTATGCGCTTCCGAGCGCAGCGGAAAAAGGAGATGATCTGCTGAGCAAGGATCAGATCCAGAAGCTGATCGGTGAGTATACTCGCCAGATGCAGCACGCGGCGGACGAGATGGAATTCGAGCAAGCGGCGCAGTGCCGGGACAAGATCGCGCTGCTCAAAGACATGGATCTGGAGCTCAAGCCACCGTCGCGCGCGCTGTTGCTCGCACCGCCGAAGCGCGAGGAGAAGCAGCGCATCCGGAAGGGCCCGCCGGCGAGGTACCGCAAGAAGAGGTAGCTGTGCACCCGCGGCTCACAGAAAAATTGGGGTCGCTACCCACGGGCCCGGGCGTCTATCTGATGAAGGACCGCGACGGCGCGGTGATCTACGTCGGCAAAGCGGTGAATCTGCGGAACCGGGTCCGTTCCTATTTCACCCGGAACACCGATTCGAGAGCGTTCATCCCCTTGCTCGAGGATCTGGTGGGCGACGTGGACACAGTTCTGGTGACCAACGAGAAGGAGGCCCTGCTTCTCGAGAACGAGCTGATCAAGAAGCACAAGCCCAGGTTCAACGTCCAGCTTCGCGACGACAAGAATTTCATCTGCCTGCGGCTCGATCGCCGCCAGCCTTATCCGCGACTGGAAGTGGTGCGCCGGTTCAAGAAGGACGGAGCCCGCTACTTCGGACCCTACTCTTCCGCCAGCTCGATTCGGGAGACGCTGCGGATCATCAACCGGTATTTTCAGCTCCGGACCTGCTCCGATCACGCGCTGGAGAATCGCCGCCGGCCTTGCATTCTCTACCAGATCGGCCGTTGTCCCGGGCCTTGCGTCTACCCGATCTCCGAGGAGGCGTACGCCAAGAGCGTGGAGGAGGTCATTCTCTTCCTCGAGGGCAACGCGGGTGAGCTGGTGGAGGCGCTGCGCGCCCGGATGAAAGACGCGTCGATGAATCTTCGCTTCGAGGAGGCGGCCCGGGTGCGCGATCAACTGTTCGCGATCGAGCGCAGCCTTGAGCGGCAGAAGATCGCGGTGACCGAGGCGGTGGATCAGGACGTTTTCAGTCTCTATCGCGAAGGGGACCGGCTGCTGATTTACGCTCTCTACGTTCGCCAGGGGCGGATCACCGGCGGCCAGGGCTTCCCCTTCAGTGGACAGCAGTTCCCCGATGACGAGCTGCTCGCCTCCTTCATCAACCTCTACTACGACAACGACAACTTCGTGCCCAAGGAGGTCCTGCTTTCGGTGCAGCCCGAAGGGATCGCGGGCCTGGCGGAGCTTCTTTCCGACCGCAAGGGGGAAAAGGTCCGGGTGCTGGTCCCCCAGCGCGGCGAGAAGCTCCAGCTCGTCCAGATGAGCCAGAAGAATGCGGAGCAGGCGTTCCAGGACCGCAAGCGCACCAAGGAGGAGACCGCCGCCGTTCTGGAGAACCTCAAGGAAAAACTACACCTCGCCCGGGTTCCGACCCGGATCGAGTGCTTCGACATCTCCCATTTCCAGGGAGCGACGATCGTTGCCTCGCAGGTCTCGATGACCGCGGGGGAGCTGGACAAGGCACGGTACCGGCGATTCAAGATCAAGAGCATTGCCAGCCAGGATGATTTCGCCAGCATGCACGAGGTGGTGTCTCGCCGCCTCTCCCGGGGGCTCCGCGAGGGCGACCTCCCCGATCTGATCGTGATCGACGGCGGGAAGGGCCAGCTCGCTTCCGCACAAGCGGCGATGCGCGACCTCGGGGTGACCGGGGTGGAGCTGGTCGCCCTGGCCAAGAGTCGCGAATTGGACGGCGGAAGGGGGGACGCCCAGGCGATTCGAAGCCCGGAGCGCATCTTCCTGGTCAATCGAAAGGATCCGGTCGTGCTGCCGCAAAACTCCGCCGAGCTCTTCCTGATCGCCCGGATTCGAGACGAAGCCCACCGGTTCGCAATCACCTTCCAGCAGAGGCTGATGCGCCGGCGGAACTTCCGCTCGGTCCTCGAAAACATTCCCGGGGTGGGTGAAGGTCGCAAGAAAGCCTTGCTGCGTCATTTTGGATCGCTCAAGCAGATTCGCGCGGCGACCATCGAGGAGCTGAGCGAGGTCGAGGGCCTCGGATCCGCGGTGGCAGAGCGAATCCACGCCTTCCTACACGGAGATGCGCACAAGGTAGGCCAAACGGAGGACGCCATCCGCGAGGCGTCGCTCGAGGATGCAAAAGTGGTCAATCCGTAGAAAGTGCAATCGTTGACGCAGAAAGTGCGATCGCTTGAGCCAATCGGTGATTAAACTGGAGCCTGGAAGCCGCCGAAGAGTGGAGAAAAAGAAGTGATGCAGATGACTGGGTTTTTCATTGCGAGTTCCCCACGCTGTGTTTTATAGCGGAGCGGATCGTGCCATCCGTGCCGCGGAGGCCGAGGAAAGGAATATGAGGCTTTACCCAAAGGTGATTCCCATCATTTCCCGCGAGAGCATCCAGAGGCTGATGCAGGATGGGGACATCGAGGTGGAGCCACTGCGGATTGCGGACGCAGAGATGGACATGTCCGCGATCATGCGCGAGTACCTGGCCAACGAGGAGCGCGTCAACCAGGCGACCCGAGAAGCGCTGGAACGACGCGGCTACGACTACAGCAAGTTCAATCAGGTCAAGCGCGAGATGGCGGACGTCCGCGGCTTCAAGATGGGCGATGAAGGCATCGAGTACGTGATCAATCAGATGATCGAGTTTCTTCTGATCAGCCGCAACGTCGAAGAGGTCTTCGCGGCGGACAATACTTTGCGGCAGAAGATCCACTCGATCATGAAAAAGCACCTCGACGTCGATGACGAGATCGACAAAGAGGCGCGCGCTCGCCTCAAGCACCTCCAGGAAGGCACGTCCGCCTTCGACATCGAATACAACAAGACGGTCGAGCAGATTCGCCGAGCCCGCGGACTGATCTAGCGATCACCACTTCAAAGTTTCCTTGCCCTGAGCGCGGACGGTCTTCTCGCCCGGGCGGGAAAAGGCGGTCAAGCGCGCGCGAACCGCCCCCAGGTCAATCGCCCCGACCACCGCCAGCGGTAACCGACGCTGATCATCGGAAATCCACAGGTGCACCTCGCGCCGGTGGCGGTGATCGTCGAGGCGGACGGCGGTCCCCGACAGGTGCCAGGCTTCGAACTCCCCGATCGTCAGAGAAACATGCTCCCGCGCCTCCACTTTTCCGCTCAGGCGCCAAAGTTGGCGCAGTCCGTAGACGTCGAAGCACAACGCGGTGCCCTGCTTGAGCGGCAGCTGTCGCAACAGGTAGACCGTCGCCGCCGCATCGAGGCCGTCGTTCGCATAGCGGAACTGATTCTGCCCGGCCTGGTTGCCGGTCTTGTATTCGACGTGAACGGCGTGATCCTTCGCGCTGAATGACACCGCCGCGTGCTTATGGATCTCGTTCTCGGTTCCGTCCTCGATGTATCGCGCCGGGTGTAGGGTTTCGAGGTCCAGATAAGTGGTCGCCAAACCCTTCACCCGGCGGATCTTGGAGAAGAGGGTGTTGGTTTGCGCCTTGACCTCGACGGGTAATTTTCCGTCCCGAACCGGCAAGACGTGCATCGTCAATTTTCCCGCCTGGGCGATCCCCATCGCGTCGAGCTCGTATTCCAGGACCTCCCCCGTCGCGAAGGACAAGGGCGTGCGGATCGGGGGCAGCGCCTTGCATTCGGACTCAGAGGGCGGTGGAGGTGGGGCAGCGGCAGATCCGGCCGCCGGCGGCGCAGTGGCGAGCAGAGCGGTGGTCAAGAAAGCAATCGCCAGGCGCATATTCTACCCGGATCGACTGCACCCACATCCGTCAATCTCGGGATCTGGGTAACACGGTACGCCCTGCCACCGGCGGTGCCAAGCGGGTATGATGGGAAGGCATTTCCTGCTTGAGCCCTGAGCCAGCAGACTCACCTGGGCGCCAATCGCCACCGATCGCGCCGGCAAGCTCGACCGAGGTGCCGTTGTCGGTGTCGGAGCGCACGAGGCCGTCATGCCGATCGATCAATACGAGGACGAAGAAGACAAAAACAGTCCACAGAGCGGAGCCACGCAGAAGTTCAAAGAGTTCGATTGCCCGGGTTGCAATGCAAACAACCCCTGCGACCCGCCGTTCGGAAATGGGGACGAGATCCTCTGCAACTACTGCGGCGACCAGTACGCGGTGCGGGTAACCGACGAAGGCAAGGCCAAGCTGCGCGAGATTTAAGGCGGCGGCGTCAAGCGCCGGGGCGTTCGCCGAAGATGGCGGTCCCCACCCGGACGGCGGTGGCGCCCTCCTCGATGGCAACCTCGAAGTCGGCGGTAGTCCCCATCGAAAGCCCCGAAAGCTGAAGCGTCAGCGCCAAATCCCTCAAACGCTTGAAGTAGGGACGCGATGTCTCCGGATCGGTCGCCCACGGCGGAAGGCACATCAAACCCACGACCTCGAGCCCCGGCAGCCGCCGAACCGAATCGAGAAATGCTCCGACATCGGCTGGATCGAGCCCGGTCTTCGATTCTTCCGACGCGACATTGACCTCGATGTAGCAGCGCAGGGGCTCGCCCGATCTCCTCCGCGACAGTTCCTCGGCCAGCTTGACGGTGTCCAGGGCATGGAAAGCGCGGGTATGCTTTGCCACGTACTTCGCCTTGTTGGTCTGCAAGGGCCCGATCGCGTGCCAGCGGAGATCGAGAAGGTCCGCGAGCTTGACCGCCTTGTCCCGCAATTCCTGAGCATAGTTCTCTCCGAAGTCCCGTTGACCCGCCGAATAGCAGTCGCGAATCAGCGTTGCTTCGTGCAGCTTGGACACCGCGATCAGCTCGACGCTTTCAAGGGGGCGACCGGCTCGCGCGCAGGCGTTCTCCATCCGCCGTCGGACCGCCGCGAGGTTCGCTGCCACCGCGCTCATCGCCTGCTCCAGGGGAGCGGAACGCCCGCTTCGCTCAACATCTCGAGAGTCTCTTCCAGTGGGAGACCGACGACGTTCGAGTAGCTCCCGCGAATCGCGTGGATGAGAAAGCTTCCAATGCCTTGCGCCCCGTAGGCCCCCGCTTTGTCCATCGGCTCGCCGGTGCCGATGTACCAGTCGATTTCCGGGGTGGAGAGGGGGCGGAAGTCGATCTCCGTTTCGACGACCCGCGAGCGTGGCTTTGCGCCGGCGAGGGCGATCCCGGTCAAAACCCGGTGCGATCGCCCGGAGAGGGAGGTGAGCATCCGCCGGGCGTCCTGCGGCGAGCTCGGCTTGCCCAGAACTTCACCACCGATCGCCACTGCCGTGTCTGCCCCGAGCGCAAGCGAGCCAGGCGAGCGGGCGGCGACTTCCCCCGCTTTGAGCCTAGCCAAGCGCTCCACGTAGGCCGCCACCGCCTCTCCCGGCAGGATCGACTCATCGACATCCGCCGGTTGAACCTCGAGCTCAATTCCCAGCTGTTTGAGCAACTGACTGCGGCGAGGCGAAGCGGAGGCGAGGATGAAACGCAGCGGCGCCACTTCCCGCCCCTAGCTCGCGTTGGAGATTTGCGCGATCACTTCCTCGTTCTGATAGATGTTGGCGCCCTTCTTCAGCGCTTTGAGATACGACTCGCGCAGCTCCATCTGCTTGGACTGGAGGGCATCCGCGGTGAGTTTTTCCTTTTGAGCCGCGAATTCGGCGTCGTTTGGGCGTTTTCGCTCGGTCACCTGCACCACCGCGAAGCCCTCGCCGACGGAATAGACCTTGTTCAGCAACCGCGGACCGTCCGAGGCGGCAATGTCCCGGGCGAGATCCGGGGCGGCTCCCAGCTGAGGCACGTTGTCGCCGCCGATGCTGAAAGATCCGGTCTGGGCGACGGCGGGCTTGCTCTCCGTTTCGAAACGCGACTTGGGTGCCTTCCCCTCCTTTTTCTCCGCCGGGTAGAGCTCGGCCAGCGGTTTGCCGCCTTTCTCCGCCAGGGCAAGGGCCTTCTCAGCGGCCGTTCGAGCGAGCTGTTTGGCTTTGTCCTTGGTGTAAAGCTGGCGCGCGATGTCATCTTGAACCGCAGCGAGCTCCTTATCTTCTCCGGGCTTCTTCTCCTCGACTTTGATCAGGTGCAAGCCGAACTGGGTCTCGACGGGTTGTGAGATCTGACCCGGCTGCAGCGAAAACGCGGCGGTCGCGAACGCCGGATCCCAGTTGGTTCGCTCGTTGAAGCCCAGATCGCCTCCCGATTCCTTGCTCCCCGGGTCCTCGGAGTACTCTTTCGCCGCTGCGGCGAAGTCCTTTCCGCTCTCGATTTCCTGGCGGATCTTCTCCAGTTTCTGCCGGGCCTCGCTCTTCTGTTCCGGCGGCGCGTCCTTTTCGACTTTGGTCAGGATGTGCCTCGCGCGAACGCGATCTGGCGTGTGATAGAGGAACCGGTTCGCTTGGTAGTAGTCCTGGATGTCCTTGGCATGCTCCTTCTTGAAGAGCGCCACTTCCTGAGGCTTGGGCGAGCCAACCGTCGCCGCGAACATCGTGGGCAGGAACCGGACATACGTGGCGTCCGCCTTGTTCGCCTCGCGGAGAAACTTCGACTTGACCTCCTCGTCGGAGACCACTGCCCCGCTCGCCACGAGCTCGAGCAGCTTCTGGGCGGCGAGCCGCCGGCGCAACTCCGACTCATACTCCGCCGGTCTTTTGCGGTAGTACTCGCGCAGGACCTGGTCGTAGCGCTGGTAGTCGAAGGTTCCGTCCTTCTGGAAATCTGGAATTTTGAAGAGGACTTCGCGGATTTCCGCGTCCGCCGGAACGATGCCCTGCTTATCCGCCGCTTGCGCCAGGAGCTCGCTCGTCACCAGTTGATCGAGAACCTGCTGGGGAATTCCCAATTGTTTGGCCAGAGAGGCTGGAATGTTGCTCCCCTGGATCTTGAAGTACTGAAGCTGATTGCTGTAGGCGGCAAGAAACTCCTTAACCGGAATCTCCTTGCCATTGACCACCGCCGCCGCCGACGATTTCTTCGGCGCCAAAGGCTGTTCGCAGCCGCGGCTTCCGGGGCCGAACTGCAGCGTGAAGACCACCGCGATGGCGATGATGAACAGGTACGAAACAACGCGCTTCGGCTCGAGATGTGCGTTCATGGAAAAGTTCGTGGGTGACCGTGCCGGCGAATTCTTGTGAATTTCACAGAAGCTGCTTTGTTTGATGGGAGCGCAGGCGGCCGCCGGGAGGGACGCGGGCGTTCGTCTTGACTCTGTAGGATCCCAGGCGGGAAAATGCAAGGGATTCGGCGAACTTAGAGAATTTGGACGCACTGTGCTGACACTGCTGAAGCGGAACCGGGAGCTCATCGTGGTGAGCGTTCTGCTTCTTTACCCGCTGACTTCGTTTCTGGCCAAGCGCCAGGTGGCGCGCGAGGTGAACATCATCGACCGCGTCGTCCTCGGGCTGACCTCGCCACTCCAGCGGGCCTTGATCTGGACCCTCGATGGCGCCGCCTCGGCCTGGAATGGGTACGCCGCGCTGCGCGGGGTGCGCGCCGAGAATCTGGTATTGCGGGAGCAGAATCGGCAGCTCAAATCGGAAGCCAGCGAGCTCGCCGAGGTCAGGACAGAGAATGAGCGTCTGAGGAAACTGCTCGATTACTCCCGCTCGAGCCCAGACCCTCAGGTCACCGCGCGGGTGCTGGGGGTCAACCCGGCGGCGACTTTTCTCTCCCTGCGGATCGATCGCGGAGAAGCGGATGGCATCCGCCGGGGCATGCCGGTAGTCACCCCCGAGGGGGTGGTGGGGACGATTCAACGCGTCACCGGCTCCTATGCGGACGTGGTGTTGGTGACCGATCCCAACAGCCGGATCGGGGTGAAAATACAGCGCTCCAGGGTTCGCGCGACGGCGACGGGCAAAGGGGAGAACCGGGCGCTCCACCTGGACAACGCGCTTCGAACCGAGGATCTTCAAGAAGGCGACCAGGTGGTGACCTCGGGAACCGATCAGGTATTTCCTCCCGGCCTGACGGTTGGGCGAATCACTTCGATTCAGCGCCGCAGCTACGGCATGGTACAAGGTGCGGAGATCGCGCCGGCCGTGGACATGACCAAGCTCGAGGAGGTTCTCGTCATCCGGACCAGTGCCCCCTTTGCGCCGCTGCCGAGCAGCGGTCCCCAGGCGCGCCGCGGGGTGGAACCGGCTCCATGAAGTTCATTACCACAGTCCTCCTTACACTCCTGCTGCTCACCGTCGAATCGGTCGTCGTCAGATACCTCGGTTTTTCCGTCACCCGAATCGACGTCACCGTCGCGGTGGTGGCTTTTCTCTCGCTGCGCGCGACCACTCTCGAAGGCGCGATCTCCTCGTTCGTGGTCGGATACCTGCTCGATCTGATGAGTGGGCGTCCCACAGGCATCTACACCTTCCTCGCTGTTTTGACGTTTCTCGTCGGGCGCCTTGCCGCCTCGCTGGTGGATGTCCGGTCGGCTCTTGTATTTGTTATATTCACAATGGCAGCCGATCTGGGCCACGGTCTCCTTGCCATCTTTTTCTCATGGCTCACCTCTCGGGATGCGGCGTTTGGCTCGACTCTCTCAGCTCTCCCGCTGCAGGTTGCCCTTACCGGATTGGCGGCGCTTGCACTGTTTCCCTTGTTCCGAAAATTTGATTCGGGGAGCGAACGGTCCGAGGTTGGGCTGCTCAGGTAATCGATGACCCTTGGACAGAACAGCGGCGGTCGGAATCTCAGGGGTCGGCTCGGCTACCTGGGTGTGGCAATGACCACCGGGTTGTTGCTGCTCGCCGCCCAGCTCTATCGGCTCCAGATCGCGCATGGGGACGAGTACGCCGCCCGATCCGTCGACAACTTCGTCAAAAAGATCAGGGTGAACGCGGACCGGGGAATGATCATGGATCGGCGCGGGCAGATCCTGGTCGACAATCGGCCTTCTTTCGACCTGTTCGTCACCCCCGCTTTCTGTCAGAGCTGTCTGGACGAAGTGCTGCCGAGGCTCATTTCCTATCTTGGATGGGACGACGATCAGCTGCAGCACGCCAGGGATGTGGTCAAGGCGGGAAAACTGAGCGGTAACTTTCAACCGGCGCTGATTCGCGTCGATCTCAGCCGCGACGAGCTGGATGTGATCAACGCGCACCGGATCGACCTTCCCGGGATCGAAGTGATGCGTGTCCCGCACCGGAATTACCGGAAGGGCTCGGTGCTCGCGCATCTGCTCGGATACATGAACGAGATCAATCAAGAGCAACTCGAACGGCTCAACAACTCCGGAGCAAACTACGCTCTGGGCGACTACGTGGGCCGGCGAGGGGTCGAGAGCTTTTTCGAATCCAAGCTCCGGGGCTCCGACGGTCTGCGAAAAGAAGTGGTCAATGCCCGGGGCGAGCCGATTCCCGGCTTAAGCGAGCTTCTCGCCGGCGAAGATCCCATTCAGCCTCAGCCGGGAAGCAACATCGTCCTGTCGATCGACTCACGCCTGCAGGAAGAGGCGGAGCGGGTATTTCCCGGCGTCGCTGGAGCGGTGGTGGCGGTCGAGGTCAAGACCGGATTCATCCTCGCCATGGTCTCTCGTCCATCGTTCGATCCGAATCTGCTCACCGGAAGGGTGAGCGCGAGTCAAATGGCGGCGTTGGTCAAGGATCCACTGCAGCCGCTCGTCTTTCGGCCGGTGGCTCAGCACTACAGCCCAGGCTCCACCTTCAAGCCGATCACCGCGCTCGCCGCATTGAAGTCCGGATCGTTCGGCCCCCACACCACCGCCACTTGCGCAGGGGGATACCGCCTCGGTTCGCGCGTCTGGCGTTGCTGGCACCACGGCCATGGAGTTGTCGACGCTCGCGCCGCGCTCCAGCACTCGTGCGACACCTACTACTACAAGGTGGCGGATACCATCGGCCTGGACCCGATCGCGGCGATGGGAAGCGCGCTGGGCTTGGGATCGCTGACCGGGATCGGCGTGGTTTCAGAAGTTCCAGGCATCATGCCGAGCACCGACTATCACAATCGAAGAACGCCGGGCGGCTACACCAAGGGAATGGCGCTCAACAGCGCGATTGGCCAGGGCGACGACAATGTCACCCCGCTTCAACTGGCGATGGTATACGCCTCGCTTGCCAACGGCGGCCACGTCTACCAGCCTCAAGTGATCAGGCGCATCGAATCGGTGGACGGCAAGACGGTCGAGGAGCTCACCCCCAAGCTGGTTCGGACGGTGGACATTGCTCCCGAACATCAGCGGATCGTGGTCGACGCGCTCTCCGCGGTGGTGAACGAGCCAGGGGGAACCGCGTACTCCGTCCGGCTCAAGGACATCAAGGTGGCGGGAAAGACCGGCACGGCGCAGGTGGCGAGACTGGGAAGTGTCCGGGTCAAGAAGGAAAACATGGACTTCTGGGAGCGCGACCACGCCTGGTTCGCCTCGTTTGCGCCGGTGGATGCGCCGGAGATCGCGGTGGTCGTTCTCAACGAGCATGGCGGGCACGGGGCTTCCGACGCTGCGCCCGCGGCGATGGCGATCATCCGCAAACATTTCGAGTTGAAAGCGAGCGATGCCGCTCCGATTGCGATCGATCAGACGGCGATTTCGGAACAGTCGCCGGTTAAAGCCTACGCACGGACGGCTCCGAGCATCCGCTGATGCAGCTGGGAATTGAAAGACGGATGGTCCCGCATATTCCCTGGGGCCTCATCTGCTCCATCCTCGCGGTCTCGTTGCTCGGGATCTGGAACCTCGCTTCGGCCTCGCGCCCTCCGCACAACCCGGTGTGGACGAATCAGATCATCAACCTCACGGTAGGCATCGCCGCGGCAACCGCGGTGTGCGTCGTCGATTATCGCTTCATCTATCGGATGGCTGCTCCGGTGTATCTGATCAACATCGGAGCGCTGCTTGCGCTCAAGGTGCTGGGGCACCGGGCCAAAGGAGCGGAGAGCTGGTTTGCCCTGGGTCCGCTTCGCTTGCAGCCCGCTGAGTTCATGAAGATCGGCCTGGTGCTGATGCTGGCCAAGTTCTTTCATGACGACTATCGCCCCAGCGATGACAGCTATGGCTTTTCCAGACTCTGGAAGCCGGTGCTGATCAGCTTGGTTCCGATGGGCCTCGTCCTCATCCAGCCTGATCTCGGAACCACGATGATGCTCTTGTTCACCGCCGCTACGGTGATCCTCTTCGGGAAAGTGAAACGATCGGTGTTGGTGGCGGTGGCAATCGCCGGAGTCCTTTTGTCGGTGGTGATCTGGAACGACTATGTTCGCGAGCCCAGCGAATCCCACCGCACTTTTATCCGGCATCTGCTCAAGCACCATCAGAGCCAGAGAATCGCCAGCTGGTTGGATCCGGGCCGCGACCTTCGCGGTTCGAACTATCACTCCGCTCAATCGAAGATCGCGGTGGGATCCGGTGGATTGACCGGAAAGGGTTGGGGTCACGGGACGCAGACGGGCTTGTTCTTCCTGCCCGAGCAGCACACCGATTTCATTTTTTCCGTCTGGGCCGAAGAGCACGGTTTCTTGATGTGCCTGGTGCTGATCGCTCTCTATGGATGCATTTTGCTGCTCGCGATGGGGGTAGCCTTCAATTCTCGCGATCGCTTTGGAGCGTTCCTCGCGGTGGGCGTGGCGGCGATGATCTTCTGGCAAGTGTTCGAGAACATCGGAATGGTGAGCGGGTTGCTGCCGGTGACCGGAATCACCCTTCCTCTGATGAGCTACGGCGGTTCGTCGCTGGTGAGCGTGATGGTAGGCTTGGGATTACTCGTCAACATCAGCATGCGACGACACATCTTCTAGCCCCGCGTATGGCGAAGAGAAGCTTACAGAAGAGCCAAGTCGCCTTCGCCACCGCGGCGAAAGCTGCGGATCTTGATGAAACCGATGAGCACCGGGGATTTCCAAGGATCGAGACGACGGCCCGCTTTTCGCTGTGGATCGGTGAGGGCTCCAACCGGCAATTTGCGGCCTCCCTGCGAGCGCTCAACTTGAGTGTGAGCGGCGCCTTTCTGCAGAGCAGCTTCTTTCTTCCAATCCGCACCGAACTTCGCGTTAGTTTCGCCTTGGACGATGTGGAAGAGCCCGTTCAGGCCCGGGCCCAGATCGTCCGCGAACAACGGGCTGACTCAGGCTCGGCCTCTGCCGCGAAAACGGGATTCGGGATTCGCTTCCTCGAGTTCTATGGGCAGAGCGAGGTGACGTTGGCCAAGCTCTTCCTCGGGCCGCGGTTGCGCGCTTTCGCGCAGCAATATCTGCAATCGAAACGGGCGCGGACCCTGCAGAACGAGCTCGAACGAACGGTAGACACCCTTGCGGCGTGGGAGCTGCTTCGGGTCACCACCGCCCGTGATCCCTGGCGGCCGTAGACCCAAGACCGCCAAAGCGCCCGCGGCCTCATCTTTAGGCTGCAGGGAGGCTGCAGGCGCGGCGAGCTTAATTCTTCGCCAACTGACGACGGCGCTCGGCCTGATAGTGCGCGGAGCAAAGGCCCTTGGATCGGGCTTCGCGGCCGCAGCCTTCAACCTTGCAACGCCGCTCGGCGGGCACGGGTCCGCCTGTCAACGCTTTCGGCGGACGGCCGCGACGACGCGGAAGTGTCAGCGCAGTCGACATTGGGGAGGCCATGCTCGTCACCCGCGAGAGGGTGGAGATGCCGGTGTTGATCCCCCGTGCGACTCCGCGTCCCAGTGCTTCTCCAATGGTTTCCGCCCACGACATCAGGCTTGGGTTGGTTGCGAATGAAAAAGAGGAAGAGGTTTTGCGAGGCCGAGCCATAGTTACATCTCCGGGTCAGACAGCGATAGCGATAAGACTAACAGCGGCACCGAATGCACAGCCTGGCATTTGGCTGATAGCGCGGCTCGTGTCAACAGAATGTGACAAAAAAAAACAACTAGACAACCTTTTTCAAGGACTCCTCGAGCACCTTTTTCAGGGCGTCCTCCAGCCGTGCCTTGGGAACCGCGCCGACGATTTGTTCAACCACCGCGCCCGCTTTGAACACCAGCAGAGTCGGGATGGACCGAATGCCATATTGCTGCGGGGTCTCCTGATTGTCGTCGATGTTGATCTTGGCGAATTTCACCCTGCCCTTGTACTGAAGGGCCAGCTCTTCCACCGCCGGCGCGATTGCCCGGCATGGCGCGCACCAGGTCGCCCAAAAATCAACCAGGACGGGCTGTTGCGATTCGATGACCTCTTTCGTGAACTCGCTGTCGCTAATGTTGAATACGTCTGTGCC
>WNFC01001875.1_pt1 | contig 22348 bp, 20 predicted proteins | sample 5400541 | NCBI WGS metagenome assembly WNFC01 (sample SAMN13153342, study PRJNA577476) | soil metagenome | isolation source: 120 cm saprolite under Douglas fir tree site 2 hole 2 replicate 1 | place: USA:California | collected 2015-04-18
CTCTGGTAGTGAACGCGTGCATTCCCCCGCGAGTCACTCTTTAAGGTGAGTTGTAGAGTCTCAGCGTCGGTTACCAAGGATAACCGCTGCCACGGCCACGTTCTCTGATGCCGCTTGCCAACTCCCGAATAGTCGGCAAACCGGAAACTATCCAGAAACAGGCTTCGGGGAGATGTCGCATCTCGATATCAGAGGAGTGGGGAGCGTCGGTGCCGATCTCCTCGAAGCCGACTTCTGGACCACGTCGGGCCACATTCGGGCAGCAAGCGTACGGCCTAGAGCTGTTCGGCTCTTGAGAGATAGGCGGCGCGCCGACTCCCGAACCTGTGGAAATTGACTCCCGCGCCTGATCCGGAACAGTGCGAGCGGCAACAGCGTTACCCCTGCCTAGAAAATGAGTTTCAGTCCGAACTGAATCTGCCGCGACGTGGTCACGGTTCGCTGTATCCGGCCCACATTCGGGGCGAGCACACCACACGCATAACGGTCAGATGCGGGTTGGCACGGCGGCTCCAGACGCCCGATGAACACTGCGTCACCGTTGCCCCCGCTTCCATTGGGCCCTTGTGTGTTTACTGGAACGTCGAAATTCGCGTGGTTGAATAGGTTGAAGAACTCTGCGCGAAACTCCAAGTTCATTGTCTCGGTCAGCTTGGTTTGTTTGAGGAGGGAGAAATCGAAATCCTTTAGACTCGGGCCGCAGAGCGTATTCCGGCCGGAGTTGCCAAACTCCCCCGCTGCAGGCAGGGTGAAGATGGATGGATCGAACCAGCGGTCGGGCCGGCCGAGGATAGTGGCGCCACAGGGGTTCGCGCCTGCTTTCACGTTAGGCCGGTCTGCCGGGAACGATGCGAAGGTGCCGGAGTTGTTGAACGAACCCAGGTTGGCTGTGAAAGGAGCGCCTGAGGAGAGATTGATAATCCCGCCGGCACTCCACCCATGAAGAAGTTTTCCGGGCAGATTGCGGGTGCCGCCACGATAGAGGGGCAGATCGTACAGGTAATTCAGCACTAGTACATTCTTCCGGTCAAACGACGACCGTCCGCGGTCTGCTTTTCGGTTGAAGAAATTCTGGGCCACACCGGACTCCGAGACATAGTCGCTGGGGAACGGCCCGCTTTGGTCGTCAATGGATTTCGAGAGCGTGTACGAGGCCTGGAAGGAGAGCCCGCTCGAGAAACGCTTCTGCAAGCTGAGTTGCCCGGAGTTGTAGAAGGACTGGGCATCGGTGGACAGCAGCGGGATTGATCCGAAGTTCGGGTTCAGGCGGACGCCATTGGCTCCGGCCGGGTTAACCTCGCCGGTTCTCGGCAAGTGGTTGCCCCTCGACCCGACATAGGCAACCTGGAGCAGGACATTTGGCGTCAGCTCACGTTGCACATTGAGGTTGTACTCAAGGTAATAGGGGAAGTCCGGTCGATAGGTTATGCCGAAGCTGCCAATGACGGAGGGCGGCCCGCCGGCACCCGCAAGCTGCGATACGCTGAGAGGCGGCGCCTGAAAATTTGGAAGGATGTAGAGCAGAGCGCGGTAATACGGTTCGTAGAAGCGTGCGTCGAAATAAAGGTTGGCCCAAATCTGATCGCGAACCAGGGCCGCGCCCCCTCGCACCACGGTTTTGTTGTTGGCAGACGCCTTCCATGCGAATCCCACGCGCGGCGACCATTGGTCTAGGGGAACACCATTCCACAGCTTGCCGGGCGTGGGCGCCGTGTCATGGAGCAAATCCCGTATGTTGGCGATGCGTCCGTTGGCTTCGGTGGGATTGCTCCAGAATTCCCAGCGCAAGCCGAGATTCAACGTGAGCTGGGAATTTACGCGCCAGTCGTCATTGCCGTAGAAGCCCAGATAGTTCTGGCGGAAGCCGCGGTCCGAATTGGACAGCGCCGGATCTACGCCGAGGTACAGAAAAGGGTCTGCCTTGAGGAAAAACTCGAGCGCCGGATTGTTGCTGACCGCGGGGAATCCAAACGCCGTAAGGTCGCTGAACTGGTACTCTCCGTTGATGAAGAGGTCGAAGGGGCCGTTAATCTGCAGGCGCTTGACATCGGTTCCGACCCTCAGCATGTGTGCGCCATGCTGCCACGAAAGATTGTCGATACCCTCAAAAGTGTTCGACGTGCTGGCAATGGGGTAGATTAAGTTGTTTCCCAAAGCTGGTAATCCCGCGATGGCAATCACGCCGAGGGCGCGGTTCGGCACCAGCGAGATCGACTCCGGATAGCTATTTGCGGTCTCGGCCCGATAGTGCGTGCGGTTGAGATTAAACTTGGCCTCATTCACTATGTTTGGCAAGATGATCTTCTGCCAATTGAGCATCAGGTACTGATCGCGGACCGTGCGTTCACCGGGAAATCCAGGCACAAAGGTGCTCAAGAACGGAACCGTTGCGTCAGAGTCGTCCACTACATAGCGGGCGAATAGCATATCCCGGGGACTCATCCAATAATCGAAACGCAGGACTCCATAATCCTCACGCGTAGGCTGTTCGCGCGAAATCTGCAACGCAGCCAGACCACCTCCTAACTCAGCCCCGTTAGGCTGAGGGAACAGATTCAGGAAGGATGCCACCTGGGGGGCGACGCCCACGTCGACTAGTTTCGAAGGGTCTGCCGCTGAAGGCAGCATGCCGCGACGTGCTTCGGTGTCAGGCACCGTCAGGCTTGCGGTCACACTCTTGTTTTCCCGCAGCCCCTCGTAGTCGCTGAAGAAAAACGCGCGGTTCCTCACGATGGGCCCGCCCAGGGATAACCCGAACTGATTGCGTGTGAAAGGCGGCGTATCACCGAAGTCGAAGAAGTTTCGCGCATCAAGCGCGGCGTTTCGCACAAACTCAAACAATGAGCCGCGGAATTCATTGGTGCCGGCCTTGGTGACCAGTTGCACGTTGGCGCCTGCGTTCCGTCCGAACTCGGCGCTATAGGAGTTCAGCAAAACGCGGAACTCCTGAACCGCCTCGACACCCATCTGCGTGCCGGCGACCCCTCCCGGCGGAATGTTGAAAGCGGGATCGTTTATATCGCCGCCATCCAGGTTGATGTTGTTCATGGTTGGCCGGGTGCCCTGCACGGCGGCCTTAGTGATTCCGCCTTCTGCGAACGGATTGGGGCCGGCATTCGTAGTGGCCACCACACCGGTCTGCAGCAGTGTCAGTTGAAACAGGTCGCGGCCGTTCAGCGGAAGCTCGTGCAACGTCGATTCGTTGACGACGCTGCTTAACTGGGACGTCGAGGACTCAGCCATCATCGGCTGTGCCGAAACCTTGATGTGTTCCGATCTGGGCCCTACGGTGAGTCTGGCATCTACCTGCGCCTGTTGGTTCACCATCAGACGGATGCCCGTGAGCACCTGCGTCTGGAACCCATCGCGTTCCAGACGAATCTCGTAGGTTCCGAGCATGAGACCCGCAACGTGGTAGTAACCCAGCTCGTTGGTCTCAGTGGCAATCTTGTGTCCGGTTTGGCGATCCGTGATAGTAACTGATACCGCCGGAATTACAGCTCCGGTTTGATCGGTCACAGTTCCCGCGAGATCCGATGTGACGCGCTGGGCGATGGCCGAAAAACAGCAGAAACAGACCAGCAAGACGAGAAGGGCCGCGCTGGACCACTTCGTCACCATGCTTTATGCCTCCACACGCGGTAACCCCTCCAACAATTCTCTGGCGCAACGAAGATCGTGGGTGTCGAAACCTTCGCTGAACCAGCTGTATATCGGGGAAAGGATGTTGCGGCACTCGGTTATAGCAGCGCGTGTCAGCAGGAGACGGCACAAACTGATCGCAGCCCTGAGTTCCCAGGATTTCGCTTGGTGGCTGCGTGCCAAGTCCAGCGCCGTCCGGAAGCACCCTTCCGCGGCAGTTGGAGAGCCTTTCGCCAGCAGTAGTTCACCTTTCACCCGGTGCAACTCTGGTTCGTAGTGCCGGTCTCCGGTGCGGTCGGCAAACTCGAGCGCTGCGTCCAGCCGCGCCAGAGCTTCATCGCCGCGCCCCGCTTTATGGAGCACTTCGGCCAGCAGTGCAGCATAGTGGGTCCCCACGATGACAATGGAGTGCAGTTCGCCCAGCGCTGCCAAGGAACCGCGCATCTGGCGAATCCCCTCTTCCAGATCACCGAGCGAAGCGATGGCCCATCCTCGCATGAAGTTACTCCACTCGCGTTCCTGAGGCACGTCATAGCGCTCGCAGATCTCTACACACTCGGTTGCTCTCTTGAGCGCCAGGCCTGGCTCGTGGCAGAACTGATGCATGAAGGAGGCCAGAGTCAGAACCATGGACTGGGACCGCGGATCGACCTGCTTGTAATAACGAAGCGCTTCTTCCATTCGCTTCCGCGCCTGATCCGGATATCCCAGCAGCCACAAGATTCGGGCCGCATCACTCATGGCGTATAATCCGGGGTCGAAGCCGTACAACGCGCGGTATTGAGCGTAATCGGAGGGCTTGTAGAAGGCGATGGAAGACTCGGCGTGTTGGCGGGCCCGCGGCAGATCGCCCAGAATTTCCAGAGTCTGACCGAGCGCGTAGTTGGCCGCTACACCGGGCATGGGGTCCGAGTGCGTTTCCGCAATCTTGGCCAGACGGCTGGCCAGTTCTCTGCCTTTCTCGCATTCCCCGCTAACAGTGTAATAGAACCACACGCCCAACAGCGATGGGAAGAGATGCCGCGGTTCGCCGAGTTCGGCGGCCAGTTCCTGCGCCCTGGCGAAGCACTTGCCCGTTTCCGGGTTTCCGTAGCCCCTGGCTACGGTGAGCGAATTGCCAAGAAGCAACTGCAGATCCACCTCCTTTGTGCTCCGATCGGCGCTGGCGGGAAGTGTCTGCAACATTTCGAGGCCGTGCCGTGCCAGTAGAGCCGCTTCCTGGGAGGCGAAAATCTGCATGGCATTTTGGGCCGCGATGCCATGCTGGTCGGCGGCCTTGGCAAAATCCCTCGCCGATTCGTAGAGCCGCGCTAATTCGGAGGCGATCTCCCGGTACCTTTCACCGTAGGCCGTCAACAACGTCTGCGCCACCACCGCGCTCAGGGCGGATCGGCGAGTCGGCCGCAAAGTTGTATAGAGCACGTTCTGGTAGAGGGTTTGGACGAAACGATAGCGCATGGTAAGCGTTCGGTTGGGGTATTCGTGCTCGCCCACCACGCGCACCAGCGCATGTACGCGTTCGAGCACTTCCAGCCGCTCCTCTACATCCGCAGGATCCATTTGGAGCGCTTTGGCCAATACCTCGGAATCGAACTCATTGCCCTGGACGCTGGCCACGGTCAGGAGCTTCCGGTCTTCTTCGCTCAAGCGGTCGATCTTGCGCTGGATCAAGCCGCGCAGCGACTCCGGCACCTTCCTCTCGATTTCGGTGATGGGCCGGTCCAGAACCCAAGCCCCGTCCTGTTGAACCACGGCGCCACTGTCGCGCAGATAGCGCATGAGATCCACCAGGAACAAGGGATTGCCGCTAGTCTTGGCGTAGATCGCGGAAAGAAACTGCTGTGAGAAGCGGTGGCCGGGAAACTCCTCCGCAACACACCGCTCGAAATCGGAGGCGGTCAGGAACTTGAGTGTCAGATCCTGGCACAGACCGTGTGCCTGGAGATCCGGCTTGATGTCGAGAAACGGATGCTTGCTCAACCCGAGTTCAGAAGGACGGTAGGCCAGTACCACCAGAATACGCAATTGATCGAACTTACCGGTGAGATACGCCAGGATGTCGATGGTCGACACGTCGGCCCAGTGCAAGTCATCGAAGAACAGCACGGTGCGCCGCTGTCGGCTCAGCTCCTGAAAGAAGGCGGCGAGTTCCAGCTTGAGGCGCTCCTGCGAGTTGGCCTGTCCCCCACCGGAGCGCGCCGCGCCTCCCGCTGCGGGCCCGATCTGAGCATGCCAGCTGGGAGCCAGACTATTCATCAGCCGCGCCACTGCGGAATCTCCGCGCAGCAAAGACTCCAGACCTTCCAGCAGCGGGAGATAGGCTTCCGTACCGGCCAGCCGTTCCGAGCAGCGTCCGCGTGCAATCGCGACGGATCCGGTGTCCTGCAACTCTCCCAGGAAATCCTCAACCAGCGTGGTCTTTCCCATTCCGGTTTCGCCCGGCACGCAAACGATCCTGCCCCGCTCCGTTGAGGCAGCCCGCAATGCCGCGCGCAACTGCTCCAATTCCTGTTCGCGGCCCACTGCATGGCGGGTGCGCTCCGGTCTTTTGAGGACCGGCCGAGCCCCTTCGCCCAACGACTGTGTTCCCCTTTCGATCTCCGCCAGCGCAGCATCGAGCGCCGCTGCCGAAGGTCTGGCATCGGCTTTTTTTTCCAGCATGCACATGATCAGCTCGCTGAGCGGGGCGGGAATCTCGAGGCGGATGCTCGCGGGCGGTGTGACCGGGTCTGAGATGATGGCGTGCAACACCGCCAGCGGCGCTTCCCCCGGAAACGGGTGTTGCGCCGTAAGCAGTTCGTACAGCACAATGCCCAGGGAAAAGATATCGGTGGCAGGGGTCAGGTCTTCCCCCCTGGCCTGCTGCGGAGACATGTAGCGCGGGGTGCCGAGCAAGGATCCCGGAATGGTTAATACCGTCTTTCCCTCGGGCTCCAGGTAATCGGGGGCGAGCTGGGCCAGACCGAAATCGAGAATCTTGATGTATCCGTCGCTCCGCAGCATGACGTTCTCTGGCTTGAAGTCACGGTGGATAATTCCGGCTGCGTGCGCGGCCGCCAAAGCTTTGACCATCTGGCGCGCCAGCGAAACAAGGCGGGAAGGGTCCATGGGACGCTCTTCGATCTGGCGCAGATGCTGGCCTTCGATGAACTCCATCACCATATAACGGCCCACGGCGGCCTCACCGATCTCGTGGATGGTGACGATATTGGGGTGATTGAGGGCTGAGGCGGCGCGCGCTTCCTGCTCGAAACGCTGCACCCGTTCCGCTCCTTCTCCGACCGGCGGCAGAATCTTGATGGCTACCCGGCGACGCAAGCGAAGGTCTTGCCCTTCGTAGATAACTCCCATTCCCCCTGCCCCAATCCGAGGGCCGAGGCAATAGTTTCCAATCACGGTTCCAGGGGTCGGCAGTTTCTGACTGTCTGGCAGGGGCAGCCAGTTACGATCAGCCTCCAGCAGGCGCAACACCTGCGCGCGCAACTCGGCATTGCCAGCACAGGCGGCATCAAGAGTAGCTACACGCTGCCCGTCCGGGAGTTCCCGGATCTGGTCGAAGATCATGCCGGCCCGCCGATGGTCCTCTGTCGTCATCTGCCGGGGTGATTTGCCAGCGGCTCCTGCTCCGGGCCGCAGGCGTTCGGGAATTGAAGTCTGATGTTGCTCGGAACAGATGGCCGTAGGAGGCGCCCGTCGTCTTCATCGGCCAAGTGGCGCCGGACACTGCGGTGCAGTTTGACCGGCATCCGACGATCCTGCGCGGATGCGGCGCCTCCGCTCCACGCTTTGAGCGTCTTGGTCAGCTCGAACGAAGAGAAATTCTGTAACTTCACGAGCGGATTATAGACCACCCCTGATCGCGCTCCTCCGAATTTCTCGCCCCTCCGTTGGCTGAAGGAGTTACAAGCCCTGCTTGGACGTTTCTTCATCCCGCGCCTCTCACGCCAATCACGCCAGTCTCCCGGAACTGGGGAGGGCTTTTCCCGTCCCTTCGCGCGGGAGAACCCGACAACACAACCAGCGCGACGGTCGCCAAAAAGGGCTACGAACGCACACCGGAGATCTACACCCGGATGTTTCCGCTAAGGACGTCTCCCTCTAAGATCGCTGGAAGTTCAAGCCTTGCAAGTTGGTCTCAATCCAGGTGCTCGGCGCCGATGTTCCCACACCCTCAAGCCATACCATCGTCAGCACGTCCTGCTGAATATTCAGGCTGCCCGCCAACGAAACCACGGAATGCCCGTCGGGAAGCAGGGCACTCACCGTCAGCCCCTGCAGCGGCAGACTGGACTGGGTGGCGTAAGTGTCGGTGAAGCCGGCGAGCGGCACGCTGCCGCCCGCGGTCTGGAGGGAACCGATCACGTATCCGGAGGTCTGGTCCTCCACAAGGAGCGACAATTGTATGGCGGGGTTCTGGATACAGGCCCAATTCCCGCCTATGGCGTTGGCCCCAGCCGGCGGCTGGAACTCCGGGGGCCACTGCGCGGGAGCCGACTTTCCGCCGGAGTACGGTGTGTAAAGCAATTTGTCCATGAAGTTGCCGGTTACGGGCACGACGCCGGGGAAAGGCGTGGTGGCCACCATGTCGTGAACCAGCGACAAGGTAGGGACGTTGTTGAGTGTGATCAACTGCCCGCTGAAAGCCGACACATAATGCCAGCTTGGATCCCCGCTCCCTCCCTCGACAGAGCGCCAGAAGATGCTCAGGGCGAGACTCTGGCCGGTGCCGTCGTTGGGAGGATCCGGGTCGGTGAAACCTAGAATCCAATAAGCACCAGTGGAGCCGGTGCTCGAGGTGTAAACCCCGATGATAGTGCCGAGACTATCCTGGCGCAAGTGGGCCACGGAACCGAATGAGTTTATCCAATCGCCTGTGACGGTCATGGTCTTCCTTCACACTCTGTGTACTGGGCGGGGGGCAAGCGTGAGCGGCTTCTTGCTCCTCGTCTTAATGAGGCTTGGTCCGTCCAGCTTGTTGAACACGTACATGCCGGTGGGTGAGAGGTGATAGCCGTCGCCCGTGCTGACTACGTCGTAGACGTACACCGTGTAAAGCTGATCCATCAGCACCGAACCCACCAGCACCAAATTGGTAAGGCCGAGCGGATTGAACTGGGGAAGAGTTTTGCCCTGGTCCGGTCCAGCCTGAATGGTCACATTGTATACGCTCGGCGGAACGACGATCTGACCCATTTCGCCGTCCGCAGTCAGCCCGACGTTCATGACCACGTCGAGATTCGGCGACTGGGTGATCAGGCCGAGCGTCTCATTCATAATGTTGTCGTCTCCTTTGAATTGAGAAGACCCACTATCCAGGCAGAACTGGACGTTTGTAGCCACCTGGGTTGATCCGACGTAGTAACTGAACAGAGGAGTCGCCCAGATGTACTTCACGTTCGGAAACGCCGTATAAGGAGTCCACGGCATGTAGATCGCAGATTCGGGATCGATGCCATTCCCATCGACTCCGCCGAATAGCACCGTGCCCTGGCCGGTGGTAGCGTCGCTGGAAAAAGATATGAACGGATTGCTGGGATCGATGAGGCCGTCGTTCATCAATGACGCAATGGAGAATGACGTCGAAGGGTCCGCATAGTCGCTGCCCGAGGGAATACCGATGCCTCCGTCCCAATCCAACTGGGCGAATTGCGATCCTGAATACTGCGAGGACAGGTACATATCGAGTTGCATGGGGGCGCCAGGCGCGATTGCGACGTTGTCCTGGCCCACCTCCACGGTCATGGAACCCCAGGGGCCGAAGTCGACATCCTTGGGATTCTGGTTGACCCATTGAAAGCTCGAAGAATTCTGGTAAATGAAGCGGCCGTTGCTATAGTGCTGGCAGGAGGTGGGTGCACAGAGGCTGGAGGTGACCCAGATGAAAGCTGCCCCCGTGTCGAGCGCGATCTTCAGCGGTTGGCCGGGCGTGCCGAGTGTCAAATTGGCATACCAAGGTGACGCGCCGTTATTCTGATAAGGGCCGCGAGACATTGCGACCGGGAACGGTGGGATTGGTGCCGTTGCAGGCGCTGCGGCGACTCGGTAACGGGTCGGCGTGGCACTCAGTACCAAGGGTGTCACGCGCCGGGTTTGAATGACTGGGCTTCTTCCGCGCATTGTTCCGTCCTTTTAATTAATCAACGGACAGGTGCCTTTAGAGCTGACAAGCGCATCTGTCAGGTACCGTGAACAATAGCACATCGTCAACCCTGTTGGCCGTGGACCGGTTAGCCGACGCAGTGGCCTCAATCTCAGCGCTGATTTTGCAGACTTCCTCGACGGGGAGCGGGCTGCGTTGCAGCCGCTGCCAAGCGTTTCACCGTTGAGGTACTCCATAACCGGCGGTGCCGACTGGTCGGGCGATCTGCTTGCTCTTGGCGTATGGACCCGCGTCGCATGCGCCGGTACGACCGTTGCACCAACTGCCTGCAATGCGTAGACGTCTGTCCCGCATCTGGCAAACACCGACTGGCATCGCCGTCGAGACATAATCCGCATGCTCGTTCAGCGCATCGAAATCGGGCGGGAGGTCATCAAGATCGTTTTCCGCGTGATGCAGCCGCTGGACTTTAGTTTCATTTCCAAAGTCCGCCGTTGTCACATTGTCCCAGGTGTAAACACGCCACTGAAGGCGATCTTTTTGAGGCAAAATAGGCATCATCGCCAACCTCCCGAAGTCCACGTCGTTCGACCGCTCGGAGACTTGGCATGCGGTCCAGAAACGGACTTCGAGACCATAAGCCTCCAACTGAACGACCATACTGATCGCGGCGTGGGAGGCCGCCAGTATGGCTCATCGGAAGACATCGAAACGCTTCAAGGCAAGAACAATGCTTCGCCTAGCCGATTTAGAGCAGTCGAAGAATGCTGTTCTTCACTCGCTCGGCGCAGCGAGCTCGCAAGAATCATACGGCCATGCCATCGACGAATTTATCGGGTGGTACTGTTCCGAACCACGTCTTGCATTTAACAGGACGGTCGTCCTCCGGTACCGGTTCTTTCTCGAACAGAAGAACCTAGCGCCGTCTACGATCAATGTGCGATTGGCCGCCGTCAGGCGCCTCGCCTATGAAGCCTCCGACACTGGCCTTCTGAGCCCTGATTTGGCCGCCGGGATTCGTCGCGTCAAAGGCGCAAAGCGTCTAGGCGCACGGATTGGCAAGTGGTTGACCGTCGATCAATCCAGAAGCCTGCTCGGCGATCCGCTGTCAGGCAGCCTCCGAGGCAAACGTGATCGGGCGATCCTGGCGCTGCTCATCGGATGCGGACTGCGACGGGCCGAACTTGTTGGACTCGAAACGGAAGACTTTCAAATCCGTGAGGAGCGCTGCGTGATTGCTGACCTGGTTGGCAAAGGAAAGCACATTCGGACCGTTCCTGTTCCACTCTGGGCGAAACGCGCCGTCGATGTGTGGATCATGGCGGCTGGCATCAATGGCGGGGCAATCTTTCGTCGAGTAAGTCGACTGGATAGGATCTGGGGCGATGGAATCACGCCGAAGGCCATCTGGCACGTGGTGAAGGCGGCTGCCAAACGTGCTGACATCAAGAATCTGGCTCCCCACGACTTGCGTCGCACCTGTGCTCGGCTATGCCATCTCGCAGGCGGAGAACTTGAGCAAATTCAGTTTCTCCTTGGCCACGCATCGGTTCAGACAACCGAGCGGTATCTCGGCTGCAAGCAGAAACTCGGCCATGCCGTGAACGACAATCTCGGACTGGAAGACGGCTGAGAGGTGGCAATGACCCCGAAGCCGACTTCTGGACCGCGTAGTGGAATTTTATGTTCAGGCTCGCGTTGGTTGGAGTTTCAGCGCTGACCAACGAAACCTGAAAGATTGCTGTGGCAAGCTCCGATTCGATTTAAGTCCAATCGTTGATTACTTGAAAGGTTGGCTGGCAAACGGCGATTGCGTTGATCGCTCTTTGGCGCCGGCTGAAGATCCCGACGATTTCATTGATTTCTTGCCGTTGATTGCTTTTATCTAAGCATATACGGGTATGTCAGATAACGCAGAACCGAACGATCGTTCGAAGTTGTGCTGTATCCGCTCCAGTTCTTCGTCGTCCAATTCCCCCAATTCATCCAATCGGAACGGTCCATCAGCAATACACAGCTGACGGGACAAGTCATATCGCCATTCGCAGGTCATAAGCAATTGACCTGCCTTTTTGAACCATCCGCGTCCATCGTTGAAGAACACCAGAGGGGGCAGCAGGCGGCCATCAAGTTTTAGCATGTTTTCGGGATATACAAAGTGCAGGGGATCCCGGATTTTGTGTAAGCCTGTGTTCTTGAAATACCAAAGGATTAATTGGTCGCGACTTCGGTCTTCGACGTTTGCCGTCTCCTGTTGTTTACTTTCCACGAAAAAGTCGTCGAAGTCCCTGCATTCGACAGAAGACGCTGCCTGTGCCATCCGCAAGAGGGTTGGCCATCGCTTAATCCGACACACTTCATCCATGTATTGGATCGCTGTAGTGATAGATATGTTGTCCTTTCCGAGAGATCTTATAACGGACCCCAACTCCTGGCAGATGCTTAGAAAGCGCCAACCTGGATGAAGATCGTGTCAACTGATCTGCTTGTCCGTTAGACAATCGGGTGCCAATACCGGATGAATAGGAGGGTTGAGAGCTAGTTCACACGCCGCGAGAAAAAGAACCAGTGAACGGTCTCCCTCAGGGCGCGGATCAACGGACTTCATAAAATAATCGAGGGCAATGCGATAGTCACCGAGTAGCCCTTTTTCCCAAACCTCTCTGGCAAGGCTATTGTCAAAATTGATAGCTGCGCGCAATTCAAAACATCTGCTCGCTCCTTCTCTCAGTTGAACAGCTCCGAAGGCTCGGTTGGATAATCGCGGGGCCAGGAATTCGTCGACTTTAATATGTCCGTGCTCCTGGGCATCTCTGAAAATCTTGTGGACCAGAATCTGCTGCTCATTAGGTTTCAGATTAGGAAATGGCAACACGAGACCCTGAATTTGTTTCTTCTGCTCTCTCTTATGCATTTCCTTAAATATAGTTTCAACGTGGGGTTTTACGCGTTGGAATTTGGCGCGATCATGGAGTGGGGCTGCTGCAGCTAAAGAGCCGAAAAGCGTCAGATAGTACTCTACAAAGGTTCCGAGATAGTCAATCGGTCGTGATTGTATTCCGTCAAAGAGCTCGTCCACGAATTCAGAGTGCTTCCAAAAATCGAACGCGTTCTGTGTGCCATGATCATTGGAGTCGTCAATCCATTTACAGAGGGGCTTGTGTGCGTTCTGCCTCCCAGCTCTTGGCTGAGCGACAGCCCGAGCGGCCTGGAATTGATAATCTTGCAGCAGCGAAGACAAAAGACCGATTCCGGTACCAATTTGTTGATACCAGTGACTAGTTTCGTGCAATAGAGGTAGCACCGTCAGCCATTCTGGAGACTCTGGGTGAACGTCGCTCGATGGGGCATTAAGGAACACCTCTAGTGAGGACGCTTTGAATGAGCCCAGCAGCCGTTCAGAATAAAGCCGACAAGACCTCGATCTACGGTATCCATTATTCATCAGCGCTATTTTCAGTCTGTTTCGATGGGAACTCACCGCGTCGCCGCCGATAGGCAGCGGCCTGTTCCGAGCTGGGTTTAAAGGTAAGCGTAATTTTCTGAATTTTCTCAGACGCGTACTTCGATTCTGCACCTGCTGTGACCAGTTTCAAATCGAACCCGCCGCGATTTTGGGACTCGCTCTTTAATACGAAATTAAGTTCGAGTGTGAATTCGCTTAGTGCAAACAGCGAGGGTACGCCTTGACTCTCACGCCGAGATTCCGACCGCAGTAACTCAGAATGAACTTTTCTGAGAATATCGCTGAGGTCGGGTTCGCTCGATTCGGACATAAGGGTCTCCTCCCTCCTAGATACGGTCTTTGTCTCGGGTTCAGGAGTTGCTTCGCTGTTTTTCATGCGAGGATTGTACTGAAATCGTTTGTGTAGTGTCACTAGTTTGCGGTTTTCATCGCCGCGCGCAATCTGTGAAGTCACGTTGCCGTTCAATTTAGGTATGAAGTCGGTGTGCAGCTTAACAAGCGTAAGTGCGAAGGTGTCCCTATAGTTGGAGTTCCGAACATTCGCTTGTCAGGGTCCGCAAACGAGCTTGTGGGAAGCCTCAGCTGAAGTGTCCTGGGCCAGCGGTTGCCGGCCCGGAAGTTGAGCCTCAATGCAGAACACGGTGCCGCCGCAATAAGTGTCAGCCGCCCGGAGACCGACTTGGTGCCCGGCGGATCAAGGTCAGGTTTTGGGGCATCTGAGGAACTATGAAGTGGACTCATCCGAACCGCTTGATTGAGATCCAAGCCTGCTTGTGAGATGCACCAAACTCAAACATTTGTTCATCTCATAATTCTTTTGCTCCCGCGCGCACGGTTAACTCCACTGCGAACCCCAGCCTTTGAAATCAATAGGCGTCACAATGCTCTCGAAGATTCAAATCGCTATTCGGCAAACTGCAGGCTCGCGGCACGGTTCTGAAGGCAGTTCCAAGCGTCCGGCCTGATTTGCCCGAAATCTGAAATGCCCGTATGTTCTCGCCTGCGCAAGCCCAGCATGGTTCGACCGCAATCTGTGAGATTGCGGGTCAGTCTCTCCAAATCCAGCCGTAGTTCCACGAGAGCTGTCCAGTTCGGAGCAATCCGTCGTTCTGACAACTCAGCGCTCCCACCCACAAGTTCCAGCCGATTGAGCTTCATTGCATAACGTCGAAGGGAACGGCAAATGGCACACATGAGAATTCCTGCCGTGTTCTGTGTGAAGAGGTCGGCGCCGGTTCGATCGAGGTACCTGGAGACCTGCGCCACGGCGTTCTCCATCAGTTCAGGCGCTTCGCTCACGTCGCCCAAGAGGTGTTGGGCCTGTCTGCGGGCACTATCCCAGATCTGATGTGCAGCCGTACGCACGTCCAGACGGATTGGCCGGCCTGCGGCGTCCACTTCTTTGTCCCACCAAACCGGATTGTTGCTACCAGGAGCAGCCATAGACGACCTCGCGAGTGGACAGCAAATCTGCGAAGACAAATCAGGCATCGGATACCGGGCGAGAGTCTTCTAAACAGGCACGGGCATCCGAGTTAAACTGCCCTCGAATGAAGGAGAAAGGGATATCGCGGACGGCAGGTGACCGGGACCCAAACCCGCACATTCGGTGAAATGGCTTGCGGGTACTGCGTTTTGGCACGCAACCGTCTGCGAAGGCTTAGGCTTCGTCCGGTGGAGGTTTCGCCTTGGAGGGGGCTGGCATTAACTCGTCCGTATAGTGCTTCGAAAGTAACGGTTAAACCATCAGAGACGGCCGGCAAGCGTGTATGCCTGACGCGACGTTCTCAAATTGCAGACGAAGCAGCCCCACACTTAATAAAGGAACCTCATCATGGCCGAAACTATCGAAAATATTTCGGGTTCAAGTTCAATAGCACCTTTAGGTAATCCTCCCGTTGTCACCGCACGAGATGTGAGGCGCCAGCCATGCCCGCCGCCGAACCTGGCCCCGAATGGGTACTTCTATCCACGGGCGCGGGCACACGCGCGAAAACTGCCTCTGACCGCGAACTGATAGGGGCGGCCCGTTCCGCATGGCCAAAAGTCTTAGCACACGCTCGCAAGGAGCTTTCGCGCCATGGAATCCGTTCTGACGAGACCGGCTTGGTCACGGAAGTCTGGGAGAGCGTTCTGCAGTCGGTGTCTCAGACGCTCGAACGGATGAAGGGAAGACGTCGCGAAATTACTGATCTGGAAGCTTATCTTCTCGGAACTTTTTACCATCGGTTCAGCCGGACAGTCAGGAAGGAACAACGTCGTGAGGAAACAATTTCGCTCGTGTCTTCCGTCCAGGAGTTGGAGGTCCTTGGCGCTGCGAGTCGCAGAGAGCGGGAGCAAGACCTTGAAGGCACCATCTACGCCAAGGAGATTATCCAGCGCATGGATTCGTGGAGCCGCGAAGTTTGGATTGCGCGCGAGTATGGTTATTCCTGGAAGGACATTGGCCACCGGTTGGGTATGCCCGGCCACCACGTCATGCTTCGATTTCGCCGGCTTATGAGGATCCTGCGTGAACGTTTGTCACGCCGTTCGTTATGAGACCTGCACGTGCCTCATGCAACCTTTTTCAGTTACAATGGGCTGTTTTTCACAGTGAATTTGTAGCGAGTGGATCTCCCTGAGCAGCAAAAGACATTCAGGCGAAACTGACCAGCGATTGCTCGATATTCTTCGACAGGGCCTCGCCAAGGAATTCCCCAACCCGGAGAGGATCGGGTGTCCTGGATCTGCCCTACTCAACCGCATAGCGCAGGGCAGAGTATCCCTGACAGAGTTGGAGCCCTGGATCGAGCATCTGGGCTCGTGCAGTCCATGCTTTCAAGAATTCACGCAATTCCGTAGACAATTGGCGATTCAGAGACGTAGAACTCAAGTATGGCTGGCCGTTGCTGCGGTTCTGGTTTTTGCTCTCGCCGGATGGTTGTGGATGCGAACTCGGCCTACGGTGCAAACAGCCGCGACGGTAACTCTCGATCTTCGCGAGCGTTCCGTATCTCGCGGGCAAAATCCCGCGGATGCAGCTCAACTACCTTTGGAAATCCCTCATGGGGCCAAACATCTAACGGTTGAGATGCCAATCGGGAGCAAGGAAGGGAGCTACGATGTCGCCCTATTCAGCGACACAGGGGGTGAGGTTCTGCGGGCCGCCGGTACAGCTCAACTGGAGAACCACGTAGTGATCATGCGAGCCGATGTTGACGTTGCTGGCGTTCAGCCAGGATCGTATTCTCTAGGTATCCGCCAAAACGGCGTGGCGTGGACGCGATTTCCTGTCCGCGTGCGTTGACCTCCGCCGCGATGAAAACGTCTCGACTGCGCGCAAGGCTCGAGTCTAATCGGAGCCAAAAAAAAACTGAAATGGAACGCCTGGACGGTCGGGCAGTCTCCAACTCTTGGGGACAGTCAAACCTAAGCACCTCATAAAAACATCAGAGAGCTTTGACCACTTCGACCGCCTGTTCCAATTGCGTGTCCCTACCCTGGAGCAGCGCATCTCGTGACAGGTCGACAGAAAATGCCGGAGTGATCCCGTTGTTTTCGAGCATCCTTCCTTGCCACGTCAAATAGCCGGCAACTGGTAAGCCTAGAATGTAGCCGTGCCCCACTTTGTAGGCACTGCCGCTCAGCAATCGGCCTGGTGTTTTGATCCCCACAATAGTTGCAAGATGATTTCTTCAGCGAAGGCCGCCACCATTTCCCCTGCACTGGCGGTGTGCTCATTTACCAGCAGCACGACGCGCCCATGAAACGGGCGCCTCCCAAGGCCCTCGGTGACAACCAAGATAGATTTCTCCACAAATGCATATCGGGCCGCGAGCCAGAGGAGGGTCGCTTTGTGAGAAGGGATTCGCCCAAAACGGGTTAGCTCCTCTCTGCGATAGCCACGCTCCCGTCTCTTTCGTGTGAGGCTGTAGCCGACTTCCAGTTTCCCCGGGGTCAAATAGCTCATGAGGCGCAGTCCACCGATACCTCCGCCTGTATTTCCTCGCAAGTCCACAATGAGGCGGCTGCATCCTTCTAAAGATGCGATTCCACGATCAATGTCTTTTGCGACGTCGATCCCTATTGCGCCAGGAAACATGGCAACTTTGAGCAATCCCATTTCATCGCTGAGTTTCTCCGTGCGTACCGCTTCGGGAGCGGTTACGGGATGTTTCTTCGATTTCGGCATCGGTAGCTGGACTTGGACCCTCTGCTGTTCTCCGTGGAGCTTCTCGATCAAGAGACTCGCCGATTCTCCGACCGAAAACGTGAGATCTTCCGGAGGTCGAATGTCCCGATCACCGTTGCCGAGCAACAGATCTCCCGGTCTTATTCCCGCAGAGTACGCCGGGCCGCCCTGATGCACGTCTTGGAACATCCACCGTTCGCTGCCATTGACGGCGATCCGCTGCATGGTTGCGTTGATCGCGTGCCGAGCGGGTATGTTCCGCATGCCGGCGTGTCGAAAGCCGGTATGGCTGGTCTTAAGCTCTGCAACTAACCTGTGGACTTCCTTCTCAAAGGCCTCTGGTTCGGTACACGCAAGGATCTGCTCCCTTCGACTCTGAACCAAAGAATTCCAGTCCACTCCATTCATTGCGGGATTGAAATGCTTGGTCTCCACCAGTCGGCAGACCTTGTTGAAAATCTTCGTGCGTTCGTCAAGAGTCAGATTCATTGTTGTCTTACACCGATCGGTGTGGAAGCTTCTCCAACCGCTATGAAGGCTGCCCAATAAAATGGACTGACCTGGTCGCCGTATTTCGCGAGCAGATCAAGTTTCGCGTCTCGCAGAGCCGAACTGGTATCTTCGCCCTGGGCCATGCGCTGGTAAAACCGTTCCATCAATGTGCTGGCGAAGGTGTCGTCTGCGCTCCACAGGCTCGCTACAACCGATTGTGAACCAGCGACTAGAAATGCTTCCACCAGATTGCTAATGCCTTCCTGTCCCTGCAGCTTGCCAACGCCAGTGTCACAAGCAGATAGGGTGGTCAGTTCGGCATTCAGCCGCAACCTTATGATCTCGCGTACTTGCAGCAACCCGTCGTCACCAGACCTTGGATCTTTTCCCAGGACCAGAGCTGAACGCTCGGGATACTGTATGTCGGAGAACCCGTACAGCCAGATGCAAGATGCGAAACTGATCGAGCGGTTCCTTCTTGAAGGCAGTTTCAGTGGCGTCCTTGCCGAGCAAGATCACCGACTCCTGTCCGACGATTTTACCGATTCCTTGGACTTCGTCGCGCGTCTGAGGAAGGTCGTGTAGTTGTATCCCCGACAGATCTGCCATGCCCCGTAGAATCTGCCCCCGCGTTGTGTCCGGAGCCGGCATTCTGCGCCCCGCATTGCCTTGGTTTTCGTACGCTACATCACCGACCCCCAGAAACGGCCTGGGTGCCGATGGCTGCGTCTTTGCGCGTCGAAGCACATCCAGAATTGTGCCCGAAGGCACGTAGCTGATGACATGCGACTTCAAAAGGTACTCGCCCTGGGTGTCTCGGAGTGCTTCAAACGGCAAGAGGTTCAATAACCCATCTGGTGCAATGACAAATCTATCGGTTGTCGCCGTTTCCGGAATCGGCTTCAGCAGCCATACATAGAGCTGCTTCGCAACGTCGATCCCCGCGCCTTTTGCCCGAACGTCGTCGACAAATTGCTGCGTCAGCCTCTGGATTTCCTTGCGCCCGACCGGGAGTACTCGCAGGTGTGCACCTTTGCGCGATATCGAGAGGCAGAACGAATGTGGGTCATCGAGGACATATTCCAGGAACACCTCGTCTGGGTTCAGATCATCTTCCACTTTCGTCAATGACTCGGGATGTACTGGGAAGCGTTGATTCGGAGCATCCCCTCTGGTCCAAGCCAGCCCCAGCCGGCGCTCGTATTCAACGAGCTTATCGAGGAGTTGTTCGCGTTCGGTGACACTGTTTGGCTTGCAGCAGCCGGGTCTGGAGAGCGGCGACATCATTTTCCAGCGTCTGAGTTTGTTCTGATTCCGCGGCCGGGAGTGCCTTTTTATCTTCCAGAACCGAAGCCAGAGTTCGCCCACGGACGCGTTCCAGAACTCTGAAGGCGCCAGGCAAGTCCCCGCTCTGATTGAGGAGCTCGAAATGTTGCAGATAGGTCTGACTCATGGAAGCGGCGACAGAGCTGTTCCAATAAGGCTCATCCACGCTGACAAGCATGCCTTCGATCACGTCTTCCGCTTGTTCGTAGAGGGCGTTTGCTTCGGCGATGCGTCCACCTCGCGCTTTCAAGTCTGCGAGAATCGTCAGATTGCGAGGCACATAATAGCGATCGCCGACGCGCTGGCTTGCAGCAAGCCCCTGCGTAGCGCGCGCGTCGGCAGTAGCAAGATCTCCAGAATCACGGTACAGCTTTGCCAGGTCGAACATGGCGTCAGCTTCCATTCGGGAGAACTGCACTTGCGTTGCGAATTGACCGGCGTCTTCCAAATAGGCGATTGCCTGGGTTCTATCTCCCATCTGTGCCGTCAGCCTTCCTAAGAGAATCAGCAACTGTGCCTCGTGCCCTCTCTTCTGCCGCGATCGGGCTTTCGTGAGTGCGTCCTCCAAAACACGCTTTGCCTCATCTGTTCTTCCTGATGCGACCAGAGCCTGGGCTTTTCCTTCGTACGCCATGAAGGGAAGCCCGGAATCCTTCTCCGCATTTGCGAGCTTGATGGCTCTCTCAAAGAATCTCAGGGCTTCGGCGTGACGATTGACTTCTTCGAAACCAGTTCCCAGTAGCTCTAGGAATCTGATCTGCCCACCTGTGTCGCCAGTAGCCATCGTCGAGAGCAGCGCGCCGCCGAGGAGCCTTGCTGCTTGTCCGGGGTTTCCCTCTAAGAACGCAATGAGTCCCAACTCGCCGGAAGCCCTGGTCACCGCTCGGTTGTCCCCCACATTCCTTGCAATTCCCTGAGCTTCCAGCCAATCTCGTTTTGCAGCGCGATAGTCGATTTCGATGTCGGAGTAGCCCTTTGCAATCAGGCACCACAGGCGCAGTTTGGCGTCGCCGCGCACGATTGGGTTCTGCAGTTGTTCATCGATAAAACGCGAAAGGTCTACAAAGGACATCGTTTCGGCTTCTGATCTGAGGCGCCCCACCTTTGCGTAAAGTTCATTCCGCGCATCGCCCCTGTCGGCGAATAAACTTTCCGCTTTTGCAAATAACGGGGCCGCCTTCGGCCCGTTATTTAGCCAATACAGGCGATCGGCTTCCCCCAACAGCGAGACTGGGTCTGTCGACTGTTCAGGATGATCCAAACCGATCGAGAGTGCTCCATGATCGTCGAGAGCCTGATTGTGTCGGTGCCTCACGTAGGCATAGGACAGGAATAAAAGGGCGAGCGTCAGAACGAACGCGGTCGCCAGCCCCGCCATTTGCAAACGAAATCTGCCCGAGCGAAACACACGTCTGCGGTTCCACCGCAATAAACTTGAGTAAAAAGCGACGACGTGGCGGCTTCTGAGATTTCTTGCACTCTGGTTCACCCAGTTGCCGGGGCCGGCAGTGGTGGCTATGGCTGGGAGCACCTGAGTCCGGTGTTTTGTCCATTAGAACCCGGCTAGCGGCACTTTAGTTGCGTAGAAAATGTTGCGGCGACGCAAAAATGTTCCTGGCATGGCTGCTTTTCCTGTCACACACTCCGGTTTCGGCTCCATATATAGGTATAGGAGGCAGTCTGGAAGCGGTGCTGTCGGCGTCTGGGCGGGCCTGGAGCCCGACGACCTTAGTTCCAGAACACGGTTGTATGGGTGAGACTGACAGTGACCGCAAGCGCCGTACGTTCTGCTGGAGCAAAGAAGCAAGAGGACTGATCAGGGACTATAAGCAACGAATTGGAAACGGCCCGGGGCACACTGACGCCGACTGGCGAATGCTGATCGCAAAACTGACTGAGATCTCCGGGAACCCGCGGGATTCCTGTTTACGCTTTGTGCGCCAGTTCGGCATAGCTCGGAAACGCAGCTATCGCGAATGGACGAAACGGGAACAACAGCGGCTTCTCGACCTGGTCACTACGCTCCCAGTGGAGGAGGCAGCAAGAATTCTCAACCGGCCTTCAGGCTCTGTTCGTTCGATGCTGCACCGTCTTGGCATTGGCGGAAGAACAGGCCGTGAATGGTTTACGAAATATTCATTGTCTCGCGCACTGCACACTCGTCCCGACGAAATACAGAAATGGATCGATCTCGGTTGGCTTAGGTCGCGAGCTCTTACCACTGCCGGCGTACAGGCGCATGTCATCTACGCCGATGATTTCTGTGAGTTTGTAAAACAGCACGGGCGTGCGGTGGTGGGTCGCCGCCTCACCTATGACACACTTTGGTTTGTGCAGAATTATGTGTTTCCGCCCAGCCACGCAGACCTCCTATCGGTTCGAGGAACGTACAACAAACAATCAGCAAAGGCGGAAATTGATCCGAGCAGCGTGGGTGAATCGCTCGCTGGTTCTGAGGGACGTGGAGAGTTGGAAGTCTAGGGCTTGCGACGGTGGCCGAGCAACTGATTCAGAATCAGTTGTTCGATTGGGTCGTGAGGGAATTTGTCAGACTAACCAAAAGGGCTAAGGTCATTGATGGCGTTAACTTTCTTGCTCTGTGCCGTTACCTTAACTCCGTGTGTTTCAATGAATGTGGCGAATGGAAGATATCGGAATCGCGATCAGTCCAGATTGGACGGTTGGTCTCTTGAACGAAGGAGGGCTCTTATCCTTGTGGACAGAGATCGTCGACCGAGCATCTTCCGGAAGATGATGCGCCCCGGGACAACCAACTTAATCTCGGTCCCTGAGTTCGAGGAACTCATGAGCGTAAGTTTGCCTCCTATTCGAGCGGTGCGCTCTCGCATCCCTCGCAGGCCGAAGTGTCCCTCCTTCCCCCGATCCGAGATAGCGGGATCGATACCTGTGCCATTGTCATCTACTCGCAGGGTAAGGTCACGCGCATATCTGAGCTCTATCTCCAATCGACTTGCTCCCGAATGTGTACACGCGTTGCGGATGGCTTCGTAACCGATGCGGAAAATCTCATCGCGGACGATGGGATGCATCTCTTTGGCATCGCCAACAACAGAAAATGTGACTGCCATGGAACTGGGAATCAGGCCGTCCTCGGTCGCGCGCCGGAGAGCTTCGGCGAGGTCGTTGG
>WNFC01012983.1_pt1 | contig 22345 bp, 24 predicted proteins | sample 5400541 | NCBI WGS metagenome assembly WNFC01 (sample SAMN13153342, study PRJNA577476) | soil metagenome | isolation source: 120 cm saprolite under Douglas fir tree site 2 hole 2 replicate 1 | place: USA:California | collected 2015-04-18
GTTCCCTGTCCCGCAATGACGGCGTCATCGTCGAAAGGGTGTACGAATGTCAGATTTTGCTGTTGTCCCAAACGGGCAGCCTCTTCGCAGGCATCGTCATAATTAGCGCCATGCAGAATGACTTCCGCGCCATATGACTTTGTCGCCGATACTTTAGTTAACGGCGTAGTGAGTGGCATGCAAATCAGCGCATGGATCCCGCATCTCCCCGCGTGATAGGCCAATCCTTGCGCGTGATTACCCGCGGAAGCTGCGATCACCCCGCGCTCGCGCTCTGTCGCACTCAGAGTTAACAGCTTGTTCAGCGCGCCGCGCTCTTTGAATGCGCCTGTCCTTTGCAGATTGTCCAGCTTGAGATGAACCGAATTCCCCGTCAGCTGCGAAAAGGTTTCCGAGCGCGCACACGGCGAGAGATAAATCGACTTTGAAATCCGTGCCGCTGCTGCTTTGACGTCCGCAAGTGTAATCATTTGTCTAATGTTTAACGGCAAGTTGGATTTACTGCTCGGTCTTTCTTCGACCGTTGGAATCCTACTCTGCAGAAGCTATCGTAGAATACACATATGCGATATCTGGTAAGAGCCCGTGTGAAACAGGAGTGCCGGCAGGCACTTTTGAAAGCTATCGAAAACCAGACCCTGGGCGAAGGCTCCGTTGCCGAAGGCGAATACCTCCGGAATATGAAAGATGCCCGCCTCTGCCCAGACGAAACCGCGCGATGGGTCGAAGTCTGCTATTGTTCCTTGCCCCTCCAAGAAGAACGTCCCTACTGGGAGCAATACTTCGATCTGACGCGCGTGCAAGACGCGCACGATCGTCGCCGCTGCCGCGACCAGAACGGTTCGGAACCCTGGGCTTGCGGAGACTGCGATTGCACCAGCCGTCTGGAGCAGAAGTTAAATACCACCGGCAAATCCTTCCTTGAATCTCTTCGGAGTGAAGTTGCAGCGGCACGACGCGATTAGCCCTTCCGCAGCCAAACCCCCAGCCAACCAGCGCATCGAATTTGCTCCATGCCTATAGTCCTGCAACTCGTTTGGCTGTTTGTGCTGGCCATACCAATTGCATCGATTGCCTGGACCATAACCCATGAAGAAATCTTTCGCGAGACACGCGAGTATTGCAAGCGCCAGTGCGAGCCGGGCCGCAACGTCTTCAGGCGTAAATTTTTCTATCTTTTCACCTGTGAATATTGCTTTTGCCACTACGTAGTAATTCTGTTTTTGATCGTCACTCGCTACAAGTTGCTCTATCAAGATTGGCGCGGATATCTGCTCGCGCTGTTCGCCTTGGTGTGGATTGCGAATCAGTACATGAGCATCTACAACCGCCTTCGTCTCGACATCAAGAGTGAGCAGATAGAGATCAAAACTAGGGAAGAAGATGTGCAGCAGCGCAAAGCAGCCTGACACCATTCATGACCGCGGTTCAGACTTAGTTCAATTACTGATATAAGATAGATAAACATGCATACTACGCGACAGGTGACCGTCGATTTAGGAATCAGTGACGAGCACGTTGCCGTCTCGGATCACGTTGCCTATTTCTGGGAAACAGAAGAACAGTTTGCCGACGCGGTGCGTTTTCTCGAAGTTGGATTCCGAGGCGCAGATCATGGCGTCGTCTTCGGCCATCCAGACGCTAACGCGAAGGTCCTCTCTATCCTGAAATCGCACGGTTTTGATCATGAGAAGCTAGGAACGGATGGAAGATTGACCGTTCTGGGTGGAAAACCTTCTGGCGATGACATGCTGACCGAAGTCGGCGGAGCCTTTCAACGCGCCATCGATGGCGGAGCTCCTCTGGTTCGCTTGCTGGGAAACCTCGGCTGGGGCCACCGCGACTGGCCGACCGATCTGGACATTTTGGAATTCGAGTCCAAGGTGACAGGCGCATGCAGAAGCTTCCCCTGCGTAGTCGTCTGCATGTACGACTACACGCAGTTATCGGGCCGTATCGTGGTACACGGTGCCTACGAAACCCATCCCCTCACAGTCTGCGGAAACGTGCTGCGAGAAAATCCCCACCACCTGGCCATCGATACCTTCTTAGCCAAGGTGGAGAAGGCGAGAGCCGAAAAAGTCGCTTAGCTAAGCTAAGCTAGTTCTCACTGGCACTGACCCCTAGCCACGGGCCACTGCCTTCACGCTGCTCCAATCCGCCGAATCAAATCTTCCTGCTCGGCCCTACTCTCGGCCCCGATCGTGAACGCATCCAGCACGTCGAGCGATAACGCATACTTCAGCGCCACATCCTGACGGTTTCGCATGTCTCCCTGTCCTAAAATCTTCATCCCGATCACGCCTTTCCCCGCCGTCCGCATTTCACGCAGGACACCGACCACCGTAGCCGGATCAGCATCCGTGTGCGATCCAATGGGATTAATCCGCGCCAGATCCACTTCCACCCACGGCGACTTGGCCGCCGCACGCAGCGCCTCTATCGAGTGACATGAACAGCCATGAGCCCGAATGATCCCCTTCTGCTTCGCCTCCGAAAACACGTCCATCACTCCGCGATAGCGCTCCGTCCAATCTCCTTCGGTGAGGCAATGCATCAGGCAAATATCGAGATAGTCCGTTCCCAATTCCTTTCGGAAGCGATCCAGATCGGCTCGCGCCGTCGCCGGGTCGCGCGCCCACGTTTTGGTCAGCACCGTAACCCTATCGCGCTGTATATGCTTCAACGCTTCCGCCACATGCGGATGACTCCCGTAAGAATCCGCCGCATCGAAGAATCGCAACCCATGGTCATATCCATTGAGCAGTAACTCCGACAGCCCTTTGAGTCCCAAAGCCGTCTGATTCGAATGATGACCGACTCCTACAGTTCCTGTGCCCATTGCCAGGCGGCTGGTCTTGATCCCCGTCTTTCCAATCATCACTGCATCAGTAGCGCTGAATCTACGAGGCAACGCCGCCGCGAATCCGCTCGTACCTAGCCAAACCGCGCCCACGCCATACGCTGTGCCCAGGATAAATTCCCTGCGTTTCATGGGATTCCCTCCAGTTATTGGACGCGATCACGAGCTTGCCGGTTACCACCACAACCGTGATTTATCGAATCTTCTGGACCTCATCCAGCGCCGCCAGAACTTCCTGACTATGCTTGTTGGGATCGACCCCCGTGTACACGCGCGCGATTTTCCCCGCAGGATCAATGATAAAAGTATTGCGCTTCGCAATCTGCGTGATCCCCAGATTCATCAGCGATCCATACTCGTCCGAAACTTTATGATCCGTATCCGCCAGCAGCTTGAAGTTCAGCCCTTCTTTGGTGCAAAACTTTTTGTGTGAGTCCACATTGTCCACGCTGACACCCAGCACAACCGCTTTCTTCTTCGCGTATTGCTCCTGATTACGCTGAAAGTTATGAGCCTCGATCGTACAGCCGCTGGTGAAATCCTTGGGATAGAAGTAAAGCACCACCCATTTCCCGGAATAATCTTTCAAACCCACCCGCTGACCATCCTGGGATGGCAAGGTGAACTCCGGCGCCGCAGCCCCAACCTGCGGAGGCGACCCTGCGAAAGCAAATCGCGCAGCCAATCCCCCAACGATCACCAACACGAGCAAAATAATCAATACACGCATACGATCCTCCATGAAGATCTGGTGTCAGGTCACAGGTGTCAGGTCGCAGGCAACAACTTATGTAACCGGCACTCGTTGCCCATTGGCTCCTGCCCTGAGGCCCGAGACCTGTGACCTGGGACCACCCTACGGCGTTTTCCGAATCGTCTTAGCCCGCTCGATCACCCACGCTGGAAATTCCGGCCCTCCCCGTGGAGGCTTGCCTCGCGTTATCGCCCAATGATCGAGCCACCCCGTTCCTTCCTCGCCAACGTAAGTATCCGGCAGACTATAAATCAGATCATTCAGCGCCTCTTCTAGCGTGATGAACCGGTACCCCCGCTTACGTATCACCTCAACCAGCTCACTGAAATGGTCGCCTTCGAGTTCATTGGCATGCAAAAGCAAAATCTGTTTCGGCTCATACCCCACCAATTCCTTCGACAACTGTTCCGAGTACGCAAACACCTCGTCGGTATACGAAAGATAGCTCTTGACGAGCTTCTGCTGGAGCGCCGTATCTCCGCGTTTCTTGGCGTCTTCGTAAACCCCGCCATACATCCAATCCCACGCGTCCACCGTCACCGGAGCGATCCGGTACCCTCGAGCCACGAGAAAAGCCTCCGCCTGACGCCGGGTTTCAAGATCTCTCCCCGTATCTAAATATGGATGCCGAAAATATCTCAACTGCATGTTGTGCTGGCTCAGCAAAATCCGTGTCACCGACTCGCCCTGTATGACATCGTCCTCCCACGCCTTCAACCCAACCTTATTCAGTGAGAAGTGACTATAAGTATGGTTACCGAGTTCGAACCCCGACTCCACCCACATCCCCAGTGCTTTGATTCGTGCGTCCACCTCTCCAATTTTGTAAAGCTTCTTCTCATTGACGAACCCCACCGCCGGCACCTTCTGCTCCCGCAGCGCCGCCATCAACTTTCAACCCGCACCATACCCAGATTCCCCATCGCAGCCCGCTCGCCAACTTCATGGGCATTCCTCCTGGAACAGCCATGTTCGACTAAAGCCGGTATTAAACCATGAAAAGCAAGAGCTCGTGTGGCGCGGGCGACCCGCCCGCGTGTTCGGAAGAACCATTCAGATTCAGTGAGAGGTGAACCCTGAGCTAGCCCGCGCTGCTCGGAGATTCGTGTCGAGTGGAGATTCATTGCCCGTACAGCCTAAGCCCCAACACTCGCCCGTACCGTTCAAAATCGTGGTCGGTGGTAAAAATGTGCCAGTCGCGCCGCTTCGCCACCGCGCAAATCAGGAAATCAATGGCCGATCCTGCGATTCCCCGGCTGCGGCATCGGTTGTGCATGTGTGCCGCTTCTTCATAGTCGAGAACCTCAATGCCAGGTTCTTCGAAAGCCCTCAAATAATCACGCAGCTTGTGAAAATGCTCCTCCTCGCGGATTCCCGAGAGCAGTTCTTGCCGGATCGCGCCCATAATCTGCGCTCGCCCTTCCCGGACCAATTCTTCCAATGCTCGGGTCAGACCTTGCTCGCGGACATTCAAGTCACCCTGCCTGCGCCGGAGCGCCAACGACCACACCGGAGTATCCACCAGAACGGTCATGAACGTCGCTTGCGCCGTTCCGCTTTGTAGTCGTAAGCCGGATCAAACTCGAAGCTGCCAAATGCGTCCAGAATACGAAGTTGTTTGCGGCGCCGAATGTACTCTTCCAAGGCCGCAGTGACCGCCTCTTTTTTGGTCTTATGTTTTCCGGAGCGCTGCGCCTCCTCGATTAGCTTGTCATCCAGGGCCAGATTGGTTGCCATGTGTAGATACTTACACATCACATTGTGTAAGTCAACAGGTCAGGTCCGGGCCATGACTCTTTCAGATATCGGATTGCCCGCCAAGCTCGCGAACAGAACTGCAATCCACTTCTGTATACTTCGGGTCTTGCTGATTCACGTCTGGCGCAGAGCGGCGCTCGAAGTGCCACGAAGAGTCATTGTGTCTGCTTTCCTGGGGGGCAGAATGAGCCAAGAAAACACGACTGTGATTAGAAAAACCATCACCATGATTCCAGCAGAGGCGGAGAAGTCATTCCAATTTCGCAACTACTATCACTGCCCAAACGAGGGGACAAAATGGCGCGACGAGTGGAACCATTTATGTAACGATAGATGCCCAGTTTGTGACAGCGAAATTGAGCCGTACTTCAGCGAAGACGTTGTTAATTACTGAGCCGGACAGAATGAATCTGCAATGCCGGGTTGACCTTGCTTCTAAGTACAAAGCCAGATCGCAAATTGCCCGCGTGCTCAGTGAGGAATGGTGTACCCGAGAGTTGTACTGTCCCGCTTGTGACTCCGACCAACTGTCGCAATCAAAGCCAAACAGTCAAGCTGTTGATTTTATGTGTGCGAAATGCGAGCAACTTTTCCAGTTGAAAAGCCTTAGGAGTTGGAATCCCAGGAAGATCGTTGACGCAGGCTATGAGGCTATGCTTCGCGCTATTAGGGCGGATAGAACTCCTAATTTGCTCGTACTTCAATATTCCAGTACGTGGTTGATACAAAATCTCCTGCTGATACCGAGAGTCTTCTTTTCGGAGAGCGTTATCGAAAAGCGCAACCCCTTGAGCTCCCAAGCTCGTCGAGCCGGATGGGTGGGTTGTAACATTCTTCTCAGTCAGATACCAGACGATGGAAAGATAGCGGTGGTTTCGGCGGGTGTACCAGTACTCAAGAGAGTCGTTCGAGAGGAATTCTCGCGTGTGAAAAGACTGGCAGAGATTCCCCCGTCGCTTAGGGGATGGACTGTCGATGTCCTCAATGCCGTCCGGCGGCTCGGGAAATCTCGATTTTCTCTGCAAGAACTCTACGAATCAGAGGAAGACTTGAAGGCGCTTCATCCACAGAACCAAAATGTCCGCGCAAAGATACGCCAGCAACTTCAGATTCTTCGAGACTTAGGTCTGCTGGATTTCATCAGTCCAGGCGAGTACAGCGTACGAAATTAAGGAGCAGGGCGGACGAGGGCGTCCGCCCCACACGATCTACTTAACTGCATCCGCTAGTACTCCCACAACTCATACACCGATAGCAACTCCCATTCCGCGTCATGATGCTGCCGCAGAAGCTGCACGTTGGAGCGTCGCCCAAGTCCACGATTTCACGCAGAGCGTCGGCGGCGTGGATGGAACCGGCCGGTGGTCGTTGCTCGTTCGTCGTTGGTGATGTTCCAATGGAACCGTTCAGATCTCCCACGCCCTCGGGTTGAGGAGTGGAAGGTCGCAGGCGTAGGCCTTCGAACAGCATCTGCTGCTGGCCGGTGAGGAAGCGCAGATGCAGCCAGCGGAAGATGTAGTCCATGATCGACTTGGCGAAGCCGATATCCGGATTGTTGGTCCAGCCGCTGGGCTCGAACCGGGTGTGAGCAAACTTCTCGCACACCAGTTTCAGCGGGACACCGTGTTGCAGCGCGATCGAGATGGCGCAGGCAAAGCTGTCCATCAGCCCGCTGACCGTGGAACCTTCTTTGGCCATGGTGATGAAGATTTCCCCAGGACTCTGGTCAGGATAGAGGCCGACGGTGATGTAGCCCTCGTGTCCGCCCACATTGAATTTGTGAGTGATGGAGGCACGCTCTTCAGGCAGCTTGTGACGCACTGCCCGCGGAGGCCCATTGGGATTTTCGTCTTCACGAGTGGCGACGGCTGTCCGCGCACTTGCGTCTTCTTTCTTGGAAAGAGCGGTCGCACTGCCGGCGGACGACAGCGGTTGCGACTTCTTGCATCCATCGCGATAAACCGCCACTGCCTTCAATCCCAACTTCCATGCCTGGAGATAGGCTTCCATGATGTCTTCCACGGTAGCGTTTTCCGGCAAGTTCACCGTCTTCGAGATTGCTCCAGAGATAAATGGCTGAGCCGCCGCCATCATCCGCAGATGCCCCATGTAGTGAATGGAGCGCGTCCCCTTGGACGGCTTGAACGAGCAATCAAACACCGCCAGATGCTCATCTTCGATATACGGCGCGCCTTCAATCGTGCCGGTAGCGTCAATGTAGCTGACGATCTTGTCCGCCTGCTCGTGGTCGTACCCCAACTTGAACAACGCCGTAGGCACGGTGTTGTTCACAATCTTGATCATCCCTCCGCCCACCAACTTCTTGTACTTGATCAACGCCAAATCCGGCTCAATCCCGGTCGTATCGCAATCCATCATGAACCCTATAGTTCCGGTCGGGGCGAGAACGGTGACTTGGGAGTTGCGGTAGCCGTGTTTTTCGCCGTGGGCCAGGGCCTCGTCCCAGGATTGTTTACTAGCTTCGTAGAGAGATGTGGGGACATTATTTTTGTTGATGTTGTTGACGGAGGCGCGGTGCATGCGGATCACGTCTAGGAACGGTTCGCGGTTGATGTACCAGCCGGGGCAGGCGCCTCCGGGCATAACGTTTGATCCGAGGTTTGTTTCGGCTAGGCCTTTCTTTGTCGGCTCGGTTGCTGGCACTAACGCGGGGCATTGTTCTGCAATTTTTGACGATTGTAAATACGCCTGGCCGCACATGATGGCGGTTACGCAGGCTGCGTAGTCGCGACCGGGGTCGGAGTCGTAGGGGAGGCCGGCGGCCATGAGTAACGCGCCTAGGTTGGCATAGCCTAGGCCAAGTGGACGATAGTCATGCGAGTTCCTGCCGATCATTTCTGTCGGGTAGCCGGCGTTGTCTACCAGGATTTCCTGCGCGGTGATTACGACGTCGACGGCATGGCGATAGGCCTCGACATCGAATGTCCCGTTGGGCGCGAACTTTAGAAGATTCAGGCTGGCCAGGTTGCAGGCGGAGTCGTCGAGGAACATGTATTCGCTGCAGGGGTTGCTAGCATTGATGCGAGCTGTGTTCTTCGACGTGTGCCAGCGGTTGACCGTAGTATCGAACTGCATGCCGGGGTCGCCGCAGCGCCAGGTGGCGTCGGATATTTTGTAGAGCAGTTCTTTGGCTTTGAAAGTGTACATCGGTCGGCCATCACGGATGGCACGGGTGCTGAAGTCGGTGTCGCGGAGGACGGCGTACATGAAGTCGTCCGTAACACGAACGGAATTGTTGGCGTTCTGGAAGAAGATGGACGAGTAGGCTTCGGAGTCGGGAGAGGAGCCGTCGTAACCGGCTGCGACCAGGGCGTGAGCTTTGGCTTCTTCTTTGGATTTGCACTCGATGAAATCGATGATATCGGGATGGTCGATGTTGAGGATGACCATCTTGGCAGCTCGGCGCGTCTTGCCACCGGATTTGATGACGCCGGCGAAAGCGTCGAAGCCTTTCATGAAGCTGAGTGGGCCGCTGGCGGTGCCTCCGCCGCTTAGACCTTCGGTGGAAGAACGCAGCGAGGAAAGATTGGTGCCGGTGCCTGATCCCCACTTGAACAACATGCCTTCGGTCTTGGCCAAGGTGAGGATGGAATCGAGCGAGTCTTTCACTGAGTTGATGAAGCAGGCCGAGCACTGCGGAGTGCTGTAGCCGGTGACACCGAATTCGACGCGGGCAGCTGTCGGATTCCAGTGCCAGTTCTGGGCATCGGAGTTGGGCTCGATGCGATCGCATCCGACGTTGAACCATACCGGCGAATTGAAGGCCGCGTATTGGCGAATCAGGATGTGGACCAATTCATCGTGAAACGTGGCGCCGTCTTCCGCTGTGCGGAAGTAGCCCTGCGCTAAACCCCAGTTGCGGATGGTTTCGGCGACGCGTGTCACCAAGGCACGCACACCTGATTCGCGCTCCGGAGTTCCCACCTGTCCGTGCAGGTACTTGCTGGCCACGATGTTGGTGGCGGTCACGGACCAGTCCTTTGGGACTTCCACGTCCTTCTGCTCGAAGATTGCGGTGCCTTGGGCATCCGTAATCAGAGCTGTCCGGCGCTCCCATTCCACTTCGTCATAGGGGGAGACACCGGGCTTGGTGAAGAAACGGCGGAAAGTCAGGCCAGCGGCCTTTTCGGCCTTTCTGCTGGGCGTGGTCGGACTCGCGCTAACTGTGGTCTCGGCGGCGGGAATTGCTTTTTCACGTACTTCCGACATCGAGTGTTCTCCTGCGGATTCGATGATCCACTTGTTCGATCGGTGATCTCTTTGACTCTCCAGTATCGCTCAAAACCCAGATGGTAGCGGCGCTGGAGGTCCGATATTGGACTGCGATGGTCCTTTCTGTTCCATTTCGGCTGAGCGGATGGGGTCGGCCGCAACTCCTGAAACAGTTTCAGCAGATGAAGTAAGCCATTGCTGCAAGGCAGAGTGCGCAGCTGTTCGCTGGACAACATCTTCAATTACTGCATAGCGGACAAAGCAGTTGTCCGCCGCTGCGAAGCGATCGCGATCAGGCGCCCCAGGCAAGAAAAGCCGGCCTAATGCCATGCCCAAATCTTCTGTTTCGGAGATTCGGAACAAGGCCAGCATGCGCTTGCCTCCGGTGACCGGAAGCTCGCCTGGAGCGATAACTTCCTGGCCTAATGCGAATAGCCCAGGCTTGCTCGGGATAAGCAAGGTGCTGAAGCTGTTTTCGCAGCGGAGCCACCTCGACCATTGCAGGCGTCGGTGGTCTAAGGCAGCCTCGAAACCGTGACGAGCCAGCGAGTCGGCGACCAAGCGGGTTAAACCTTCCATAAAATCTCCTCGGAGAGAGGCGGGGACTAAAGCCCTCATTAGTGCAGACTGCTTACGCGGTCCGAAAAGGGCCGCTCTTCCACGGTGCTACGGAGGGCAACGCACCCTCCTTAGATATTTGTCGCACGCTTACGAGCCTGAAAGGCGGCTCTACCACATCAAAGTTGTCGTTCCCCGAGGGGGACATCTGATGAAACCGAACCGGGGAACGGCCACCGCACGGCCAACCCGTCTGACTGGAGGACGGACAATGTTGGCGGGGCGGCGCGGGGGTCACCTCCACCGTGGCGTCCGCCCCTGTTCTTACCCTGACCGCGCCACCGTTTCCGGAGGCGTTTACAGCCCTATGGGATGCAAACAGTACACCCGTATGTTGGGGCTGTCAAGAGGGTAGCCCTACATATTGTAGATTAAAGCCTTAACTGCCTGGATGCACATTTTCGCCCAGTTTTTCCACAGCCGTCGAAACCAGTCACGCCAGAATTAAACGTTCGGCTTAGCATCCAGTTCGGAAAGCGGCAGCTCGCGACTCTTTCTCGGTGGCCAGTTCTCGTCGGCGGGGCCGATAGCTACGTAAACATCTTCAAAAATGGCGCACGGGGCGATGCGGCTCGTGCCATCGGAGGATTCCACCAGATAATCGCCTATTTGACCGCAATGTTCCCGCCCCAGTGCGTCCACGAACACGAGCGGCTCGGAAAGTTGTTTGGCTCTGATAAGAAATCGCGTGCGATAGATCTGCCACTCACTGCCGGTATTCACTAGCTTCCACCCTTGGGGGAGGTGGTTGGCAAATACAATTGACGATTTTCGATTTACGATTGACGATTTTTTGAAGTGATCCGGTATTTCTGAAGCTTATTTTCCGGCTAGTTTTTTTCTCACGCGCGTGAGCAGGAATGTACGCGTGGAATTGGCTGCGGTCAATTCCATAACTTTGGTGCAATGAAGAAAAAGTCAGTGACAGATTTTCATCGATCCCAGGGATCGGAAAATTGCTGAGTAAGTCGGGTTAACTCTCATCATCACGCCGCTTTTCTCTTCGAGGGGCCGGTACGGGAGGAATCTGTTAGATACGTCGGCCTTAATTTCCACACTGGGCGCACAGGAAATGCAGAAAAGCGGCGGGGGATGAAAAGGCTAGTTCCCGGATCCTAGTTCTTAGTTCCTAGTTCCTGGTCTTCAAAATTTCACCGGCGGCGCGTTTGCCGGTGGTGATTGCGCCATGGACTGTTCCATGATGACCCGACACATCCGTCGCTTCGCCAGCAAAAAACAGATTATTGTTTAGTGGCGCTGCCAAAACACTTTGGGCACGATCACCGCCGACTTTGACATAACTGTAGGCGCCGCGCGAGAACGGGTCGGTTTGCCAATCATGGGTGTAGCTGGCTTGCAGTAAGTCTTCGAGTTCCCGCTTACCGATTCTTAGCAATTTTCCCAGTGTCTCTAAACCTTTTTCAACCACCAAAGATTCGCTCTGACCGGAAAGGCGCTCGCCACAATGAAAAGGAGCCCAGCCGGTGATGATCGGCCACTTTTCGGGCAAGGCAGTCCACCAGGTCGGAAACCAGTCTTCATGAGAAAGGAGAAATTGCATCCGGGAGAGTGTTTTTGATTTCGTGCTATGCGATGGACGCAGATTTTCCCAAAAGCGCTCGCGAAAACGGAGGTTCAGACGAATAACCTTGCCCATAGCGAGTTGGTCGAGCGTCTGGAGCTTGGCCGGCGGAAGTTCGGGGATAAAACGCAATGCCCCATCGTCGTCCGGGTCGGCTTGCAGCACACCCAGAGGCAAAGTTATGAGGACCTGCGGGGCAGTGAAGGTGAAAGCTTCGTTGGCTTCATCTCGGGCTGTGACCTGCACCTCAGCTTGATCCCAGCGTACGCTTTGAGCACACATGTTGACTTCAATTGAAACATCGGCTTCGTCCAATTGCCTACGAAAGATTTCGATCAGAGTCTGATATCCCCCTTTCATCCGGAAGGGGCGATCTCCGTCGATCTTTTCGTCAGCTCGCGAGCCTTTCACCAGCGAATGAACACTTATCAGGGCAGGATCGGCGGCATGAAAACCCGTAACATAACTTCGCGCCCAGGCTTTAGCCTCCTGCAGTTTCGGGTCATTTTCAAGGCAGCAGCGCTGGAGAAACTCCAGGAAAGATTGATCCGGCCCCCGGTCATCTAATTTTTCCAGGATTTTTTCGACCTTGGAAAAGCAATCACACTTACACAACTCCCCTTCCTGAGCACACCATTGTTCTCCCTTCGCCTCTCGTGCACGGATGTGATGCTTTCGCAATAGCGTCCATATTTCGGGGGGGCGTCCGTGGATAAACTCCGCGCCAAGTTCGACTGGCGCATCGCAGACGGGATCATGCTTCGTGAAGATGCGACCACCTATGCGGTCGCGGGCTTCCAGGATCGTGACTTTAAGCCCGGCCTGGGCAAGCTCCACCCCGGCTGATAGTCCAGCGGCGCCTGCGCCGAGAATAATAATGTCGGGATTGGGCATCGGGTTTGCCAACACAGAAGCCCCAGCACGCTGCGTTCGGGCTGGGGCTTGAAGAATGCCGAGCTTCCTCGGCTCCGCAGGCGAGTCGCCTGCGGCTACGTGGATCCCGTGATTCTTTAACGGCTAGCCAGGGCTGGTTCGCGTTGACCTGACTTCAGGGCCTTGTAACGTTTGTTGATTTCTTCCCAGTTCACCACGTTCCACCAGGCGACGAGGTACTCCGGACGGCGGTTGTTGTATTTGAGGTAATAAGCGTGTTCCCACACATCGTTGCCGAAAATGGGAAAAAGTCCTTGGGAGATTGGGCTGTCCTGATTAGGCGTGGTAACGATCTGCACCTCGCCGCTGGGTTTGCCAGCCAGCCAAACCCACCCGCTGCCGAATACTTTCCCGCCGGCGTCGTTAAACTTGGTCTGGAAATCTTTGAAGTTACCGAAAGTTTTCTTGATAACATCAGCGATCGGGCCACTGGGATCGCCGCCAGCTTTCGGCTTCATGATTTTCCAGAACATGGTGTGATTAACATGGCCGCCACCATGGTTGCGTACCGTGGTCCGGATATCTTCAGGAACGGCATTCAAGTCCCGTAACAGCTCTTCGGCGCTTTTTGACTGAAGACTCGGATATTTTTCCAGCGCGGCATTCAGATTCTTCACATAAGTCCCATGATGCATATCGTGATGCAATTTCATGGTCTGAGTATCAATGACGGGTTCGAGAGCGGAATAGTCGTAAGGGAGAGGTGGTAGTTCATGCGCCATGATTAGTCCTCCTAGCGTTTCAGATGATGAAAATGGGGCCAGGGATTCACCGGGGCCATGGAAGAAATCATATTGAGCTGCTGCTCTGTCCAGAGCTGCAGCTTGATTTCGAGGTGAGATGTTATCAGTGCTGGTACATAATTGTTCCGGCGTTGAGCCTGCGGGCGGCTTCGAGGACAATCAGCAAACGGGGCTACCCGCTCGACATTCGCATCTCTCTCCAGGTTTTTCGCGACGGGGAAACAATTTCTTTGTGGGGGCGTTCGAGTGAACTGGGTGAGGATGGGATCGGGGGAACGGTCACTGCGCAGCTGGAACCAGGCGAGGTGGTGTCCATGGAGCTTTCACTTCCGTTGATACCTTTTCCTATTAAGTGCCGGGCCCTGGTTCGTTACCGCGATGGGTTGCGACATGGCTTCGAGTTTCTTGCCCTTAGTTCCCAACAGCGTGAAGCAATTCGCAAGCTTTGTCAGGCGCTACCTCCAGGAGTCTGATTTCCCCTGGGGATATTTTCCATTTCCGTCCTAAATAGAATTACCTCCGTAACTTTCAGGTACTCCGCTATCAAACTAACATCCCGAACTAGCTCTGGTTAAACGGGGGAGGGACGGGATGGGTGACAAGATCACCCGGCCAGCGAAGTCGGCTGAGCTGCAGCGGGCCAAATTTTTGCAGCAAGCACTTCACCGGCGCACTCCTGCGCTTTCCCTTCCCGAAGATGCTGTCATAGTAAATTCCACAGGGACGGCTTCTTTCCTATCCGACAGCCCCGAGGTGCAGAAGGCCTATCTTGACCAGTTGGTCGAGTGTGCGCCCGAGGCAATCAGCATTCTAGATGGCCAATACAGAATCAGGGGCATCAATGGCGAGTTCACGCGCATGTTCGGCTTCCTTCCTGATGAGGCCGTTGGACGCCGGATTGACACGCTTATTGTGCCCCCCGATCGCACCGCGGAAACCCAGTGGCTGGGAGAAATTCTGGATCAGGGCGAAAAGGTAAAACTGGAGACCAAGCGGCAGCGCAAGGACGGCACTCTGGTAGACGTCTTTTTATCGGGCGCGCCAGTCGTCATTGGCGGCAAGCAGGTTGCGGTCTATGTTCTTTATCGCGATATATCGGAGCAAAAGCGTGCCGAATCGCTCAGCTCTGCCCTCTATCGCATCGCGGAAAAGACCAGCTCTGCCAAAGATCTGCAACAGTTCTATGCTGCGATTCATGGAATTGTCGGCGAATTGATGTATGCCCGGAATTTCTATATCGCTGTGTATGATCCCTCGAGCGAACTAGTCAGTTTTCCTTATTTTGTGGATGAAGAGGATCCCACCCCAGCCCCAAAGAGGCTGGGCCGCGGATTGACCGAGTATGTGCTGCGCACGGGTGAGCCCCTGCTGTGTACTCAGGAAGTTTTCGATGTCCTGGTAAAGCAGGATGAGGTTGAGTTGATTGGCGCTCCTTCGCTGGATTGGCTGGGAGTCCCGCTTAAAGCTGGGAGCACCACATTCGGTGTGCTGGTAGTCCAAAGCTACACCGACCATGTGCGTTACGGCGAGAAAGATAAGGATATTCTCACCTTCGTCTCGCACCAACTGGCAAGTGCGATTGAACATAAGCGAAGCGAAGAAGCTCTGCGGAGGTCGGAATCACGATACCGCTCGCTGGTGCAAAGTGCGGTTTATGGAATCTATCGTTCCAGCCTGGAAGGCAAGTTTCTGGATGTGAATCCCGCCGTGGTTGCCATGCTGGGATGTATCTCGGCCGATGAAGTGCTGGGACTGGATCCGAAAGTCGACGTCTTTGTGGACGCCAAAGAGCAAGCCCGGCTGATGGGTGAATTTCGTCGTGGAGCACGCCTCGATAACGTGGAAGTCCGCTGGAAACGCAAGGATGGAAAACAGATCACGGTCCGTCTGAGTGGGCGCGCAGTGAAGGGCGAGACCGGCGAAGTCGTGGAAGTGATTGCCGAAGATGTGACCGAGCGCCGGGTGTTGGAGGATCAATTTCGTCAGGCCCAGAAGATGGAAGCCGTCGGACGTCTGGCTGGCGGCGTAGCTCACGACTTCAACAATCTCCTGATGGTCATCAGCGGCTACACCGAAGTCCTGATGGAACATACGGCAGAGGATCATGCGCTGCATCCCAAGATTGCAGCCATTCAACAGGCCTCGGACCGGGCAACCACGCTCACTCGGCAATTGCTGGCTTTCAGCCGGAAGCAATTGCTGGAGCTGAAAGTTGTGGATGTGAATGCCATTGTGAAGGACATCGAACGCCTGCTGCGTCCGTTGATTGGAGAAAATATCGAATTGGTTTCGCGTCTGGCCGGCGATTAAGATGCGATGCCGAACGGAGGGAAAATCATCATCCAGACTGCGAATGAGAGTCTGGACGGCGACCTCCCTCGCGAGTGCAGCTACATTCAGCCGGGACCGTATGTCATGCTCTCAATTGAAGACAATGGTCACGGCATGGATAAAGAAACTCAATCTCGTATTTTCGAGCCTTTCTTCACCACCAAAGAGAAAGGGAAAGGTACTGGATTAGGATTGTCCACGGTGTACGGCATTATCAAGCAGAGTGGCGGCTACGTTCTTGCCCAGAGCGAGGTGGGACGCGGAACAACTTTCCGTATATACCTGCCGCGCGTGGAAGAGCCAGCGGAAATCAGTGGCGGGACGCGTGCCTCGCAATCGGCGACGGGTGGCTCTGAGACTGTGCTTCTGGTGGAGGACGAGGAATCGGTACGTCAACTGGTGCGCGAAACTCTGGAGGCCAAGGGATATAAGGTTCTGGAGGCGGATCACGGGGCTGCCGCGCTACGGATCGCGTCTGACCATCACGGGCCGATTGATATGCTGATCACCGACGTCGTCATGCCGGGGATGAGTGGGCGGGAATTGTCAGAGCAGTTATCAGCGTCGGATCCGGATATAAAAATCTTGTATCTTTCCGGTTACACTGAGGACGCTGTCGTGCATCAAGGCGTTCTCGAGCCAGGTACGTCGTTTCTGCAGAAACCCTTCACTCTACAGGCGTTGGCACGAAAAGTGCGGGAAGTGCTGCGCTGCGAGCGCGGGTAAACGCCTTACAATCAATAGCGATCGCATCCCGACATCCAGCCAAAGTCGGCGGTGCAACTTTTCTTTATAATCTGCGTCTTATCTGACAGAGAATCATTCAGACTTTGGATTCACTTGGGATCGTGCTACGTCGTGAGAGGACTGTTTTCATGTTGATCAAAAAGGCCGTGGATATCCCGTCTTCTGAGATCACCCCTAAGAATGTTTATTTGAATCGCCGCAAGTTTTTGGCCGGAACAATAATTAGCGGAGCTGCGGCGGTTGCCGGGATGAGTCTGCGCGAGCTGGCAGAGCCTACGAATGTGGTGCAGGCCAATACGAAGATCGACGGCCTTCAAAAGAGTTCATTCTCGACTACCGAGAAAATCACGCCGTTGAAGGATGTCTCCAATTACAACAATTATTACGAATTTTCGACGGACAAATACGAGCCTGCCAAATTAGCCAAGGATTTCAAGACCCAGCCTTGGTCCGTGACCATCGACGGGCAGGTGAAAAAGAAGCAGGTGCTCGATGTAGACACCGTCATGAAGATGGCTACGCCCGAGGAGCGGATTTACCGGCATCGCTGCGTGGAAGGCTGGTCGATTGTTGTGCCTTGGGTGGGATTCTCATTAAGTGAGTTGATCAAGAAGGCCGAGCCTTTGCCTAAGGCCACGTTTGTGGAATTCACCACGGTTTTGGATCCCAACCATATGCCGGGTCAGCGGACCGGAGTGTTGGACTGGCCTTACGTCGAGGGACTGCGCATGGACGAAGCCATGCATCCCCTGGCTCTATTGTGTTTTGGGATGTATGGGGAGACGCTGCCCAACCAGGATGGGGCTCCGCTGCGGATTGTCGTGCCCTGGAAATACGGCTTTAAGAGTGCGAAGGCCATCGTGCGCATCCACTTTACGGATAAGCAGCCGGTGAATACTTGGAACAAGTCCGCGCCTAACGAGTACGGGTTTTATTCCAATGTGAATCCGAATGTGGATCATCCTCGCTGGAGCCAGGCAAAGGAACGCAGATTGGGTGAGTTTTTTAAGCGTCCTACTCTGATGTTCAATGGATACGATCAAGTGGCGAGTCTTTATAGCGGAATGGATCTGAAAAAGAATTTTTAGAGCCGGGGCTAAAGCCGGATGATTTTCACACGGCTTACGCGGCCCTGAAGGGCCGCTCATCCACGTCACTGCGGAATGTAAGTTTGTCGTTGATCGCTGAGCAAACCCAGACAGAATCGGTCCTGGGCCAAGGACCAACGACCAACGACCAAATCTATGATCCGATGGTTCAAACCTATCGTCTTCCTGGCCTGTCTTGCGCCGCTGGCGCAGCTGGGATGGAAGGCTTACAACCAGGCTCTAGGCGCAAACCCGATCGAAGTGATTACGCACTCCACGGGAGATTGGATCCTGATCTTCCTGCTCATCACGCTTGCCGTGACTCCGGTGCGCAAGCTAACCGGTCAACTCTGGCTGATTCGCTATCGCCGTATGTTCGGGCTGTTCGCTTTTTTCTACGCAATGCTGCACTTCCTGACCTACATCTGGCTGGACAAGTTCTTCGACGTCCACGAAATCCTGGCGGATGTTGCCAAGCGCCGGTTTATCACCATGGGATTCACCGGGTTCGTGCTGCTCATTCCGCTGGCGCTCACCTCTACCAAGGGCTCGATTCGCCGTCTTGGCGGCAAACGGTGGCAGGCCCTGCACCGCTTAATCTATTTCAGCGCCATTGCCGGCGTGATCCACTACGTCTGGCTGGTCAAGGCGGATATTCGCAAGCCCTTGCAGTATGCTTTCGTACTGGGAATTCTGCTCACTTATAGGATAGTCGTGTGGGCTCTCCCGAAAATCCGGGCGAAGAAGACTGCAACGCTCTCTGGACGACGAATGGAATTACCCAGAGGCTAGTCCAAGCTTCCGGTAATGGCGGCTGGGGTTTTTCGCGAGAAGTCTTTTGATAGACCTTCTTCGAGCAAGTCGAGTCCATTTTTCGCAACAGTTTTGTCCCATACTCAGTGCCGGAAAAATCATATGACTCTGCGGAATCGCGAGGCGCCAAACCTGCAAACGGAAACTGAGGAACCTAATGCAATACACGGCAGCGGGTAACAATCCGTTCGGTGTGCTGACTTCGGTTGTCGCGCCGGCTATTCTCACCAATGCCTGTTCGGTCCTGGCACTGGGGACCAGCAACCGCCTGGCGCGAGTTGTGGATCGAACACGCGTCGTGGCGGCAGAACTTGCGGGATTCGAGCCCGGGACCTCGAACTACAAAGACAGTTTCATGCAACTGGATCGCTTGCAGGTGCGCGCGCAACTTCTGCTGAGGGCTTTGAGGCTCTTCTACGCGTCGATCGGCCTATTTGCCGCCGCGGCTCTAGTATCTCCGTAATATCGCGGTTCATGATGACCAATTTTTCGGTCTTGCCTTCCGCATTCCGAATGGTGCTGGCACGGATTCGAGAAAGCGCCAGGTCCCATCCTTGTGGCGCATGCGGTATTCGATCCTGCGGCCTACGCCGAAAACCAGCGCTTCTTTCGCGGCTTCCTGGACCTGCGACCGATCGTCAGGATGGGTTTGATCCATAGATGATGTGTTTTGTAGTTCTTCCGGCGTGTAACCCAAAATCTTCTGATAAGAAGGGCCGTTGTAGAGGCGGCGTCCGTCAGAATCCACCACCGCAATCATATCGGCGGCGTTTTCCGTGATGAGGCGAAAGAGCTCTTCGCGCTCCGCCATCTGGCGGCGAATACGATATATCTGAAGCTGTTGGTAGACCGTGTAGATATCGAACAACAGCACCATCCCGACGAGGCCGCGTATAGCGTTGGTTATGGGAAGGGAATCGGGGGCTCTCCCCTGCGGGTGCAGTATGGGAACTAGAAAGGAAACGATGCCTAGAGTGAGCAATAGAGTTACCAGAATGGCTGAGGTCCAGAGCCACCATTCGCGCCGTTCAATTTTCCGTATGTGGGCATCCACGACGCCCTTAGCGACACCGTGCTCTGGAAGTGCGTTGGTTCGTAAGGATTTCATTTGTCGGTTGCCAATACTTTCCGGGCGGGTTCGGCGTGTGATGGTGATTCCTTCAACGACTGATCTGCCGGGCGCACTTCACACGCGGGACTTAAATCTTTCGGCATCGATTCCTGGTTGTGCTGAGTTTGTCATGAGAGGTTGGCAAGCAGGAGGATGTTGAAAAAGAAATCGAATGTGACTTGTTCAGAACGGGAACGCTTTCGTGGAGCGCCCGAAAGGGACCAGGACATGATTCGGTCCGGTTGCCTGGGTTCCGTTTTGGAACTTTTGCCTGAGATGTGTGTTACAAGATTAGAAACAGGACATACCTATCTCTGCAATACCTCTGATCTCAAAGGACTGCACAAGACCGGACCCTAACTATGCGAACGATAGTGTTGCCAAAACTGTTTTTGTTGTCTGGGCTCATTTGTCTTATGTTTTGTCTGGCTTGTGGATCGAACACCAATCCCTTTAATCAGGGAGGCGGGAACTTTTCCAACGCCAGCCTCACAGGCCAATACTTCTACCAGTTGACGGGAATCGATACCGCAGCAAATTTTCGAGAAGCCGGGGTCTTTACAGCAGACGGCAATGGAAACATCATTGGCGGCAGAGATGATTTTGCGGAGGGCACCACTATCACCTCCGGCTCCAGTACTGGGTCTTACAGGATTAGCAACGACGGCACCGGAGTTTTCACGATCTCAATCTCGGACGGCAGGGTTCTCCAATTGGCACTGACTCTGGTCAGCTCCTCAAAAGTTTATTTGATGGTGACCCAGACTTTTGATCTTGCTAACGGCACGGGTATCGCCGAAAAACAGGATCCGGCTGTCTTCGCCGCGACTCCCAGCGGCACTTTCGCTTTCCGCACGCACACCGTGAGCACGGCGCAGGGACCTTCCGCTACAGTCGGTGCATTTACGATTGCCAACGGCACAGTCTCAGGCAGTGAAGACGTGAATCGAGCCGGCGCGCTGAGCTTTCCGACGTTTACGGGTTCGTTCAACGCTCCGGACACAAGCGGCCGCGGTACGGGAACATTTACCGACAGCGCGAATGTGACTTCGACATTCATCTACTACGTTGTCGATGCCGACAACCTGCGTTTCTTCTCTACCAGTACTGGAGCACCAGGACTGGGGCGAGCGGAAACCCAAACCGGGGCGCCATTTGCGAACACCTCTCTGGCCGGCAGTTATGCTTTCGGCAGCAGCGGCGATACCAATGTCTCTCTCGCTGGCGCTAAGACAGTTGGCCACTTTACCGCTGGTGGAGATGGCACCATCAGCGCAGGAGCTTTCGACTCGGTTGAAGATGGAACCCCGTTGACCAACATTAGCTTTACCGGAACGTACAGCATGGCGGCGAATGGGCGGGTAACGGTCACGCTGAATCCATCCACCGGCACGATTCAGCAAATCTTCTGGATGGTCAGCCCGTCGCGCGCTTTCTTCCTCACCAACGATCCGAACAAAGTGGAAGACGGCACCGTCGATCTTCAGCAAGCAATTACTTTTTCGAACTCGACGATGAAGGGGCAATTCGCCGTCCTCATGGATGGCTTTGATCCCTTCAACCTTGTGGACCGGGTCGGTACATTGCAAGGGGACGGAGCGGGTAATCTAACGCTGGATGAATTTATTAATCGTTCTGGAACGACTCAGACTCCAGGATTTATCGCCGGGACATACTCGGTTGCGAGCAACAGTCGAGCAACCGGCGTGATCAGCGGCTTATCCAACAACCTGGTTCTCTATCTGATTTCCGGTAGCGACGCTTACATCTTGCAGAACGATACCGGCGCTGAGATCGATGGGGTGATCAGCAAGCAGCCTTAAGGTTTGGCTGTGGTTTGAAATCGACAATCGTATCGACAATCGAAAATCGTAACTCCTATCCCACTTGCCACACTGTGTCCAAAACCGTCCCGTCGACCCACTTCACTATCGCCACCGGACGATCTCCAAGCTGCGGCCGTGCCGGGTTGCCTCCGCAGATGCGTTCTACTTCGGCTTTGATGTCCTGGATAGGCCGGATTGGCAAGCGTGAGCCCTTCACAGCGTCCAACAAATCCTGACGCGCCGGGTTGATGGCGATTCCGCGCTCAGTGACGACAACGTCAATCAACTCGCCCGGACCAGTGAGCGTGGTGACTTCATCCACAATCACTGGAATCCGATCACGGAATGAAGGCACCGCCAGAATGGTGCAACCCGCGGCCAGACAGTTCTGCCATCCCCCGATTCCGTGCAACAGACGCCCATCAGAGTGAGTAACGACATTGCCGTTGAAATTCACATCCACTTCAGTTGCCCCCAGCACGACGGCATCCACCATGGAAGCGAAATTTCCCTTGCCGTGATAGTTGTAAGAAGTGAAGGGAGACGTCGGTACATGGCGAGGATCGCTGGCGATGGACTTCACCGCTTCCAGATCGAAGGTCTGCCCGTCGAGGATGTAATCGGTCAAGCCTTCCTGCAGCATATCGACCAGATATCGGGTAGATCCTCCGCGCACAAAGCGGGCTTTCACTCCATCTTCTTTCATCATGCGTCGCAGGAAATCCACGAAAGCTAATGCGATTCCACCGGCGCCTGCCTGAAACGAGAATCCATTGCGCATGATTCCTGCATCCCGCAGGAAACGTGCGACGAGTTCCGCAATTCGAAGACGGTCAGGAGAACGCGTGATTTGTGTCGTACCGGAAACAATCTTCGCCGGATCGCCGATTGAGTCCACTTCCACGACGTAGTCAACGTTGTTGCCTTGAATCTGCCAGGGAATGC
>WNFC01005345.1_pt1 | contig 22335 bp, 20 predicted proteins | sample 5400541 | NCBI WGS metagenome assembly WNFC01 (sample SAMN13153342, study PRJNA577476) | soil metagenome | isolation source: 120 cm saprolite under Douglas fir tree site 2 hole 2 replicate 1 | place: USA:California | collected 2015-04-18
TTCTTGCGCGCGGCTTCCAAATCTTCCTGCTGGCCGACGTCGCCGATCACCGCGATGACTTCGCAGCCGTAGTGTTCCTTGAGCCAGGGAATAATGATGGAAGTATCCAGGCCGCCTGAATAGGCGAGTACAACTTTTTTCGGTTTAGGCAATTGTGCTTTCACGATCCCTCTCTTGCGTAAAAATGTGGCCAAGCCAGGGCGCAGCGGTGCGGCGTCCCTACAACGAAAACCTGACGCGATGCAATAAAAAGTATCACCAGGCTAGAACAGAGTGTGCAGGATGGCTTTTTGCACGTACATGCGGTTTTCGGATTGATCAAGGACCACCGACTGCCGGCCGTCAAGTACTTCCGGCGTGACTTCCAGTCCGCGGTGCGCCGGAAGACAGTGCATAAACACGGCTTCCGGCGCGGCGAGCGACATCAGCTCGGAATTCACCTGATACGGCTGAAACACGGTGTTTCGCACTTGCCCTTCGGCTTCAAATCCCATGCTGGTCCAGGAATCGGTGTAGACACCCATCGCGCCACTGACGGCTTCGCGCGGGTCGGTCATCAATTCGATTTTGGCTTTCGTTTCGCGGGCGACACGCTTGCCATCGCCGACAACTTCGGGCAACGGCGCGTATTCCGCCGGTGTGGCCACGCGCAAGTGAACGCCGAGCCGCGCAGCAAGGTAAATCAGAGAATGGCAAACGTTGTTGCCGTCGCCGACATAGGCGAGCTTGAACCCGCGCAGCGCGCCGAATTTTTCCTCGAGGGTGAAAAAATCCGCCAGCGCCTGGCAGGGATGAAATTTGTCGGAGAGCGCATTAATCACCGGAATGCCGGCGTTCGCCGCCATTTCCTCGAGGACCCGCTGGTGGTAAACGCGCGCGACGATGCCGTGCACCCAGCGCTCGAGGTTGCGAGCGACGTCGGCGATGGACTCGCGCGCGCCGAGAGACGCGGACGCCTGCGTGTGATCCAGGAAAACGACGGAGCCACCCATGCTCTGGATGCCGACGTCGAAGGTGACGCGCGTGCGGAGCGAGGGCTTTTCGAAAATCAGGGCGATGAATTTGCCGTGAAGCGTGGAAGCGTAGCGGACCGGCCGGGCCTTGATGTCCGCGGAAAGGTGGAGCAATTCGCGGGTGTGCGCGGGGCTCCATTCCGCCCCGGTGAGGAGATCATTCGATAAAGAAATAGGAGCAACGAGAGTCGTTGTAGTCATTTTTTCACCTTGCCGCAGCCTGGGCGACGCGCTCGGGATTCGCGGAATCCGAAGCGGAGGCTTGCTGCGGAGTTGTTGCAAGAACGAGTTCAAAGAGTCTGAGAAAATCGCGCACCTGCGCGCGAGTGATGATAAAGGGCGGCAGCAGTCGCAAAGTACAATCGTGGGTGCAATTAATGAGCAAGCCGCGCTGCATGGCCTCGCTGACGAAAGGCCCGCCCTCCATGGAGAGTTCGACGCCGATCATCAGGCCTTCGCCGCGAATTTCGCGGATGAAGCTGAACTTGGAGGCAAGCTTCGTGAGGCCCTCACGCAGCTCCGCGCCGCGCATGCGGATATTTTCAAGGAGTTTTTCGTCCTCGACGATCTTGAGGAACTCGAGCGCAACGGCGCAAGCCAGCGGGCCGCCTCCAAACGTGGTGCCGTGCATCCCTGGAGAGACGCGAGAAGCGACCTCCTCCGTGGTGAGAATGGCGCCGAGCGGAAGTCCGGCGGCGAGCGGCTTGGCGACCAAAACAATGTCCGGCTTCGAGGGAAATTTCTGATAGGCGAAGTAACGGCCGGTGCGCCCGAGTCCGCATTGAATTTCATCGGCGATCAGGAGAGCGCCGTGCTGCGCGGCAAGCGCGCGAGCGCGATTCCAGAAAGCTTCGCTGACCGCATAGATCCCGCCTTCGCCCTGGACGGTTTCCAGAAAGATGCCACAGGCGGTGTCGTCAAACTTCGCCTCGAGATCGGCGACGTCGTTGAAACGCACGAACTCCGCGCCGGGAACAACAGGCGCGAATGGCAACCGGTACTTTTCCGTGGAGGTGACGCTGATGGCGCCGAAAGTGCGCCCATGAAAGGAGTTTTCCAAGGCCAAGAAACGGTGCTTCTTCGCGGTTGTCCCCAGGGCCTCGTTCGAGTGGCGTCCGAAGAGGCGCGCAAGCTTCATCGCTCCATCAATGGCTTCCGTGCCGCTGTTCGAAAAAAAGACGCGGTCCATCCCGGACCACCCGGCGAGTTTGCGCGCCAGCGGGCCTTGATAGGCGTTGTGATAGAGATTCGAGAGGTGAATGGCGCGGGCAGCTTCGCGGCGGATCACTTTCACGATGCGCGTGTGCGCGTGCCCGAGCGCATTTACGGCGATGCCGCCGAGAAAATCGAGGTACTTCTTGCCAGCGGCGTCATAGACATAGGGGCCGCGGCCGTGAGTCATGACCACAGGCTGGCGCTTGTAGGTGGGCAGCAGGAACTGTTCAGCATCCAGCAGGCGCGTGTCCGATTTGGCAGTTTTCGCAGACCCATTTTGGGGTTTGCCCACGGAACGCGACAGAGACTTCCTTTGGAACGACGGGCCCATCATGCCACCGAAAGAGCCGCCTGCGCGGCGGACAACGGTTCACGGATCACGCGCGTTCCTGGAATCGATGGGACTCCGTCATGGGCGGATGTTTCCGCGGCGCGCGACGCCAGCAACAACGCGTCCGACGAAGTGCCGCCGACAATGCGGACTTCGCGAACGCCGCCTTCGATGGCGCGCTTGGCAGCTTCGAGCTTGAGAACCATGCCGCCAGAAACAACGCGGCATTGGACCAAGCGCTCGATCTCCTCGCAGGTGACGGCGGAGAGAACTCTCTCCCCGTCGAGGACGCCGGCAACATCCGTGAGATAGATCAGCTGATCCGCGCTGAGATATTCCGCGCAGGCAGCGGCCATGTGGTCGGCGTTAATGTTGTACAGCTCATTGTCCGCACCAAGGCCGAGGCACGGCGCAACCGGCAGAAGCCCCTCGTGCCAAAGAGATTCGATGAATGGCGCGTTCAATCCGGTGAGGTAGCCGACGAAGCCCAGGCCGCCTTCGACTTCGTTGTGGACCATGGGCTCGGCGACGAAACACCGGGCGTCCGCGGCAGAGATACCGATGGCGGGCTGTCCTTCCGCTGAAATCGCCGCAGCCAACTTCTTATTCAACAAACCAGCGAAGACCATGACGGCCACATCGCGCGCTTCACGGTCGGTGACGCGCAGGCCGGCGATGAACTTACTTTCGATGGCCATGCGCTTGAGGGTGGCGGTAAAAAGGCGGCCGCCGCCATGCACGACGAGAATTTCGTGGCCTTCCTGAGCGAGCGCCGCGACCTGCTGCGCGAGAGAGCGCACCGCGGCGTCGTCTTCAAGCAATGCTCCTGCGAATTTGATTACGATTCTCATTGAAGTGAGGTTTGCTCCTCTATTCCCAACATGTGATTGAAATTCTGAACGGCCTGGCCGGCGGCACCCTTCCCAAGATTGTCGAGGCAAGAGACGATGACCAGGCGGCGTCCAGATTTGTCCAGCGCGAACCCGATGTCACAAAAATTGGTGTGCGCCACGTGCTGCAACTCCGGCAACGTGCCGGCGGGCCAGATGCGGACCATCGCGCGGCCGGCATAAAACCGCCGGTAGAGCGACTCGACGTCCGCGGCAGTTTGCGGTTCGCCGAGCGTGACATAGATGCTGGAAAGAAGGCCGCGCGCAAGCGGGAGCAGGTGGGTTGAGAAAACAACCTGCGACTCGCTCAGGCCGGTGTGTTCGAGAATTTCCGGGGTGTGGCGGTGCGTGAAAAGGCCGTAGGCCTTGAAATTTTCATCCACTTCGACGAAGTGGAGATCGCGGCGAGGGTCTTTGCCCGCGCCGCTGGCGCCAGACTTGCAGTCGCAAACGACGCCGGCGCCGGGAGCAAGCAAGCCCGCTTGCGTAAGAGGCCGTAAGGCCAGAATCACGCTGGTCGCATAACAGCCGGGGTTGGCGACCAATCGAGCCTGAGCGATCTCTCTCGAATAGAGCTCGGGAATCCCGTAGACCGCTTCCGTAAGCCACTCTGCGTGGGGCGCGGGCAGCTTGTACCACGAGGTGAAAGTTTCGGCTTCGCGAAAGCGGAAGGCTCCGCTCAAATCGACAACGCGGAGACCCGCACGGAGCAAATCGGGCGCCAATTCCGCGGAAACCTCATGGGGAGTCGCAAGAAACGCGGTGCCCGCGCTGCTGGAAGCAATCGCTTCAATCGAAAGGGGCCGGAGCGGCGCTTCGCCCCAGCCGCGGAACTGCGGAAAGAGTTCGGCGAGGCATTTCGCGCCGTTGGGCTCGCGGACGTAGAAGACCGGCGGCGGAAGCGCGGGATGACGCAGAAGAATCCGCGCCAGCTCGAGACCGGTGTAGCCGGTGACGCCTACAACCGCGACTTGGCGGGGATTTCTCATTTCACCAGGGCTTCGATTTTCTTCTGGAGGGATTCGCGCGATTTCTTGCTGGGAGTGATGATGAGAACGGTATCGTCACCGGCAATCGTTCCCGAGATTTCGGTGAATTTTGCGCCATCCATGGCGGCAGCAAGAGGTTGCGCGCCGCTGGGAGGCGTTTTCAAAACGAGAAGATTTTCCGCAGGCCGGATATCGAGAAGAAATTCGCCGAGGGCGCGAGCGAGCGGAGGAAGAGGCGCAGACTCCTCGGGCAGGACGGTAGCGGGTTTGTAGCCTTCGTGGGTCTTAATCAGCCGGAGCTCCTGCAGGTCGCGCGAAAGCGTGGCCTGAGTCACGCGGAGTTTCTGCGCGGCCAGCCCGCGGCGCAGCTCTTCCTGGTTGGCAATCCGCCGATCCGAGACCAGGCGGAGGATTTGACCGTGGCGAAAAGTCTTGTGCGCGCTCATCGTGCATCGAGGCTATTGGCCTCTGTATTTTTATACACGTGGTTGCATACTCCTGTCAATTGATTTTGCAAACTTTTTTCCGGCAAGGGAGGCCGCCGTCCAAAAGCGCGAGACGCGGGGGAAGCAGGTCATGTAAGATTCGCACCACCGGCGGGATGCGCACTGGATTTTCCGCGCGGGAGATGTACCCTAGTCTTTCAGCCCCATCGGCACATGGGAACGTCTTGCCAAATTGCGGGATGCAAGAACGACACGCCAGCGGCACTCGCCGAGCAGCGGCTGTGCGTGCTGCACTTCACGCTTTCGCTGGAAGCCGGCTGCTCGGAGATGCGGCGGGAGACGGCGCTGGGCCACGCGCCGCAGGAGCGCCAGCGTGAAATCATGAAGTTCATCACGGAACACGGAGAACGCCTGGCGCGCGTAGCGACGAGCGGCTTGCACCTGACGGACGACCTGAAGGCGAGAATCTTGAGCACTTTCCTGACGCTGATGAACCTGCGTGAAAACCTCGACCGTTCGAACATGCGCAGCTCGTTCGGACGCTCCGGGCACATCCGCTGAAACGCAATCCCCGAAGTGGAAGAGAAACGAGAGGTCAGGCGCCAATGTACCTGGCGTAGAGGGAACGCGCGACGGCGGGATCCTTGGTGCCCTTGAGGATGGCGCGTCCATCGGCGAAGACGGTCATTTCATAAGGCGCAATTCGAAAGCGAAGCAGAAAATCGTTCTGGCGCACGTTGTCGACGAGAGGCCGCAATCGAGCCTCGAGAACACCGAGGTCGAGAGTCCGGGCGCGCTCGTGAATCTGGACGGAATCGCGGCCGCACATGGTGATGCGAGGCTGGGCTTCTCCATCAAGATAAGTGAAATCGCGCCGGACGCACGCGCGGCATTCCGGATTGCGCGCAATAGCAATGGATTGCATGCGCCCGGTCCAGACGTCGCAAGAGAGCAAGCGCCCATGAAGGGCTTCGGAGTGGCCGGAGAGGAGTTTCAAAGCTTCGGCTGCCTCCAGGGAGGCGATCAGATTGACGATCGGCCCGAGGACACCAATCGTGTCGCAGGTCTCCTCGAGGCCCTGGGCCGGAGGGCCGGATTCGAGAAGACAGGCAAGGCAAGCTGTTGCGGCGGGACAAATGGTCATGGTCAGCCCGTAGCTGGCGACGCCAGCCGCGTAGATCCAAGGCCGGCCGGATTTCACGGCCACGTCGTTGATCAAGAAGCGGGTCTCGAAATTGTCGGTTCCATCGAGGAGCAGGCCGACTCCGCCGAGGAGCGCTTCCGCGTTGCGCGGGCTGAGATCGGCGACGACACCTTCGATGGCCACGGACGAATTGATGGAGCGCAGCTTGCGCTCCGCGGCAACGGCCTTGGGGAGGACGTCGAGGGCGTCGGACTCATCGAAAAGGGTCTGGCGCTGCAAGTTCGAGGGCTCGACGAAATCGCGATCGATGATTCTGAGGTAGCCGACGCCGGCGCGAACGAGAAGATTGGCGGCGGCAGCGCCAATAGCACCGCAGCCGACGATGGCCGCCCGAGAAGCGAGCAGCCGCTGCTGCCCTTCCCGGCCGATCCCGGTGAAAAGCATCTGGCGCGAGTATTTTTCCTGGAGAGAGTCGTTCACGAAGGGTGCGGCCCCAGCATGCACAGCGCAAGCGCCTGCTAAGCTACATGATAACGCCAAAGGGGACAGGTCAGGCAACGCCGCTGTGCTAGGCTTCGTCTGAACGAAGGGAAACATGAAATCGGGCTTGGCCAATGGGTTGCGAGGCATTGTCGCGCTCGCGCTCCTGACGGGAGCCGTGGCGACGCGCGCGCAAACGCCGCAAGACAGCTCCGTGGCAGGTGTTGAGCCGGAAGAACCGAAGATCGTGGCGATTCGCATCGTCAAAGAAGATGGCCAAGTTTTGTCCGACTCACCCTTGGGAATCGCGGTAGAAACCGGGAAAGCGGTGGACCGGGGGAAAATCGCCGAAAGCTTGCGGGCGCTTTACCGAACGGGCGATTACGCCGATCTCCGTGCGGTCACAACACCTGTACCGGATGGAGTGCGATTGGATTTCGTGGTGCGGGAGAATCTGTTTTTCAACCAAGTGCGCATCCAGGGCCTTCCCGCGCCACCTAGCGAAGCCTCGGCAGCGGCGGCGATGCAGATTGCGCTGGGGCAAACCTACCGGCAAGCCGCCGTCAACGAGGCGCTGGAACGGCTGCGAGAGACACTTCGTGATGAGGGTTTGTATCGGGCGGAAGTCTCCGCAGAAACGGTGCCGCATCCGGAAACGCATCAGATGGACATTGTTGTGCACGTGAAGCCCGGCCCCCGCGCACGCGTCGGAATCATCCAGCTGAAGAACGGAACGGAGTATCGCGATGCCGAAATCCTTTCCCGCTTGAGAATGAAAGCGGGAAGCGAGATCACGTCGGCCAAGCTGCAGCGCGGGACGGACCGCATCCGGAAATATCTGGTCAAGAGGGGGCATCTGAGCGGGCGAGCGGCAGTGAGCCGGGGCGACTATGACGCAGCGAAGAACGCGATAGCTCTGGAGCTGGAGGTTACGGAAGGGCCCCGTGTGCGGGTGACGTTGACGGGCGCGAAGTTTTCCCAAGGGGAGCTGAAAAAACTGATCCCCGTCTATCAAGAGGGCGCCATTGACGCGGACCTCCTGGAAGAAGGGAAACGCAATCTTCGCGAGCGGCTGGAACGCGAGGGGTATTTCGACGCGGATGTGAATTACACGACCGAAACTCATGAGGTGAAGTCCAGTCGCGGCGAAGTGCAGAGCATGGAAGAAATTATTACTTACACGGTGGAGCGGGGCGTGCGGCACAAACTAATAGGGATAGAAATCACGGGGAACGAGTACTTCGACACCGAATTGCTGCGAAGCCGGTTGCAAATCTTCGGCGGGGCCTTCGGTTCGGCGGGGCGGTTCAGCCGAAGGCTGGTTGATTCCGACGCGCAATCGATGCGCACTCTATACCAGGCGAACGGGTTTCTTGATGCCAGGGTCGAACAGCAGATCGAAGACAACTACAAAGGGAAAGAGGGTAATCTGTTTATCCGCTTCGCGGTTCAGGAAGGAAGGCAGACCCGCGTCGCTTCGCTGTCGATCGAGGGGAATCATGCGTTCAAGGAAGACGAACTTCTCGGCGTGATCGGTTCGACTCCAGGCCAGCCGTATTCCGATTTCGGCGTGACGACCGACCGGGACAACATCCTGGCGCTTTATTTTAACGAAGGATTTCCAGGGGCCAGCTTTTCGGCAACCGCCGAACTCGCCTCCGCTGATCCGGGGGCGCAAAAAACGGACGCCGGCGGGAGCGCCAGTTCCTCGAAGGAAAATGGAAAAAAAGAGCAGAAGGAAAAAGAGTTCAAGCGGGCGATTGAGCAGGCCGAGGCGGTCCGGCTGGTTTATCACATCCACGAGGGCCCGCAAACGCAGGTGCGGCGCATTTTAATCGGCGGGTACCAGCACACGCGGCCGGGAGTGATCCATCGAGAAGTGCACATCAAGGTCAAGGAGCCGCTTCGCGAAGGGGAGGTCGTGGAATCGCAGAGACGTCTGTACAACCTGGGGGTTTTCAATCGCGTCACCATCGAAGCTCAGAACCCCAGCGGAACGAATCCTGAGAAGGACATAGCGGTTCTGGTCGAGGAAGCCAAGCGCTACACGGTGGGATACGGCGGCGGATTCGAAGTGCAGAGGCTAGCCAGCACCACGAACCCGACCGGCGGACAGATACAAGCAGCTCCGCGAGGAATTCTGGAGCTCAGCAAACTGAATCTTACGGGGCGCGCCGACTCGCTGTCGCTTAAACTGCGCGGTAGCACGATTGAGGACCGGGCGCTACTGGGCTACTCGATTCCGAATACATTTGGGAATCCGCACTTTAGCTTTCAGGCGACCGCGTACACAGAAAAGACGCAAGACATCAACACCTTCACGGAAATGCGCTATGAAGGCGCCGTCCAGCTCACCGAACAGTTGACGCCGCGAACGACAGTCTTATACGGATATACCTTCCGAAAGGTGCTGGTATCGAACCTGAATAGCCACATTGCGCCGGAGGAAATTCCGCTCTTCGAACAGCCCACGCTGGTATCCCAGGTTGGAGTGACGTGGTTCCGCGACACGCGTGACAATCCGGCCGATGCCAGCAAGGGCAGTTTCAACAGCGCCGCGTTTAGCGATGCCGATACGGCTTTGGGTTCCAGCGCGAGCTTCCTGCGCTTCTTTTTTCAGAATTCCACCTACTATCCGATTAAACGCCGATTTAGTTTTGCGCGTTCCACACGCTTTGGATTCCTTGTGCCGTACCGCGACACCGTCTCCCTGAGTTTTCCGCCGCCCACAGCAGGGGAGTGCACGGCGGGCGCGACCGCCTCCGGACCACTCCTGACCATTATTCCGCTGCCGGAGCGATTTTTTGGCGGAGGTGGCACGTCGTTGCGAGGCTTCGCGCTCAATCAGGCCGGACCGCGCGATCTCTGCACCGGCTTCCCGGTCGGTGGCCAGGCCATGCTGGTGCTGAACCAGGAATTTCGTTTTCCGATGCGCCTGCCGTTTGTGGGAACATCTCTTGGCGGCGCCATTTTCTATGATGGCGGCAACGTGTACAGCCGGCTGAGCCGAATCTCCTTCCACGGAATGTTGCCGGAACCCACATTCGTGCTGCAAAACCCGGCGCTGCCTGCAGGACCAACCAACGTGCCGGTGTGCGCCACAAACTGCACGAACGAACTCAATTACTTTGCGCACACCATCGGTTTGGGCGTGAGATATAAGACTCCGGTGGGTCCGATTCGAATTGATTTCGGTTATCAGCTCAATCGCCCGTCGTTTGTTATTCCGATTCCGTGTCCGAGCAGTGCCACGAGTTGCCAGGTTGGCTCGCTGGGGCAGCAAGGCACGCGGCTACCTGGCTTTCAAATTTTTTTCAACCTGGGGTCGACTTTCTAGTGCGCGGGCCCACGATTTGCGCTCTATTGCTCTCGTCGCTTATGGTAAATGCGGCGGGATTACGTGCGCCGCAAGAGATCGTGGACCGCATTGCGGCGCGAGTTGAAAACGACATCATTCTATTGAGCGACATCCACGCACTCAGCCGCTACCAGCAATTCCTTGACGAAAAATCGGAAACAAATGCCCAGATACTCGAGCGGCTGATTGACCAGTGGATCGTGCGGACCGAAGCCAACGTCTCGCGTTTCCCCCAGCCATCCGATGCTGAGATCGAACGCAGCCTGGAGCGACTGCGGAATTCCTTCACATCGACGCAGGAGTACGAAGCAAGGAGGAGGCAAAGCGGTTTGAACGACGCGGAAATACGGGAAATGGTGGCCGCGCAGCTCTATCTGAGCAATTACCTGGATTCGCGTTTTCGTTCCGGTGTGCAGATCGATCCCAAGACGATCGAGGATTTCTACCAGAAGTCAGTTGTGCCGCAAGCCAAAGCCCGCGGTCAAGAGCCGCCCCCGCTGGACGCCGCGCGCGACTTCATCCAGGAGGCCCTGGTGCAGCGCGGAATTAATGACCAGGCCGATCGATGGCTCATAGAGAGCAAGGCCCGCCTGCACATTGAAAAGTTACTCGATGAGGTGGCGAAATGAAGCGCGAGGCCCGCCACCCGATTTGGAGCTGGATCATTCACACGCCGTGGGTGCTGGCGGTAATCGCGCTTTTGGCGGTGGTTGTATTTTTCGGTAGCGGCGCCGGCAACCCGTTGTTGAGCCGGCTGCTCGTAAGCCGACTGGAGCGAGTGACCGGCGGCAAGGTGGAGTTCCGGGCTTTGTCGATTCAATGGTTCGCCATGCGGGCCGCCATTAAAAACCTGGTGATCCACGGAAGAGAACCAGCCGGCACGGAACCTCTTTTTACCGCAGAGGAAGTGCAGGCAGGTCTGCGCATAGATTCCTTCTGGGGACGCAGAATTTCGCTGAGCGAACTCGTGGTCCAGCAACCACATGTGCACATCCGCGTTGAAAAAAACGGCGTCACGAACGTACCAACGCCTCCGCAAACTGCTTCCGCAAATAAACCGCTGCGCGACACGCTATTCGAATTGCGCATCCGGCGCCTGGTGCTCGCTGACGGGTGGGTTCTCTACAACGACATGAAAGCACCAATCACAGTGCATGGGGGAGATCTGCGGTTTGGGCTCGATGCCGGGGGCACGCTGGATCATCCTCTGTATCTCGGCAACCTTGACTGGCAGACCCTGCAGTTCACGTCAAAGCGCTACGTGCCCCTGCCCGTGGGTCTATCGGCGAAGTTCACGCTATGGCGCGATGGCTTCACCCTCGAACAAGGGCTACTCAGTGCGGGGCATTCGCATCTGGATGCACAAGCGGAAATGAACAGTTTCTCGAAACCACAGTGGAGTTTCCGGTACCGCGGCTGGGTCGATCTGGTGGATTTCCGGGAAACCCTGCGTGAACCCATGGTGCCGACGGGGCGTGTCGATGTACGCGGAGAGGGGCAGTTCGCCAGCGGCCAGCTCAAGGGCAGCGGGAGTTATTCCGGACAGAACATCGCGCTGCCTTACGTGGACTTTCACGCGACCGGACTGACCAGCAGTGGCAGCTATCGGATTGACAACCGCGGTCTTGAGATTCCGGATTTTTTTGCCGGGGCATTCGGCGGTAAGGTAACCGGGCGCGTGACGATGCGTTTCGACGGACTGCAATTCAGGGCGGACACCCATGTGCAGGATGTGAGGCTCGCGGCGGTCCTGCCTTCGATCGAACATCGCGACTTCCCCATCGACGAGCTGCACTGGGACGCGCGAATCACTGCAGACACGGTGGAAACCTGGAGCGGCCCCTTCCAGCACTTCGAGATTTCCGCGAATACCGTGTGGGAGGCTCCGCAGCAACCGGCGGAACACCATCAAGCGGTGAGCGCTGCCTGGAGGCTCCACTATCGCTACGATCCCAACATCCTGACGATCGACTCGGGCGAATTCGAAACGCCGTCGTCGCGCGGCACTATCGACGGCATTCTTGCACCGCACAACACGATGATAAATGTGCGGTTTGATACCGATGCTCTGGAGACCTACAAAGATTTCATTGACGGCTTGCGTGGGGCAGGGCGGGGTTCGCCGGAGGCTGCGAAACAAATTTCGGGGAGCGTGCGGTGGGATGGCAAGATCCTGGGGCCCGCGGGCGGCCCTACGTTTCAAGGACACCTGCGCGGGGAGCGCGCTCGTTACGACGGCGTCTTCATGGACTTCCTTGAGGGGGACCTAACCTATTCGTCTTCGGAGCTCGCTGTGGAGCGCGGACATGCCCGAAGCGGCGACATGGAAACGGATATCGAAGGGACACTTTCCTTGACGAAATGGAATTTCCTGCCGGGGAACGGCTGGACGGCTGAAGCGAATATCGAGAAAGTCCCTGCCGAGAGTCTCGGACAACTGCTGGGGATGCCTCTTCCTGTGAGGGGCTCATTGACGGGTCAATTTCACGGGCGCGGTACCCGAGCACAGCCCAGCGTGACCGGCCTTTTCGATCTGGCCAATGGCACGTTGTATGGACTTTCCTTCCATCGTCTCCGCGGGCAACTCAACGTGTCTCCGGATGAGGTGCGCGTCGCGGACGCAGAGCTGCGATTCTTCTCGCCAGGAAAAGAAAACGGGCGCGGCGCGGGAATTATCACCGGATCGGCGGATTACCGATACGCGGACCAAACGCTTTCCGCTGATCTCGTGGGCGCGGCACTTCCTCTGGAAAATTTTGAAAAATTGCAATCGGCGCGCCTTCCCGTGGGAGGGCAGGTGACCTTCCGGTTGAGGGCCAATGGACCGTTGAGAGCACCGCTCGGCGACGGGACATTTCGAGTCGTGGACCTGCGAATCGGCCAGGTGATTGTAGGCAGTTTCGACGGCAAATTGGCGTCGGACGGCCGCACAGCACATCTGGAACTGGGCTCCGCTATGACTACAGGAGAGGTTACGGGCGGTTACACGCTTGGACTTGCCGATCCCTATCCGCTGAGCGGGAAGGTTTCGATCAAGAATATTGACTTGGACCCCTTTCTGCTCGCCGCCTTGCACCTGAAAGAATTCAGCGGCCATGCGAACGCGGACGGAGATATTTCTGTAAATGGTTCGCTGAAGCAGCCGCAGAGGATCGTAGTGGATACGAGTCTCTCGCGACTGACAATGAATTACGCCAACGTGCGCCTGGAAAACGCCGGGCCGGTTCACTTCCGTTCGATGAAGGATAGCCTGGAGATCGACCCGGTCACGCTGCGGGGAGCGGACACCAATTTGCAGATCGCGGGTGCGGTTCAGTTTGCCGGGCGCCGCACTGTCGGATTGCGTCTCAATGGCGCTCTGGACTTGCGGCTCATCAGCGGTTATGTGCCGAATGTCGAAGCACGAGGTCCGGCACAAATCAACGCTTCCTTCGAAGGAACGCTCGACCGGCCGCGGATTACCGGCCGCGTGCACATCGAAAACGCCTTCGCGCGCGCCGCGGATTTCCCGACAGGACTCAATGCGATCAAGGGCGACGTGGTATTCGACGCGACGCGCCTGTATTTCGAAAATATGAGCGCGGAATCCGGAGGAGGCACGCTGCATCTTTCCGGGAGCGTGAATTATGCGGAGAGTCCGCTTCGCTATGATGTCAGCGTTCGCAGCGATCACGTGCGCGTTCGCTATCCGGAGGGCATGAGCTGGCTTTTGGGAGGTTCGCTGAGGCTGACCGGCACGCCGGCAGCGGGGCTACTCTCCGGGCGGGTGACCATAGACCGCGTCACTCTCACTCAAGGCATCGAAGTTGCAAGCTTGCTGGTGTCCGCAAAGGAAGGAATCAGCAGCCCCACAACCAGTTCACCGTACTTGCGCAATCTGCAATTCGACGTGGAGGCGCTGTCGGCGCCGGACGCGCGCATGGAATGGCCCGGCGCACAACTGCAGGCCGATGCGAATCTCCGCGTGCGGGGAACCTGGGAGCATCCGATTCTCCTGGGGCACATCCACATTCTGTCCGGTGAGCTATATTTTGCGAGCAACCGTTACCGCGTCTCGCGCGGAGACTTGAACTTCTCAAATCCTTTCCGTCTTGATCCGGTATTGAATGTGGAAGCAACGACGACAATTCAACAATATGAGATCACGCTGAATTTCAATGGTCCGGCGAGCAAGCTCACATTGGCATATCGCTCCGATCCGCCGCTTCCCGCAAATGACAGCCAATTAGGCGGGCGCCTAGAGCGCTTGTTTGGGATAACGCGCTTCCGCGTAGATCCCGGTCTTGCGGGGGTAGGTTCAACCGGCTCCCAACAAAGCGCGGCGTCGCGCGTGACCGTCGAGCAACAGATTACTCGCAACCTCACCATCACTTACGTTTCGAATGTGAGTTCGACGCAGCAACAGGTCATTCAAGTGGAATACAACGTGGACCGAAATGTCTCCGTTGTCGGTTTGCGCGATCAGAACGGAACGTTTGGCATCGACATAAAAATCAAAAAGCGCTTTCAGTAGCCGGAAAGCGCTCTTCGGGTTGCAATTCGCCTTATTGCGGATCTTGCTGCTGGGCCGCAGCTTGCTGGGGCGGTTGTCCCTGTCCGCGCTGTTGTCCCCGGCGCTGCTGCCAGCGGCCCTGACCCTGACCGTTCCCAAGCCGTGCCGACTGCCCAATCTCCGGATTCTGCTGCTTCAATTCCGCGAGGGCATCCTTCGCGGCTCTGGCATTTGCCGCGCGGATCGCAGCCTGCGTTTCACGTCCAATCTTGGGTATCTCCGCGGCGACCTTCTGTCCCAGCGGCGAACCGTAAAATTGCAGCAGCCCCCTGATTTCGTCGTCCGTAAAATGCTTGTCGTAAATCTCTACCAGTTGGTTCGCTACCTGGTCGGCATCGAATTTCTTTTGGTAGCTGGTGGCGAACGCATTTACAAACGAATGGCCTTTGTCGTTGTTAGGCACGGTGGCGAGAAGTTTTTCACGGGATTGTTCGATGGCGGTGTTCGCACCATCCTGCACGAGGTCCCTCGCGCCGAGCAACTCCATCAGCGAACGAATGTCCGCCTCTTTCGCCGAGTCGATGGAGGAACTTACTTGTGGAAGCGCCGCGTTGCCTTGCACCGCGTTCGCGCCTTGCGGAGCTGCTTGCGCGGAGTTCTGCGATGCTCCCTGAATCACCAGGAAAAATGTGCCAACGTAAATAAGGGCCAATGCAAGGACCGCTTTCATGACTGCCTCCGTGGCGGCTTCGTTCGTGTTTGGACCACGCTCCCGATTCTAGAAAGCGCCTTGTATCGGCGCGACAGGATCGCGGGACAGTTGTGCCGCGCCGTTTACTGGCCCGACGTTCAGGTCCGGGTACAGGTAGTGAATTTCTGTTACGATGCCTCGCCATGCGCGAAGCGAAAATGCAGGACGCCGCGCCACTAGCGGCTGATCCCGCGGCGATTGTTGAACGCGAAGCAGGCCTCCACCAGGACCTCTCGCCACGGCAGATCGCCATGATCGGGCTGGGCAGCACCATCGGGACGGGATTGTTTCTCGGCAGCGCCATTTCCGTAAAGCTCGCGGGTCCGGCAGTGATTCTCAGCTTTGCCGGCGGAGCGTGTATCGCGGTGACGATGATGTGGGCGCTTGCGGAGATGGCCGCGGCGCACCCAGCGGCAGGCTCCTTCGGACTTTACGCTGAAATGTACCTGCATCCGTGGGCAGGATTTGCGGTTCGCCTCACCTATTGGTTCTGCATGATGGTGGTGGTTGGCAGCGAGGTCGTGGCCGCGTCGATTTATTGCAAATTCTGGTTTGCGGGAACGCCGTCGTGGGTTTGGATCGGAGCGTTCTCCCTACTGATTCTTTACGTCAACACCATCAGCATAGGGAATCTGGGAACTTTCGAGTACGTCCTTTCCATGTTCAAGGTGTCAACGATTGTGGTCTTTTTGATTCTGGGAACTGCACTGCTCACTGGCGTGGGTTTTCCCAGGGTAGGTCTTGCGAACTACACGGCGTATGGCGGATTTCTTCCAAATGGATGGAAGGGTGTGGGGCTGGGTGTCACTTTGGGACTTTTCAGCTTCTTTGGAATCGAAGTAATGGGAAGTACGGCGGGAGAAGCTGCAGACCCGAAGGCGGCAGTACCGAAGGCGTTGCGGAGAACGCTCTTCGCTTTGGTGCTCTTTTACGTAGCAGGACTGGCGCTGGTGGTCGGAATTGTCCCATGGCAACAGATCGACCTTGGCAAGAGCCCTTTCGTTCGCGTTTTCGAAACCGTTGGCATTCCTGGCGCGGGCCACATCATGAATCTCGCCGTGCTGACGGCCGCGCTTTCCAGTGCCGTTGCCAACTTGTATTTCGCGGCGCGGCTTGCTTTTTCACTCGCGCGCGGAGGTTATCTTCCAGCGGCGCTTGGCCGATTGAGCGGAAAGAACATGCCAGTGGTCGCGGTGCTGGCTTCGGCCGGGGGAATGGCCGCTGCGCTTGTGCTGTCCGAGTACTTTAAGGATTTACTTTTCGTTTTCATGATCGGACTCAGCACGTTTGGGGCGTTGTTCGCTTGGCTGATGACTTTATTGACGCATCTTGCGTTTCGCCGCTTTCACAAACGGCAAGCAAGGCCCTATCTTCAGCTAGGGCCGCCGGGGCCCTGGGCATCCCTGACGGGAGTGGGAGGCGTATTGGCAGTCTTGATCTCAACCTGGTGGGTTCCCGGATTTCGCATTACCTTGCTGGCTGGCGCGCCCTGGCTGGCCCTTATTACACTGTGCTATTGGGTGTGGTCGCGCGCGAATCGGAATAAGTCCGCCGCGGGCGGTTCAGAAGAAGTTGCTATAATCGCTCCCATTCCGCCAGAGAGATATCGCGGCCCAGAATAATGGCAGTCTCGCGAAGCATCATTCGGAGTTGGCGGGCGCCCGAGAACGGCCCGTCGAAACCCAGAACGCGCAGACGGCGGATGAACTCGCGACGCTTACAAGGAATCCACCGGCTCACGCGCGGGTTCCTTATTCAAGTCAATATTCCCGATGACTGGCAGACGATGGCGGAGTTTGAGGCCGACAAGAACCCAATCCTCAAGCGTGGACCGGAGTTCCTCTTCACATCCTTTGAGCGTCTGGGCAAAGGAAAGTACGCCTGGGCAGGAGGGGATACGGCCTGAGAAGGTATTATCCTCAAGCTTATCGTAGAGCGCCTGACCCATCGCCAGCTCGACATACTCACTCAAGACATATCGTTTGCTCACAGACAACCTCTGGCTGCATTATACAGGCTAAACTTGGTTCCGCAGCATCTGGGTTGACGCAATTGGCGGCCGATATGGATCCACTCTTGAAGTGGCGCGGGGAATTTCCGATTCTGGACCGCGCCACTTATATGATCAGCAATTCGCTGGGCGCGATGCCTCGCGGGGTGTACGAGGGGCTGCGAGCGTACGCCGATTCCTGGGCGGAACGCGGAGTTCGCGCCTGGGAGGAGGGCTGGTGGGAGATGGCGGTGTCCGTTGGCGATAAGATCGCGCCGCTGATCGGAGCGAGCCGGGGCGAAATTTCGTTGCATCAGAATGTGACGCTCACCCAGGCAGTGATTTCTTCGTGCTTTGACTTTGGCGGACGTCGTAACAAGGTCGTGATGGTCGAGTTGGAGTTCCCTTCGATTCAGTACTTCTACCACGAGCAGCGGCGGCTCGGAGCGCGCGTCGAAGTCGTTCCGACTCCGGACCAGATTCAAATTGATCTGGACAAGCTTCTGGCGGCGATCGACGAAACGACGCTCCTTGTGCCGATTTCGCTGGTTCTTTTCCGAAGCTCCTGCATCGTGGACGCGCGTGCGATTGTTGAACGGGCTCACCGCGTCGGCGCGCACGTGATTCTAGATGTTTTTCAGGCTGCGGGATCGATTCCTATCGACGTGCGCGGTCTCGGTGTTGATTTTGCGGTAGGCGGAGTCCTCAAGTGGCTCTGTGGAGGACCTGGCGTCGCCTACCTTTACGTCCGCGAAGATTTGCGCGCCAAGCTGCGCCCCGCTCTTACGGGGTGGATCGCGCATCGCCGTCCCTTTGCATTCGAGACAGGCGCCATCGATTCGCGCGACGATTCCTTCCGGTATCTGAACGGCACACCACACATTCCTGCGCTCTATGCATGCCAGCCTGGACTGGATATCGTGAACAAGGCGACCGTCGGAGCCATCCGCGAGAAATCCTCTCGCATGACCGCGCGCCTCATCGAAGGCGCTCAAACTCGCGGCTGGCGCGTGAACACTCCCGAAAACCCCGCGGAGCGCGCGGGGACGGTTTCGGTCGAGTGTCCGCATGCCCATGAGGTTTGCCGCGAACTCCTTGCGCGGGACATCGTCGTCGACTACCGTCCCAAAGCCGGCGTGCGTGTCTCGCCACACTTCTACAATCGAGAAGATGAATGCGACTTCACGCTCGCGCAAATGGAAGAGATCCTGAAAACGGGCGCATGGGAGAAACATGCGGCGGCGGTTACGCATGCTTGAGAAAAAAGATTACGCGGCGCTGCGCGCAGAGATGATTGAAAAGCAATTGCGCCGGCGCGGCATCAGCGATGCCACCGTACTTGCGGCCATGACGACAGTACCGCGGCATGAATTTGTTCCCGAGGAAGTGCGTTCGCACGCGTATGGTGACCTTCCCTTGCCCATCGGAGGCGGCCAAACCATATCGCAACCTTATATCGTTGCGGCTATGACCGCGGCGTTGCACTTGCAGACGAGCGACCGGGTTCTGGAAATTGGCACGGGCTGTGGCTATCATGCCGCCGTGCTCTCACGTTTGGCCCGGGAAGTCTTCACGATCGAACGGCGGCCGGAGCTTGCTTCCAATGCTTCCGCGAAGCTTGCTCGGCTTGGTTACTCCAACGCACACGTTCACTGCGGTGACGGCACACTTGGCCTGCCGGAACTCGCTCCGTTCGATGCCATCCTCGTTGCCGCTGCCGCTCCTGCTGTTCCAAAGCCGCTCCTAGCGCAGCTTGCCGAAGGCGGGCGAATGATTCTACCCGTGGGGGACGCGGAACATCAGGAATTGCAGCTCATCGAAAGACGCGGTGATACTTTCCCCACAAGAATGCTGGAAGGCTGCCGATTTGTGCCGCTCGTCGGCTACCATGGCTGGCAGGAACCTTCCTGACGATGAGCTCAGCAGCCCCCGATCTCTCCATCATCATTCCCTCCTACAATGAAGAATTGCGACTTCCGGCCACGCTCGAGCGGATTGCGGCATACCTTGCGACTTCCGGGCGCGAAGCGGAAGTGCTGGTGGTGGACGATGGCTCGAAGGATGGCACGGCCGCGGTGGCCGAATATTTTCGCATTAAGATTCCCACGCTGCGTGTGATTTCTAACGATGTTAATCGTGGCAAAGGCTACAGCGTACGTCACGGCATGCGGGAAGCGCGCGGCCGCATCGCCCTTTTCACGGACGCCGATCTCTCCGCGCCGATTGAGGAAGCCGGGAAACTGATAGACGCTCTGGAGACCTATGACGTGGCTATTGGCTCCCGTGCGATGGACCGCAGCCTGATCAGCGTGCACGAGTCTCCCTTCCGCGAATTCGCTGGAATCATTTTCAATAAAATCGTGCGAGTTATCTTGTGGCTGCCGTTTGTCGATACGCAATGCGGTTTCAAAGCCTTCCGGCGCGACCGCTGCGGGCTCATCTTCGAGCAGCAGACGATCGACCGATTCGGGTTCGACCCGGAATTACTGTACCTGGCGCGGCGTCATGGGTTGCGCGCGGTGGAAATTCCCGTGCGATGGGGGCATTCGCCGGCCACGAAAGTGAGCATGCTGCACGACAGCATTCGGATGTTCACTGATGTATTCACGATCCGATGGAATTCGCTGAGGGGCCGTTACCCGCGGAAAGCGTGATTTGCCCGCATCGCACTTTGTATCATAAAGTACTTGACAGGCGGGAGTCCCTGCGCTAAGCTTTCTTATATGGCGACCCTTGGTCCGCTTCGCTCTACGCAACACGAGCCCATCCCCATCGACGCTCGCGCCGCCGATCATCTGCGCTACATCCGCGAAACGATGGAGAGCGCTGCCGAATTTACGGCCGTGCCCGGCTGGGGAGGCGTGGCGATGGGGGTAACCGCGCTGGTGGCCGCGTTTACGGCTTCGCGGCAGACCACGCCGCGCGCCTGGCTGGCCGTCTGGCTGATCGAAGCATTCGTGGCCGTGGCCATTGCAGCGCCCGCCGCGGCCACCAAAGCGCACCGCGCCAACTCGGCACTCTTTTCCGGGCCCGGTCGCAAATTCGTTCTCAGTTTTGCGCCGCCAATTGTGGTTGGCGGCCTTTTGACGTTTGCTCTTTATCACGCCAGTATCCTTGCGGCACTGCCGGGGGTTTGGCTCTTGTTGTATGGGACCGCCATCGTTACGGGCGGGGCGTTTTCCGTTCGCGTTGTGCCGGTGATGGGTTTGTGCCTGATGCTGATCGGCGGTGCTGCGCTATTCGCGCCACCAATATGGGGAGACGCATTTATGGCCGCGGGGTTTGGCATCGTGCAGATCGGCTTTGGCTGGTGGATCGCCCGGCATTATGGAGGCTAGCAGGAAATCGCATGGCTAAGTCGTCTACAGCGCGTCAAGAACGTGTGCAACGGTCTCGCGAACGTGATCCTTCTCTGGAAGCCATCCGGAATCCGGCGCGGGAAGCCGTGCCAGCGGATCTGGATCGTCTGATTCACGAGCGCATACGGCTGGGCATCGTCAGCGCGCTGGCGGTGAACCGCTCGCTGACGTTCAACGAACTAAAAGCGCTGCTGAAAACTACCGACGGCAACCTGAGCGTTCACGCCCGCAAACTGGAAGAGGCCGATTATATCGTGTGCACGAAATCATTCGACGGGCGTTTGCCGAAGACGGAATATCGCCTTGCGGCAGCGGGACGGCGGGCTCTGGAGCGCTATCTGAATCACATGGAAGCGCTGATCCGCGCGACACGCGAAGGCTGAGCGGCAAATTTTTTTGGTTTGTTACTTTGCACTACAGAGTAGTTTATAGTGCTTGCTCAGCGGCGGAGAAAAGAACATGCTCATGCCTCACCAGACAGTACGACAAATTCCGTTGGCGCAACCGGCTATCGACCAAACTCCGCGGCTCCACGTAGCCATCATTTCAGACGGCAATGGCCGCTGGGCCGCTTCACGGGGTTTGCCGCGTTCCGCCGGCCATCGCGCCGGCGCTGAAGCAGCTCGGCGAGTCATCGAAGCGGCGCCTCGCATCGGCATTCACACGCTGACGCTTTTCGCGCTTTCCTCCGCGAATTGGAAACGGCCCGCTGCCGAGGTCCAGGGGATCCTGCGGCTGCTTCACGAATACCTTCTTACGGAAACGACGCACTGCATTGACGAAGGCGTGAGGCTCAGCATGATCGGGCGCCGGGATCGCTTGCCGGCCACGCTGCGGCAAGCCATCGCGGACTCGGAAGCAGCCACTGCAAAGGGCACGCGTCTGCATCTTCGGCTTGCGGTGGATTATTCCGCCCGCGAAGCCATCTATCATGCCGCCTGCCGCTTTTACAAAGTCACCGAGCTTTCGGCCGAGTCCTTTAGCGCCGTGCTTGCGGAAGTCCACCGTGGGGGCTCGACGGAAGTTGATTTGCTGATTCGTACCGGGGGTGAACAGCGGCTTTCCGATTTTCTCTTGTGGGAATGCGCCTTCGCGGAATTCGTGTTTCTGCAAAAACGCTGGCCGGACTTTACCGCCGACGATCTGGAAGCAGCCGTAAAGGAATTCAACCGGCGCGAACGCACGCGCGGGGCATTGCCGGACGCCATCGCGGGTTAAATTGACTCAAGTCAGCGAGGAGAAGAGACCATGGAGAGCGTATACGAGCAACAACCAGGATTGTTTCGATTGCCAGTGGTTGCCATCTTCGAGTGGTTGATGGTATTGCCGGGCACGGTGTTGCTCGCCGCGTCGGCATTACGCATGGTTCAACCTCGTCAGTACGAACCCGCTCGCACAAGCTGGATGATCTTCGAGTGGACAGTGACGCATGTCTCGCGGCTTGGGGCGGCGACGTTGTTCGTCGGCATGCCCGGGATCGTTGTCGCTGTGGGTTGCGCGGCGCTCCTGCGAAGCTGGCGTCAGGACCAGGCGTTGCGTCATGATGCGGCGACGACATTTGCCACCCTGCGACGCCATTTCGCGGCCGTGTTGCTGGCAGCTGCGGTGTTATTTGCCGGAGCGATTCTCGCGGTTGTGACGGTTCACGTGGTCACGGACTAGACGAGCCTCCGGGCAAGAGAATTCCTTCGGGAGGCGGAAGTCCAGGCCGTGCCACTCCCTGCTGGATTGAAGCAACACACGCGGGCCCCAGCCAGCTAGCGCTGGCTGGGGCCCGGCGGTTACCAACTAAGTGGTCATCCCTTTGCGGGAATGGTCACTGGCTTCGAGAGCTTGAACGTGAGCTGACTTTTTGCAGTTAAGAGGGTTACGTCCTT
>WNFC01006881.1_pt1 | contig 22315 bp, 20 predicted proteins | sample 5400541 | NCBI WGS metagenome assembly WNFC01 (sample SAMN13153342, study PRJNA577476) | soil metagenome | isolation source: 120 cm saprolite under Douglas fir tree site 2 hole 2 replicate 1 | place: USA:California | collected 2015-04-18
TTTCTCGCGTCCGAGCAGATCGGTGATGGTGCCGAGCGTCGCGCCGCGCGCCACGGTCGCGCCCGGCGATACCGCGCAGTGCCAATATCCCGAGGCCGGCGCCTTGGTCACCTCCATGCGGCAGACCGTGGGGCGCGGCGCCGCGCCGCCGCCAGCGTCGAGCATGCCGAGCTTCGCCATGATGCGTTTGACGCCGGTCTCGAGCAACCCGACCGTCTCCTCCGTCCACAGCCCGTTGCCGCCGGATTCCAGGAGGACGCCGGGGACGCCGATCTTGGTCGCGGCGCCATAGCTGTGGCCCTGCGAGGTGCTGCGCACGACGTGCGCGAACCCGCTTTCCATCGCCAAGGCGAGGCTGCGCTCGTCGCCGTCGCGGCAGATGGCGAAGGGCAGCAGCGCCTCGATGATGTCGCCGCAATGGAGATCGACATAACCGTCCATCCCGCTCATCGCGCTGTTGACCACCCATGCCGCGAGCCGCTCGCTGGCCGAACCCTTGGCGTCGCCGGGGAAGACCCGGTTGATGTTCTTGCCGTCGAGCGGGTTGACATAGGGCAGGTGGGCCCAGAACGCCTTGATGTTGAGAACAGGCAGAATCGTGAGCTCGCCCAGGATGGACTCGGGCGAGAGCGCGGTGAGGCGCCGCGCCGCCTCGATCGACGAATATTCGGCGCCATGCACCCCGGCGGTGACCAGCAGCTTCGGCCCCGGCGCGCGGCCGCGGATGATCGTGCAGGGCAGGGCGAGCCCGGGTTCCGGCTCGACGGTGCCGGTCCAACGGCGCTGTCCCTCACTCGCGGGCACATGAAGCGGCATGATTCGGTTCCTCCTCGATAGTCAGGCATAGATCCCGGTGATCGGCGTCTCGCTGCCGCGTGCCCAGCCGCGATACATCCCTTCGGTGTTGAAAGGCAGCAGCACGTTGCCGAGATGGTCGATGGCGACGATGCCGCCGCGGCCGCCGAGCGGCGGCAGCTTCTCCATGATCACCTGCTGGCAGGCCTGGGCGAGGCTGGCGCCGGCGTATTCCATGCGGGCGGAGATGTCATGGGCGGCGACGGTGCGGACGAAGACTTCGCCGGTGCCGGTCGCCGAGATGGCGACGGTGCGGTTGTTGGCATAGCACCCGGCGCCGATCAGCGGGCTGTCGCCGATGCGGCCGGAATGCTTGTTGGTCATGCCGCCGGTCGAGGTCGCCGCCGCGAGGTTTCCCTCGCGGTCGATCGCCACCGCGCCGACGGTGCCGAACTTGCGGCCGGCGTCGGTCGGCGTCTTCGTCTTGGCGGCGAGGCGGCTGGCGGCATCGTGGTCGAGCGCGACGCCGCCCTCTTCGCGCACCAGCAGCCACTGGGCATGGCGGCCCTCGGTGTCGAAGTAGGCGTTCTCGACCTCGGCCAAGCCATGCTCGAGGGCGAAGGCGTCGGCGCCCTCGCCGACCATGAAGACGTATTCCGAGCGTTCCATGACGATGCGGGCGGCGCGGACCGGGTTCCGAATGCGGCGCAGGCAGCCGACCGCTCCGGTCGCCAGGTTGCGCCCGTCCATGATCGAGGCGTCGAGCTCGTGCTTGCCGTCGCGGGTGTAGACGGCGCCATGCCCGGCGTTGAAGAGGGGATAATCCTCGAGCGCGACGACCGCCTCGGTCACCGCGTCGAGCGCGTTGCCGCCCTGCTCCAGCACGCGCTGCCCGGCGCGTACTGCCCCGGCGAGCCCGGCGTGATAGAGCTTTTCCTGGTCCGGCGAAAGACTGCTGCGCGCGATCGTGCCGGCGCCGCCATGGAGCGCGATCGCCGGGGTCGGGGAGGATCTCGTCATTTGCGTTTGCCCTTGTCTGCTGCGGTTAAATGGTGGGGCCGGTCGCCGCGCGATGCCGGCTTCGATCGGCTCTGGATGGGTGGCGGCGCGGCCGGTTCGGTCGCGCCGACATAAAGGTATGGCAGGACGCGCTCGGTGAACTCGGTCGCCGCATTGAGCGGGTCCTTCGTCCGCCGGGCCACCGCGGCGCCCATTGCCTCGATGAGGGCAAAGGCGCCGATCCCGGAGCTGGTCAGCAGGGCGTGCTCGGCACCGACGCAAAAGACGATGTCGGCGGGCTTGGCGACAGGCGAGGCCGGTCCATCGGTGATCGCGATGACCGTGGCACCGCGCTCGCGCGCGAAATGGAGGAGCTCGACCGTATCCTTCGAATAACGCGGCAATGCGATGCCGATCACCGCATCCCGGGGGCCGAGCCTGAGGAGACGGCGGACCGCCTGCTCGGCGCCTCCCTCGCCGGCGGCGTTCTGCACGAACCGACAGTAGGGCGACAGCGCGTGCGCGGCAAAATTGGCAAGCGCGCCGCTGGTGCCGAAGCCGATCGTGAAGACCCTGTCGGCCGCCAGAATCTTCGTCACCGCGCGCTCGGCGGTGCCAGACGCGAAATGCTGCACGGTGGTTTGCAGGTTGCTGAGGTTCTGCGCGAGCGAGGCGCGCATGATCTCGGCGCTGCCGGCGCTCCGCTGCAGCTCGGCGCGCAGCTTCTCGACCGGTGCCAGCGTGGCGCTGAAGGTGCGCACCAGCTCGGCGCGGAATGCCGGATAGCCGTCGATGCCGAGGGCGCGGGCAAAGCGGTTGGCCGTCGCCACGGAGATGCCGGCCGCCCGCGCCAGCTCGTCGATCATCATGGTGGCCGCCTGGAAGGGATGCTTGAGGACGAAATCCGCTGCCCGGCGATGTGCCCGCGACAGCGTCGGATAGACGTCGGCGATGCGCGCCATGATCGTTTCGTCGCCGACGCTCGATAGCGCCGGTCCCGGCGCCTGCTTCAGCACGGCATCACCATTGCTGACGTCGGCTTCGTCCATCTGAAAATAAAATTTCACCTGAGAGCGGTCACCAGAATGAGGGGCACGGGCGACGACGTCGGCGCCGGCGGGAGCGAAGAGTTACCCATTAGGCTTTACCTGTAAATAATTTTTCAGCTAGAATTTTGCCGGTTCAATGAATTTCCCGCGAATCCCGCTCGCGGGTGGCGTGCTCAGGGCCCGCGTACTGTGCCCGCGCCGCGCCAAGGTGTAATAATCGGGTCGACATCAGGAGAGGGACGCACCATGAAACGACTATTGCTCGCCGCCGCGCTGATTCTCGCGGCGCTTACCGGACAAGCCGCTGCGCAGAAGACGCTGGTCATCGCCATCGCCGCCGACCCGACGGGACTCGATCCCGAGGCGGTGCAGAACAATACCTCGGGCTTCATCATGGCGACGATCTACGATAGCCTGGTCAAGTACAAGCCGGGCTCGGTCGATGTCGAGCCCGGCCTCGCCGAAAAATGGGACATTTCGGAAGACGGGCTGACCTATACCTTCCACCTGCGCAAGGGCGTGACATTCCACGACGGTACGCCGTTCAACGGTCCGAACTATATCAAGACGATCAAGCGGTTGCTGGACAAGGCGGACCCCGATTCGATCTTCAACACGGGGCCGGTCGAAAGCTTCATCGATGACACTTACGGCGAGGTGGCGAGCTACTCCGCTCCCGACGACAACACCGTCGTCTTCAAGTTCAAGACGGTGTCGGGTCCGTTCACCACCAATCTCGCGATGGTGTGGAACGGCGTCGTCAGTCCGACGGCGGTCAGCAAATTCAAGAAGGACTTCCGCAACAATCCCGTCGGCACTGGCCCGTTCATCTTCAAGGAATATCGCCAGGGCGACCAGGTCGTTCTCGATGCCAACCCGAACTACTGGGGCGGCAAGCCGAAGGTCGACCGCATCGTATTCAAGGTGATCCCCGACGCCCAGGCGGCTCTGCTCGCCATCAAGCGCGGTGACGTCCACATCCTCGCCGATGTCAGCGTGCAGACTGTCCCGGCAGCGCGTACCGATGCCAATCTCGTCGTCATGAACCAGGCCGGCCTCGCCATCAGCGGCATTGCGCTGCCCAACGACATCAAATTCTTCAGTGACAAGCGCGTCCGCCAGGCGCTCAACTACGCGGTCGACAAGGACACCCTCGACAAGACCCTCTACCAAGGCCTCGCCGAGGCCATGACCTCGCCGCTGCCGTCCTCGCAATGGGGCTTCGATCCTTCCCTGAAGGGCTATGCCTACGACCCCGAGAAGGCGAAGAAGCTGCTCGCCGATGCGGGGTATCCGACTGGCTTCGAGTGCGAGCTCTTGTCCTACAGCACGCCGCGCGGCTACAACCCCGCCGGCCCCGAGCTCGCCGTCGCGATCCAGGGCTATCTCCAGAAGGTCGGCGTCAAGGTCAACATCCGCAAGCAGGAGATGGGCGCCTTTCTCGCCGAGACACGCTCCGGCAAATACGACAAGGGGATGTTCACGTCGGGGTGGAGCGGCGACAACGGCGACCCGGATAATTTCCTCTATCCGCTCTTCGCCTCGCCGAGCATGCCGGTCGGCGACACCTCGCACTACAAGAGCGCCGAGGCCGACAAGCTGATGCTCGACGGCCGGCAGACCGCCGACCACGGCAAGCGCATCGAGATCTACAAGAAGGCCCAGGCGGTCATCCTCGAGGACGCGCCATGGATCTTCGTCAACTCGGTGCTGCAGACCCGGGTGGCACGCAAGGAGGTCAAGGGCTTCCAGCTCAACCCGACGCAGATGTTCTTCGACATGCAGAAGGTTTCGCTGGAGAAGTAGGTCTCGCTCGATCTCCCTCTTCCCCCCTGAGCTCGTCGAAGGGGCGGAGAGGGAGATCCTCATCGCGGGAGGCGTGCATCATGAAACGACTCTTGCTTGCTGCCACGGTCGCTCTCGCGGCGCTCGCCGGAAACGCGGCGGCACAGACAACCTTGGTCGTCGCCATCGCCGCCGATCCGACCGGGCTCGATCCCGAGGCCGTGCTTAACAACACATCCGGCTTCGTGATGGGAACGATCTACGACAGCCTGCTCAAGTACAAATCGGGCTCGACCGATGTCGAGCCCGGTCTTGCCGAGAGCTGGGAGGCTTCCCCCGACGGTCTCACCTATACCTTCCATCTGCGCAAGGGCGTGACCTTCCATGACGGTACGCCCTTCAACGCGCCGAACTACATCAAGACGATCAAGCGCGTGCTCGACAAGTCGGACCCGGATTCGATCTACAATACCGGTCCGGTCGAGAGCTTCCTCGACGACACCTATGGCTCGGTCGCCAGCTACGAGGCGATCGACGACAACACTGTCGTCTTCAGGTTCAAGGAGGTATCGGGACCGTTCCCGACCAATCTCGCTATGGTGTGGAACGGCGTCGTCAGCCCGACAGCGGTGACCAAATACAAGAAGGACTTCCGCAATCATCCGGTCGGCACCGGCCCGTTCATCTTCAAGGAATGGCGGCAGGCGGACCAGGTCGCGCTCGATGCCAATCCCAATTATTGGGGTGGCAAGCCGAAGGTCGACCATATCGTCTTCAAGGTCATGCCCGATGCGCAGGCGACGCTGCTCGCTGCCAAGCGCGGCGACGTCCACATCATCGCCGATGTTAGCGCGCAGACTCTTCCGGCGATCCGCAGCGATCCCAATCTGGTCGTGCTGACCCAGCCCGGGCTCGCCGTCAGCGGCATCGCGCTGCCCAACGACATCAAGTTCTTCGTGGATAAGCGCGTGCGCCAGGCGCTCAACTACGCGGTCGACAAGGAGACGCTCAACAAGACGCTTTACCAGGGCATGGCGGTGCAGCTGACCTCACCGCTACCCTCGGCGCAATGGGGCTTCGATCCGTCGCTCAAGGGCTATTCCTACGATCCCGAGAAGGCGAAGAAGCTGCTGGCCGAGGCGGGTTATCCCGACGGCTTCGAATGCGAGCTGCTGTCCTACAGCACGCCGCGCGGCTACAACCCCGCCGGGCCCGAGCTCGCCGTCGCCGTCCAGGGCTATCTGCAAAAGGTCGGCGTCAAGGTCAATATCCGCAAGCAGGAGATGGGGGCCTTTCTCGCCGAGGTCCGCTCGGGCAAGTACGACAAGGGGATGTTCACCTCGGGCTTCAGCGGCGACAACGGCGATCCCGACAATTTCCTCTACATTCTTTTCGCCTCGCCGAGCATGCCGGTCAACGATACCTCGCACTACAAGAACCCCGAGGTCGACAAGATGCTGGGTGACGCGCGGCACACCGCCGATCACGCCACGCGCCTCGAGCTCTACAAGAAGGCGCAGGCGATCATCCTGGACGAAGCGCCATGGATCTTCATCAACTCGGTCCTTCAGACGAGGGTAACGCGCAAGGAGGTCAAAGGCTTCGTCCTCAACCCGACGCAGATGCTGCTCGAGATGGAAAAGGTCTCGCTGGCAAAGTAGCAACGGCCCCGCCGCGGGCTATCTGTCGATCGACAGTGGGGTGGAGGTTCGACCTCCGCCCCTTTTTTGGCGGCGCTTGTTGCGGCCAGCCAGATCCGAGGGCAATCGCTCGAACCTGAAAATTGGATCTCCTCTCCCCTTGCGGGAGAGGAGGGGACCCATTGCGCAGCAATGGGGGAGGTGAGGGGGCTGTCGCCGCATCTCACTTGTGGGAGCAGCCCCCCACCCTCCCCGCTTCGCGGGTCCCCTCCCTCTCCCGCTCTCGCGGGAACCGAGTTCCCGCTGTCGCGTCAGGCAAAGCTTCGCTTTGCCGAGAGCAAGGGGAGAGGGAGCGTCGCTCAAGCGGGTGCGTCGCCGCTTTAAAGAATATCGTCCCTGATGCAGGCCTTGACGTGGCCGGGGGCGATCTCACGCGCTTCCGGCACGCGCGCGGCGCAGTCGGCGATCGCGTAGGGACAGCGCGTGCGGAAGACGCAGCCGGAGGGCGGATTGATCGGGCTCGGGATGTCGCCCTGCAGCACGATGCGCTTGCCCTTGCGGTCGGGGTCGGGGACCGGCACGGCGGAGAGCAGCGCCTCGGTGTAGGGGTGCTTCGGATCGCGGCACAGCTCGCGCGCCGGCGCGCTCTCCATGACGCGGCCCAGATACATGACGACGATGCGGTCGGAGATATATTCGACGACGGCGAGATCATGGGCGATGAAGAGGAGGGTGAGGCCGAGCCGCCGCTTCAGATCGTGCAGCAGGTTGACGACCTGGGCCTGGATCGAGACGTCGAGCGCCGAGACCGGTTCGTCGGCGACGATGAACTCGGGGCCGGCGGCGAGCGCGCGGGCGATGCCGATGCGTTGGCGCTGGCCGCCGGAGAACTCGTGCGGGTAGCGGCCCATGTGCTCGGCGGAGAGACCGACGAGGCGCAGGATCTCGGCGACGCGGGCGCGGCGGTCGGCGCGGCCGCTGCCGATATGGTGAACGATGAGCGGCTCGGCGACGATCTCCTCGACGCGCATGCGGGGGTTGAGCGAGGCGAAAGGGTCTTGGAAGATCGGCTGCGCCTCGCGGCGGTAGCGTTGGAGCGCCGATTGCGGCACCGCCGCAATGTCGACGCCCTTGAACAGGATCTCGCCTTCGGTCGGGTCGATGAGGCGCAGGATGGTGCGCCCGACCGTCGTCTTGCCGGAACCGGACTCGCCGACGAGGCCGAGCACCTCGCCGGTACCGATGCTGAAGGACACGTCATCGACCGCCTTGACGTAGCCCCTGCCGCGCGCGAAGACGCCGCTGCCGGCGTCGAACCAGGTCTTGAGGTGGCGAATCTCCAGCAGGGGAGGCGCGGCAGTCATCGCCCCGCCTCCTGTGACGCGCCCTGCGTTACTGCGCGCCAGCGCAGGCAGCGCACAGCGTGGTCCGGCGCGCAGGCGTCGAGCGGCGGGATATCGCGATCGCAGGTGCCTGGGGCGAAGAACCCGCAGCGCGGGTGGAAGGCACAGCCTGGCGGGAGATCCCGTGGGCTCGGCACGTTGCCGGGGATCGCGGCAAGCGCGTGCTGCTCGGCGCGATCGACGCCGAGGCGCGGCACGGAATTCAACAGCCCGATCGTATAGGGCATGCAGGGCGCGTGGAAAATCGCGCGCGCCGGTCCGGATTCGACGATCCGTCCCGCGTACATCACCATGATGCGGTCAGCGATCTCGGCGGCGACACCGAGATTGTGGGTGATGAAGATCACCGCCATGCCCAGCTCGCTCTGCAGGCGCTTGATGAGCTCGAGGATCTGCGCCTGGATGGTGACATCGAGGGCGGTGGTCGGCTCGTCGGCGATGAGCAGCGCCGGATGGCACGACAGCGCCATGGCGATCATCGCCCGCTGGCGCATGCCGCCCGACATCTGGTGCGGGTAGCTGCGCATCCGCCGCGCGGGTTCGGGAATGCCGAGGAGCTCGAGCATCTCGACGCCGCGGGCGAAGGCCGCGCGGCCGCTTTTGCCCTGATGGAGGCGGATCGCCTCGATGATCTGGTCGCCGATCGTATAGATCGGGTTGAGCGAGGTCATCGGCTCCTGGAAGATCATCGCGATCTCGTTGCCGCGAATCTGGCGGAGCGCCGCGTTGTCGAGCCGGGCGAGATCGCGGACCGCGCCGTCGCGCCCGCGCATGAGGATGGTTCCCGACGCGATCCGCCCGGGCGGGTTCGCGACCAGCCCCATGACCGCGAGGCTGGTCACCGACTTGCCGGACCCCGACTCGCCGACGACGACGAGCGTCTCGCCGCGCTCGATGTGAAAGGAAACGTCGTCGACAGCCCTGACGACGCCGTCCTCGGTCGAGAATTCGACCGTCAGATTGCGCACCTCGAGCAGGGCTCGCTCTGCCATCGGCGCCTGCACGACGGCACTCATTCCTTGCGCCGGCGGGGATCGAAGTGATCGCGCAACGCATCGCCCAAGAGATTGAAGCCGAGGACGACTGCGAAGATGGCGAGGCCTGGAAACGTCGCGATCCACCAGGCGGTGAGGAAATAGCCCTGCCCCTCGGCGAGGACCGCGCCCCAATCGGGCGAGGGCGGCTGCGATCCCATCCCCAGGAAGGAGAGCCCGGCGGTTTCGACGACGACCGTTCCGGCACTCAGCGTCCCCATCACCAGAACAGGGGTGAAGCTGTTCGGCAGAATGTGGCGCAGCATGATGCGCAGCCGATTGGCGCCGATCGCCTGCGCCGCGAGAACGAACTCCGTCGTCTTGACCGAGAGGACCTGGCCACGGATGAGCCGCGCATATTGCGGCGTATAGACGACGCCTATGGCGATCATCGAGTTGAGCAGGCCGGGACCGAGCGCGGCGACGATGATGAGCGCAAGCAGCAGATAGGGAAACGCAAGGAGCACGTCGACGATTCGCATCACCACCGAATCGACCCACTTGCCGTAGAACCCGGCGATCAGCCCGAGAAGCGTGCCGACGACGAGACCGAATCCGTCGGCGACGAGGATCGAGAGCAGGGCGATGCGCGTGCCGTACATGACGCGGCTTACGATATCGCGGCCGTATTGGTCGGTACCGAACGGGTGAGCGGCGGAGGGTGGCTGGAGCGCCGCGGCGAAATCCTGGTCGAACGGGCTATAGGGCGCCAGGACGGGGGCCAGAACGGTGAGCAGCAGGAATATCGCGACGATGCCGGCGCCGAGCCGCGCGGTTGGGCTCCGCAGCAGCCGTGTGGCGCTCCTGGCCCAGGCTTCCCGACCCGGTGCGGCGATCGCGGTGATCGTCATCGATAACGGATCCGTGGGTCGAGCCAGGCATAGCTGAGATCGACGAAGAGGTTGACGACGACGAACAGGAAGGCGGTGAAGAGGGCGGCCGCCTGAACCACCGGATAGTCGCGCGCCAGAATGGCATTGATCATCAGGCGGCCAAGGCCCGGCAGCGAGAAGATCGTTTCGGTGAGCACCGCGCCGGACAGCAGCAGGCCGAGCTGCAGGCCGATGACGGTGACGACCGGGATGAGCGCGTTGCGCAGCACGTGCTTGAGCACGACGCGCCATTCCGGCAGGCCCTTGGCGCGTGCTGTCCGCACGTGGTCGTGCGAGCGCATCGACAACATCTCCGAGCGGGTTATCCGCGTGATGATGGCGACCGGAATGGTGCCGAGCGTGCAGGCCGGAAGCACGAGGTGGCGCAGGCTGACGGCCACGAGATTCAGATCGCCGGAGATGACGCTGTCGACGACCGACATGCCGGTAATGCGCGGCGGCTCGACGCCGATCGGCATGAGCCCGCCGATCGGCAGCCAATCGAGGAAGGCGCCGAAGACGAGGATCATCATCAGCCCGTACCAAAAGATCGGCATCGACACGCCGAACAGCGTCACCGTCATGACGATGTTGTCGAAGCGCGACAGCGGCCGAAGCGCGGCGACGACGCCGAGCGGCACGCCGAGGACGACGGCAAAAGCGAGAGCGGCGAGAGACAGCTGAATCGTCACGGGGAAGGCGGTCCAGACATCGTCGAAGGCGGGACGGTTGCTGCGCAGCGACAGCCCGAAATCGCCCTCGAGCGCGCCGATCGCGAAGCGCAGATACTGGACATAGACCGGCTGGTCGAGGCCAAGCTGGCGGCGCAGGTTTTCGAGCTGCACATTGGTAGCCCGGTCCCCCAGGAGCATCGTCGCCACGTCGCCCGGCAGGACATGCATGGTCAGGAACACGACCAGGCTGACGCCGATGAGCACCAAGATCAGTTGAATGAGCCGTCGAACGACGTACTGGGTCACGCTGGATGTCTCGTTCTTGCCGCCCTGTCCTCGCCCATCTTCGCGCGTGCGGCGATCGGCCACAAGCCGGGAAACCTCATCCTCGCGGCGCGTCCTCGGCCGCCACGTCGTTGCCGGCGGCCGGGCGTAGCGGCGCCCGGCTATGGACATTATTGATGTCGACGAGGCGAGTCAGCATGGTCATGAACCGACGGCGCTCCGCCGGAGCGAGCGGTCTCAGGATACGACGCTGGGCGGCATCGACCGCGCCGGCGATCGCATCGAGCGTGGCGCTGCCGAGCGCCGTTGGATAGAGACGCTTGGTGCGCTTGTCCGTGGTTCCGGGACGGCGGGCGATGAGCTTCTTTGCCTCGAGCCGCATCACGACATTGCCGATCGTCGAGCGGTCGAGCGCGATGAGATTGACCAGGCGGGTCTGGTCGACACCGGGCTGGGCGCGCACCACGACGAGGGCGGCGTACTGTACCGGGGTCAGGTCGAACTCGCGGGTCTCTTCCATGAATATGGCGACGGCGATCTGCTGACACCGCCGGATCAGGTGGCCGGGAGCGGCGTAGAGCCGGCGGAGCGCGTCCTCTGCCGCGCCCGTGGGTTGCCCGGCGCGGCTAGCGCGGGCCACTGGCGAAATGCGGCAGAACCTCGGTGCCGAAGAGGCGGAGGGAGGCGAGTGCCGCCTCGCGCGGGATGACGTTGAAATTGATCTGCAGCGAGGCGTGCTCGAATTGGCCGTAATCCCGCGCCAAGCCGCCGATCGCCGCGATGATCTCGCGCGGCGAGCCGATCCACGCCGCGCCGCTCGCGACCATCGATTCCATGCTGGCGTCCTTGAGCTTGGCGATGACCTTGTCGTAGCCGGGGTAGTCCTTCGAGGACAGCCCCTCGATCCAATCGCCCGCCGCATCGACGAGGGAGCGCAGATAGTTGTTGAGCGGCGCGCGCGCGATGTCGCGCGCCGTCGCGCCGTCGGCGTGACAGAACATGTGGAAGGCGAGCATGACCTCGCCGTCGCCGGAATGGCCGGCCTCGTGCCATGCCTTGCGATAGAGGCCGAGCAGCTCGCGCATCTTGCCGCCCGCCATCGGGATCGCCATCACCGAATAACCCATGCGGCCGGCGAACTCGAAGCTCTCGGGCGTGGTCAGCGCGGCGACGTAGAATTTCGGCCGCGGCTGCTGCGTCGGGCGCGGCAGCGACGTCGTCTTTTCGATGGTGTGGAACTTGCCGCGGTGGGTGACGTTCTCCCCGCGCAGGAGCAAATCGACCTGCTCGATCCCTTCACGATACCGTTCGATCGATTCGTTGGGCGACACCCCGAAGCGGCGAAACTCATGCGGCAGAAAGGCACGCGCGAAGCCGACATCGAGTCGGCCATTGCTGATCGCATCGAGCATGCCGATCTCGCCGGCCAACTTCAGCGGATTGTTGAAGACGGGGAGCACCGCCCCGGTTACCAAGCGCATGCGCTTGGTGCGCTGCGAGGCGGCGGACAGGAACAGCATCGGATTGGGGCTGTAGCCGCCGTAATAGTGAAAGTAGTGCTCGACGATGCGGGCGTGGGTGAAGCCAAGGCGCTCGGCCTCTTCGGCGATCTCGAGCGACTCGGCAAAATAGTCGCGCGCCGATTTCTCCTCGGGTTTCACGTCGGGAAAGAACTGGACGCCGAATTCCACCGTCGCCTCCATCGGCCCGAGGGTTATACAGTAGGCTGATAATCAGCATACTGTCAATTAACCAAATGGCCGCCGTGTCCTTCGACTTCGCTCAGGACGAGGTGGGATGCGGAGGAAATTTGGCGTCGATGGAAAACTCGCCTCATCCTGAGCACAGCCCATAGGGCGTAGTCGAAGGATCCGGTCCCATTCTCGGCGGGGCCGGTTCGAGGCTCTCATACCAACGGCCCTTATCTCCAACCCGTCATGCCCGGACTTGATCCGGGCATCCACGACTTGAAACGCCGGTCAAATTGGTTCGAGGTCGAGCCGGTGGAACAGCTCGACAAAGCTCTTCATCGCCACTGTGTCGGTCAATTGGCGCCACCCATGCGGCACCAGCATGGCTCCGGTAACGAAGCGGATGAACGGGTAGGAATACCCCGAAACGATCTGGTAGACCGGCTCCAGCTTGGCAAAGAAGAGGCGCGGCTCAGTCCCGCGCTTGGCGTCGCTCATCGGCCCCTCCCTGTGCCCCTGTTCTCCTGGGGTCGGTGGCGAGCCTAGCGTGTCGCGTTCTGCCGCGCGAGAGCGGCGTTGCGCAAAGCGGTGAGCGTCGTGCGCGACGTGATTGCCTCGGGGTCGAGGCGAAGCTCGATGACAGCGGGAACCCCGGCGGCGAGCGCGCGCGAGAGAGCGCCAGGGAACTCCGCGGTCTCGCGCACTGTCTCGCCATGGGCGCCGAAGGCGCGGGCATAGGCGGCGAAATCGGGGTTGCGAAGCTCGGTCGCTGGATAGCGGTTGGGATACTCGCGTTCCTGATACATGCGGATCGTGCCGTAAAGCCCGTTATTGATGACGAGGAAAATGACATTGGCGCCGTATTGCACGGCGGTCGCCAGCTCCTGCCCGGTCATCATGAAGCCGCCATCGCCGGCGAAGCAGAGGACCGGACGATCCGGGTGGACGAGCTTCGCCGCCACCGCGGCCGGCACGCCGTAACCCATCGCGCCGTTGGTCGGCCCAACCAGCGTGCGGTAGCCGGGGAACTGGTAGAAGCGGTTGAGCCAGCCGGCGAAATTGCCGGCGTCGCTCGCGATGATCGTCTCGGGCGGCACGGTCTCGCCGATCATCTTCATGACGCGGCCATAATCGAGCGTCCCGGGGCTGGGATCGGGCTCGAGGCTCTTGAGGTAGTCGCGCCGCGCACCGTCGGCCCAATCGTCCCAGGCGCCGTGATCGACCGGCCTCAGGGCGTTCGCGGCGGCGGCGAACTCGGCCATCCCAGCGGCGATCAAGAGCTCGCCCTGATAGACGCGGCCCAATTCGTCGGCGTCGGCGTGGATATGGATGAGCGGCTGTTTCGGCCGCGGCGGCTCGACCAGCGTGTAGCCCTGCGTCGTCAGCTCGCCGAGCCGCGCGCCGACGACGAGAAGCAGGTCGGTCTCCCGGATCCGCTTGGCGAGTGCCGGGAGGATGCCGACGCTGCAATCGCCGACATAGTTCTTGTGCCTGTTGTCGAACAGGTCCTGGCAGCGGAACGAGGCGCAGCTCGGCACGTTGTTGGCCTCGGCGAAGGCGACGATGTCGAGCGTGGCCTGTTTCGACCAGCCGCCGCCGCCGACCATCATGAGGGGCCGCTCGGCCTTGACGAGAAGTTCGCGCAGGCGGGTCATCGCCGCAGCCGACGGGCTCGGCCGCACGACCTGATAATGCGCGGCATCCACTGTTTCGCAGCGCTCCACCACCATGTCCTCGGGGAGTGCCAGCACGACCGGGCCGGGACGCCCGTTCATCGCGGTGTGGAAGGCGTGGCTCACCATCTCGGGGATGCGGCGCGGGTCGCTGATCTCGGCCGCCCATTTCGCGGTGTGGCCGAACATCTGCTTGACGTCGATTTCCTGGAAGGCCTCGCGCTCGCGCGCTTCGCGGGCGACCTGGCCGACGAAGAGGATGAGCGGCGTCGAATCCTGGAACGCGGTGTGGATGCCGACCATGGCGTGACTGGCGCCGGGTCCGCGCGTCACCAGGCAGATGCCGGGCCGCCCGGTCACCTTGCCGTAGGCCTCGGCCATGTTGCAGGCGCCGATCTCGTTGCGCGTGGTGATCAGGCGGATCGCGTCGCGCGCGTCCCACAACGCGTCGAGCACGCCGAGATAGCTTTCGCCCGGCACGCAGAAGGCGAGATCGACGCCATGGATCCTGAGCTGGTCGACGAGGACCTGTCCGCCGGTGCGCTGATTGGTGCCGCTGGTCATGGTGTTTTCCTGCTGAAAGTCGGGTTGAACGGGGGTCAGCTCCGCATGAAGCCGGGTCCCCACAGATTGAGCGTGCGCTCGTCATGCGGCCACGAGCGCTTGTGGACAGTATCCGGCACGATCTCGAGCTCGGCGGAGATCTCGATCAGATAGCCTTGCGGGTCCTTGATCATGAAGAAAAGGTTGTTGCCGGGGCCATGACGTCCCGGACCCCACCATAATTTGATGCCGCATGATGCCATGCGATCGGCCCAGTCGCGAATGTCGTTCCAGCAATTCGCCTCGTAGGCGTGATGGTCGGGCCGGCTTTGCGCCGCGCCGAACACGGCGAAGCTGTGATGCTCGGGATCGCAGCGATAGAAGGCGACGGTCGGCTCCCGGTTGCCGTTCGTCTCGTGCACGTAGTCGGACGCAACGAAGCCGAGAACGTCCTCGTAGAAGCGCATCATCTCGGGCAGGTGCGTCGAGGCGACCACCACATGCTGCAAGCGGCCAGGCAGGGCCGAGGCGCCGTCCTTGGCCGGCATCGGCTTCAAATCGTCGCGCGGCAGACCGAAGACGGCGAGCCGTCCATCGGGGTCGCGCACGGCGATGGCGTCCTCGGCAAAGACCGGGCTCGGCGAGGCCAGCTGCGCGACGCCGCTGCCGGCAAGGTGGCCGCGCAAGGCGGCGAGCTGCGCCGCGCTCCCCAGGCGGAAGGCGCTGTAGGGCTGGCTTCCGGGCGCGCCGCTGCCGATCACCAGACGCCGCGCCGGCGCTTCCAGGAGGAAACTGCCATCGGCAAGCGGCGTGGCGGCGAAGCCGAGCGTCGCGCAATAGAAATCGGCGAGGTCCTTCGCATTGTCCGAATCGAGCCGGATGTGATCCAGACGAGCAGGCCAGAGCGGCGAGCGTTGTGCCATCGAATGCGACCTGCGAGACGGGCGCGACCAACCAATTGAACCGGTGCGGGCTGGGATTGTCTATTGCCGTCTTGCCGAAAGCGACGCTGGGAGCATCGGAGACGGAGGGTGTAGGGTCGTTCTCGGTGCACAACCGATCAGGGGGATGGCGACATGGCGGTACGAACGATGCGGGGCGCTGGCCTCGTCCTTGCGGCCATCCTCGCGCTGGCGGCGGGACGCGACGCCGCGGCCGGCGTGACGCTCGACGCGGTCAAGAAGCGCGGCTACATCCAATGCGGCGTCAGCCAGGGCGCTGCCGGCTTCTCGCTCGCCGACGCCGCGGGCGTTTTCCGCGGTCTCGATGTCGATATGTGCCGCGCCGTCGCGGCAGCGCTCTTCGGCGATGCCGACAAGGTCAAGTTTACTCCGCTTTCGGCGCAGCAGCGCTTCACCGCGCTGCAATCGGGCGAGATCGACATGTTGGCGCGCACCTCGACCTGGACCCTGCAGCGCGCCGCTGCGCTCGGCCTTCACTTCACCGTTGTCAATTTCTACGATGGCCAAGGCTTCCTGGTGCCGAAAAAGCTCGGCGTCAAATCTGCCAAGGAGCTGAAGGACGCGACAGTGTGCGTTCAGCCCGGATCGCTCTCCGAGCTGAACCTGGCCGATTTCTTCCGGCACAACAACCTCGCATTCAAGCCGCTCGTCATCGAGGCTCTTCCGGAGATGAAGGCGGCGTTCTTCGCCGGGCGATGCGATGCGATCTCGAACGATTCAGGGCAGCTCGCCTCCTATCGTGCCGCCGATGCGGCCAATCCAGACGACTATGTCCTGCTTCCCGAGGTCATCTCGAAGGAGCCGAACGCACCGGTGGTGCGCAAGGGCGACGAGCAGTGGTACGATATCGTCTACTGGTCGATCCAGGCGATGATCGACGCCGAGGAGCGCGGCATCACCGCGACGACTGTCGACGAGGCATTGAAGAGCACCGATCCGGTGGTGCAGCGCCTGCTTGGCGTCACCGCCGGCAACGGCCAGGCGCTCGGCGTCGACGAGAAATGGGCCTATAACATCGTCAAGCTGGTGGGCAATTACGGCGAGAGCTTCGAGCGCAATATCGGCATGGGCTCGCCGCTGAAGATGCAACGTGGCCTCAACGATTTGTGGACGCGCGGCGGGCTGATGTACGCGCCGCCGCTACGCTGAGCGCATCAACCGAGAGCAGGAGAAGCCGGCTCGGGCGACCCTTTTCGCGCTCCGATTGCGCGAGGACGGGAAAATCCGAACGGCGGGAACTTCGCACCCCATCACGCTGTTGACGCTAGAACGCCGCCGACTTAGGCGGGGCCGTTCTCGCTGGAGGTTGTGATGCTGTATTGGGCTGCCGTCTTCTTCATCATTGCGATCATCGCCGGCTTTCTCGGCTTCGGCGGCGTTGCGGTCGCCGCATCCGGGATCGCCCAAACCCTCTTCTTCGTCTTTCTCGTGATCTTCCTGATCGCCCTCGTCATGGGGCTATCGCGCCGTCGCGTCCCCCCGATCTGATTGGAGACGGCCCTCAGCCGGCTGCGGCCGGCTGAGGCTGCACCAAGGCCTTCTTGCTCAGTGCTGCGTGGCGAGTGCGCGCGCCAGCTTGCTGAGAGCCTCTTGATGCTTCTCGTTCGGAATCTGCGCGAAATTTCGCGCGAGCTCGAGACACATCCGCTCGCGAGGGCTGGCGGGCGGGCTGTCCACGGCATCGAGGCCTTCGAAGAAATAGGCGACCGGAACGCTGAGGACGCGAGCAACCTCGAACAAACGGCCCGCCGAAACGCGATTGATCCCACGTTCGTACTTGTGGGCCTGCTGATAGGTGACTCCGATCAGATCGGCCAATTGTTGCTGGGTCAGCCCCAGCATGATCCGGCGCTCGCGGATGCGGGCCCCGACGTGGCGATCAATATCCTGTGTCCGGCTGGTGCTTCGCTTCATCTTTTGTGCTCGCTCGGGTTCGCAAAGTGGAGGCCATGCCCATCAACGGGTGATATTTCAAATTGGGACTTCCAAAATCAAATTCAACCAATGGCTCGGAAAGATTCGAGCAACGGTCCTAAAATGTTCGTCGTGTCTAAGGGTTCGGGCTCAGCAATTCTGTATAATTCACATCACAATATGGCTTTTCGTTGTCAACTGTGTCTTTTTTTGTTCGCGAAATCTTTTTCAATCATTTCTTGTAAAAAGGAGGAGCAAATTTAAACCACGAATTATCATCTCGAGGCGGCCAGAATCGTACGATTCATAGAATTCCTGCAGACGGGGTTGAGACGCCTTTTCCGGGCAGGGCGAAACCGGTCCGCCGAATGCGCAGCGTGCATGCCTGCTCGTCGCCGCGCGGCGTTTGACAGCACGACGGAACCTCTGGTAACGACCAGCATCTCGGTTGGGATCGGATCCGCACAGCATGCCGCGCATTGCGATCGGCGATTGTCAACTTTACTACGAGCGGCATGGAGCGGGGTTCCCCGTCCTCTTTCTCTCCGGTCTGGGTGGTTATGGCGCCTTCTGGCGCGACCAGATTCCTGTCTTTGCCAAGCGCTTCGAGGTGATCGTGCATGATCACCGCGGGATCGGGCAGAGCGATCATTCGCGCATCTCCTACACCGTCGATCGCATGGCCGCCGATGTCATCGAATTGATGGACGCGCTGGAGCTGGAGCGGGCGCACCTCGTCGGCCACTCGACCGGCGGCGCCATCGCGCAGATCCTCGCCATCGAACACCCGAAGCGCCTGGCGAGCGTCGTCGTCACCGCGAGCTGGACCAAGGCGGACGCCTATTTCCGCCGGCTTTTCGCGCTCCGCAAGGAAATCCTGCTGCGTCTCGGTCCGGCCGCCTATCTGCAGAGCGCCACCTTGTTCCTCTACCCGAGCTGGTGGGTCGCCAAGCACAACGAGGCGTTGCGTCAGGCCGAGGCGCAGAACCTCGCCACGTTTTCGGCGCCCGAGATCGTCGCCAGCCGCATCGATGCGATCCTCGCCTTCGACCGCACCGCCGATCTCAAGCGCATTCGCACGCCGAGCCTGATCGTTGGGTGCGAGGACGACATCGTGACGCCGTCCTATTTTTCCGAAGAGCTGGCACGGCTCATCCCCGGAGCGGAGGTCAAGATGTTTGCGCGCGGGGGCCATTGCTTTCCGCAGGTGACCGCGCGTGACTTCAACCACGCCGTGCTGCCGTTCCTCACGGCGCATTCTCCCGCCGCTTGAGCGGCATCGGGGTCGTCTATCGGTTGATTGGTTAAATCGAGATGTTCAGCTGCGCCGCCACGGTGCGGGTACCGGCCAGACGATATGCATTGTCACGGTCGCGCCAGCGCGAAGCCGGCCGGTCGGTCCCAAAAATCTCCTGGGCGACATACTGGGCGAGGAACGGCAATTCGCCGGTATGATGCGGCATAGCCAGAAGGATCGCCGGGGTCGCGCGCGCCTCGGCGACCGCTCCGGCAATCGCTATCGGGCGCGCCAGCGCAGCCGGGCGAGCGCTCCCGTTGGTTAATTGCGATACCGGCTCGATCAATCCCAAAGCAAACCTCGTCGGAAGCAGTTCTAGACCGCATCAACCAGCGTGTCCACGTCATCTCCAGACTTCATAGAATATGCCTCAAATACAGGATAATTGCAACTTTGCGCTTAAGGCTTCATCAAGGAATAAGGCGCAAGTTTGCAGTGCTCTCGTCCCCCCTTTTGTTGACCAAGCAAATTGGCTCCTCGATGCCGCTGAACCATGACACGCCGGTGACCGATGTCCTCGCTGCCTTGGCGGCGGCTGGTGACGTCGCCTATGAGTGGAACTTGGCAAGCGACGCCATGGTGTGGCGCGGTCCCCTCGCCGAAGCGATCGGCATTTCCGACACCGCGGCGATTGCAACAGCGCGGGCTTTCGTCGGCCGGATCAATCCTGAGGATTTGCCCCAGCGACAACATAGACTGAATTTTCATCTCGCCGGGACCGGCCTGTTCGATTGCGAGTACCGCGTACGTGGCGAGGACGGCCACTTTCATTGGGTTCACGATCGCGGCCGGGCCGAACGCGATGACCAAGGCCGTCCCATTCGAATCGTCGGAATCATGCGGGTCGTTACATCGCGCAAGGAGGCAGAACATCGTCTCGAGCAGTTGGCGAATTTCGACGAGTTGACAGGGCTCTCCAACAAGCAGCGGCTGAGTGATGCCATCGACGAGGTGACGGGCGGCAACGCCGCGACAGCTACGTCGGGCGCTTACCTCGTCATCGGCATCGACAACATGACGATGATCAACGACGCCTTCGGCTGCGAAGCTGCCGACACCGTTCTCGTCGAGGTCGGCCGGCGGCTGGAGCGGTGCATCGGCCGCAATGACACTCTCGGGCGGGTCGGTGGCGATCGCTTCGGCATTCTGCTCGTCAATTGCGCCGAGCCGAAGATCGCGGCGATGTCGGAACTCGTGCTGGCGGCGATGAGCGAGGTCCCGATCTATACGCCCGCGGGTCCAATCTACATCACGATATCGATCGGCAGCGTTGCCTTCCCTCAGCAAGCGGCGACCGCGCAAGATGTCATAACGCGAGCAGAGACGGCGCTCGCCGAAGCGAAACACGCCGGCCGCGATTGCTTCGCCGCCTATCGCCTGACCGAACCGCAGCGCAGCCAGCATCGCGCCAGCATGGCGATCGGCGAGCGCGTTCAGCGTGCCTTGAAAGCGGACCGCCTGCTCTTTGCGTTCCAACCCGTCGTGCATGCCAAGAGCGGCGCGGTCGATTATTATGAGTGTCTGCTGCGGATGCGCGGCGAGGACGGCGCCATCATCGCGGCCAGCCAGTTCGTTCCGGCGATCGAGCAACTCGGCTTCATTCGCAGCATCGACCGCTTCGTTCTCGAACGCGCGATCACGGAGCTCGACGCCTGCGAAGGCGTCAATTTCGGCATCAACATTTCCGGATTGACCGCTGCCGATCAACCCTGGTTGCGTGCGCTGGTCGCCCTGCTAGCGGAGCGGCCGCGCATGGCGAGCCGGCTCGTCATCGAGATCACGGAAACGGCGGCGCTGCGCGACCTCGACGAGTCGGCGGGTTTCGTCAAGACGGTGCGCAATCTCGGCTGCCGCGTGGCGCTCGACGATTTCGGCGCCGGCTTCACCTCGCTGCGCCACCTCGAGGCACTCGCCCTCGACATCGTCAAGATCGATGGCTCGTTCGTGCGCGGTCTCATCAATCGACCCGACAATCAAGCCGTTTTGCGCCATCTGCTCGGCTTGGCGCACGGGCTTGGCCTGACCACCGTGGCCGAATGGGTGGAAACCGCCGAGGAGGCGAAACTCCTCGAGCAGCAAGGTGTCGATCTCCTGCAGGGCTATCACTTCGGCAAACCTGCCATCGAGCGGTCCTGGCAGGTAGAGCGCCCGCAGCCCAGCAGCAGCCCGGCGGACAAACGTCGGTTCTCCTCCAGCGCCGCATAGGCAGGGCACCGCGCCCGCACCAGATAGCGAGCCGGCGGAACCCCTGACGACCGGCGTTCAGCCCTTGCCTTTGCCCGTCAGCGCGTCGATCTGCTTTTGCAGTGCGTTCAGCCGGTCGGTGAGCTCGCGCAAATTCGCGTCTTCGGCCGGTGCCTGATCCTTGGGTTTGTCGCCGCGCTCGCCGGATGCCGGAAATGGCGAGAACATCTTCATGGTCTTCTCGAAGAGCGCCATGTTCTGCTTGCCCATTTGCTCGAGCCCGCCGAACGGGAACAGCCCGCCGAAAGCGTCCTGCAAGCTTTTCCGCATCTGCTCTTGATTGTGCGAGAATGACTTCATGGTATGCTCGAGATAACGCGGCACCAGCCATTGCATACTGTCGCCGTAAAACCCGATGAGCTGTCGCAGAAAGCTGATCGGCAGCAGATTGTGACCCTTCTGTTCCTCCTCGACGATGATCTGGGTCAGGACCGCGCGGGTGATGTCCTCGCCCGTTTTCGCATCATAGACGACGAAGTCGCCGCCTTCCTTGACCATCCCGCTGAGGTCGTCGAGGGTCACATAACTGCTCGTCGCCGTGTTGTAGAGGCGCCGATTCGCATATTTCTTGATGACGATCGGGGGTGTCTCGGTCGCGGTGGATTGACTCATTCTGACGGGCTTTCGCAGCACTCGAGGTAGCGTTGCTGCGAGCATAGCAGCTTTTTGCCGCACTGGCGAAGGGGCGAGGCTGGCAATGGGACGACCCCGCCGGTATAGTGGGCCATGCCGGAACCGCCGGACCTTTCGACCCTCGCCAAACGATATGTCGAACTGTGGCAGGATTATCTGACCGCTGCGGCCGCCGATCCCGACCTGGCCGACAGTCTTGCGCGCCTTCTTGCCGGCATGGGAGAAGCGCTCACGTTGTCGCCGTGGTCGGCTTGGTTGCGCAACGTCTCTGCCGCCCGCGAACGGTCGGAACGCGCCGCTGCGGCCCGGCCGCGCGCGGATGAGCAAACCGGGCCGCAGCCGGCGACGCGCCGCCCAGGACAACGCGAAGCCGGCACCGAGGCTCGGACCGCGCCCGTTGCCGCTCCATCTCATGAGCGCGATGACGGTCTGGCTGAGTTCGCGCGCCGTCTCACCCGCATCGATGAACGACTGGCTGCCATCGAAACCCGGACCGGCGCGGGAGCTCACGGCGGCCGTCCGAGAGCTCGCAGCGCAGCTCGCCGCCGTCGCTCCTGACGCCTTCGCCGCCGCCCTCGACCGCGAATTGCGCGGGCGGGCCGATCTCTTCCTGCGCGGCCTCGAAACCTATCGGCATCATCCCTACTGCAGAGCCCTCGTCGATCCCCCAGTGATCTGGAGCCAGGGTACGACTCGGCTCCTCGACTTCGCCCCGGCGGGCGGGATACCCGTTCTCGTGGTGCCCTCGCTCATCAATCGGTCGTACATCCTCGATCTCAGCGTCGAGCGCAGCCTGCTGCGCTATCTCGCCGCTCAGGGTTT
>WNFC01001882.1_pt1 | contig 22313 bp, 25 predicted proteins | sample 5400541 | NCBI WGS metagenome assembly WNFC01 (sample SAMN13153342, study PRJNA577476) | soil metagenome | isolation source: 120 cm saprolite under Douglas fir tree site 2 hole 2 replicate 1 | place: USA:California | collected 2015-04-18
CCGAATTGCTGCATCTCGTCGATGGTCTTGACCATGGCACAACCTCTCCCGGCGTCTTGCCGCCTGCGTGTGATCCTTGCCTCTCGCCGGCATGTTTAGCCGGCTGACGGACATATATTGCGCTGCACAAAAATGTCAAGCCTTATTTTGCGGTGCAATATGAGGCCACATATCCGCGGCCGCCGGGCCCTGGGACGGCCGCTTAACGCTTTCGCAATCGGCCTCGCCTAGCCTTCTTGACCGTGCCGTTCGGGCAACGGTCGGAAATCCGCTCCGCCGGAATCGCCCCGAAACGGGTGCGCGGGACAACGCCAAAAAGGCCGGAAAAATTCAGAAAACCGCCGTTTTTGGCCCGTCCAATCGCTTCACCTCGGCACGACAGGGGTGTCGGCCGCTCCGCACGGAGCGCCAAAAGGGAACGAGGACGGGGGAAATACCATGCTGCGGATCCGGACCGGAGCCCGTCACGGGCTTCGTTGGGGTGTGTTCGGTTTTGTTGCTGCTGTTCTCACGATATCGAGCGATCGCACGGAGGCTGCCCCTTACTCCGACATTGTGGTCGACGCCAATTCCGGCAGCGTGCTGCATTCGACCAACCCGGATTCGCGCCGCCACCCGGCGTCGCTCACCAAGATCATGACGCTCTATCTGCTGTTCGAGCAACTCGAGGCGGGCAAGCTCAAGCTCGACAGCGAGCTCGCGGTGTCGCGGGAAGCTGCCGGCCAGGACCCCACCAAGCTCGGCCTCAAGTCCGGCGGCAGCCTCAAGGTCGAGGACGCGATCAAGGGGATCGTCACGCGCTCGGCCAACGACGCGGCGGTCGTGGTCGCCGAGGCGATCGCCGGCGACGAGGACAGTTTCGCCAAGCTGATGACGCGCAAGGCGCAGGCGCTCGGGATGAGCCACACCGTCTACCGGAACGCCTCCGGCCTGCCCGACGACGAGCAAGTGACCACGGCCCGCGACCAGGCCACGCTCGGACGCGCCATCCAGGATCGCTTCCCGCGCTATTACAAGTATTTCTCGACCCGCTCGTTCACCTTTCGCGGCGATTCGATCGCCAACCATAATCGTCTGCTCGGACGCGTCGATGGCGTCGACGGCATCAAGACCGGCTACATCAGCGCTTCCGGCTTCAACCTCGTCACCTCGGTCCATCGCGGCAATCGCTACCTGGTGGCGGTGGTGATGGGCGGCAGCAGCGCGGGCAGCCGCGACGCGCGCATGCGCGAGCTGATCAGCGATAAGATCGCGCAGGCCTCGACCAAGCGGACCGCGCCGATGTTCGCCGAGGCCGGCGAGACGCCCGAGATCGAGCCGAAGGTCGCGCGGGCGGAGGCAAAACCCGAGCGCAAGGTCGCGGCGGCCGCGAGCGAGCGGAAGGCCGAAGGAAAGCCCGAGCCGAAACCCGACAGCAAATCCGAGACGCGGTTCGCGGTCGCCAGCGCGAGCAGCGTGCCGGTGCGCTTCACGCCCGGCTTCGCACGCGCCGCCACCGGCTCGACCGAGCCGATCAAGCCGGTGCTGGTGAAGACCATCACGGTTCGTGCCGGCACGCAGACCGCGTCGCTGGCGCCGCTGCAGGCAGCATCGCCGCCGGCGGCCGAGCCTGTCCAACCGACGGCACCGGTCGTGCAGGTGGCGGCAGCAATGCCGACCGCTCCCGCAAAGCCTCAGCTCCCGCCCGCGCCGGCCGCGGCCGCGAAGTCCGAGGCCGCGGCACCCGCGCCACCGGCCACCGCGAAGGTCGAGCCTCCGGCTCCCGCGCCGGCGACCACGGCGAAGCCCCAGCCTCCGGCTCCCGCGCCCGCCGCCAGCGCGAAGCCCGAGCCGCCGGCACCCGCGCCGGCGCCGACCGCGAAGTTCGAGCCTCCGGCACCCACGCCCACCGCGGCAGCCGCGAAACCACAAGTCCACAGCGGCTGGATGATCCAGGTCGGCGCCTACCAGGCCGAGCAGGAGGCCAAGCAGCGTCTCGCCGCCATCCAGGCCAAGGCGGCCAAGGTGCTCAGCGGTGCCGATGCGTTCACCGAGACCGTCGAGAAGGGCGGCGCCACCTACTGGCGCGCCCGCTTCGCCGGGCTCGACAAGGACAAGGCGGAAGCCGCCTGCAAATATCTCAAGCGCAACGACGTCGACTGCGTGACAATCAAGAACTGACGTCGATCAGAACACTCGCTCGAAAACAGGGGACCGCGTTGACCAGGAGCCGCCAACGGTTGCGTCGAGTAAAGGAGTTCAGCGATGGCGGCGCAAAAGGACCTCTTTGGCCTCGTTCACGCGGGCCGCGAGATACGTCGACCCCCCTTGGTCGGGATGCAGTTTCTTCATGAGCGCGCGGTGGGCGCGGCCGATCTCCTCGGCGCTCGCCCCCGGCTGCACGCCAAGGATCTGATAGGCCTCCTCTTCCGTCATTTTGCCGCTGCTCCACGCCGCCCGGCTCCCCCGCGCGTCCGCATCGCCTTGCGCGTGGTCACGCCAGTCGGGCTCGCGGCGGTCAAGATACGCCATCAGTAGCGCCCGGCTCTCCTCGTCGATCCCGCGGAGGCAGCCGATCAGCGTCGCGACGTCGAGCGCGTCGAGCGCCACGCCCTCATGCGGTCCGGCGAGAACGCGTCCGCGCATGGCGCCGCTGTCGTGCTCGAGCTCCATCTCGAGGAAGGCCGAGCGCACGCGGGAGACCTGACCGGCGCTCTTGCGCATGCGCGCGGCGAGCCCGGGAATGCTCCACGGCAGCCAGCCGAGCAGGCCGAGCCCGGCGAGGCCGAGCGGAATGGCGACGTCGAGCCGGCCGCGCAACCCGAGCACGCCGGCAAGCCCGAGCGCACCGATCCCGCCGCCGGTCTTGAGCACCACCGCGGCGGTATGCGGATTGAGCTTGGTGAAGCTGTTGAGCGCCCACAGCACCAGCACCAGGACCACGACGCCGAAAACGAGCGCGGCCATCGCTATCTCATCTGCTCGAGGAGCTTGATGGCGCCGGCCTCCCGCCGCGCCGAGAGATCGGCGAGCGCGCGCAGGCCGCCCGCCGCGTAGGCCGCCGCGGCGCGCAGAAGCTCGGCGAGCTGATGCGCGGCGCCCGGATCGAAGCGGCAATAGGCCCCGCGCGTGAGGCGGGCGATCTCGCGAAAGGCCCGCTCGCTGACCGGATCATCGCCTTCCTGGAACATGAAGGCGGGCACCGCGAGGAGGCCGAGTTCGCCCGCGGCATGGCAGAGATCGTCGAGCTTCTCCTCCATGGCGTCGCCGACGAAGACCAGCGCCTGCACCTTGACCGTTTCCGTCTCGCGCCGGGCATGGGCGAGAATCCGGCCGATCTGGGTGTGGCCGCCGCGGCAGTCGATCCGCTCCATCAGGGCGGCGAGCCGCTCGGCCTGCGACACCCAGTGCGAAGCGCGGCACTCGCTCAAGCCGCGGTAATAAACGAGCTGCACGTCGAGTCCGCCGATCGCCGCCGCTTCCCGGAACATGTCGGCCTGCAGCCGGCAGGCGGTATCCCAGGTCGGCTGCCGGCTCATGGTGGCGTCGAGCGCGAAGATCAGCCGCCCGCGCCGGCCGGGCTCGGTGGTCGGCGTCAGCCCCTTCACCTCGGTCAGGAAGGCGTCGATCTCCGCGCGCGTCGAGACTGCCGCCGGCGCGCGGCCGCCCTCGCTCGGTAGTCGGTCGTCACGGTCCTGGCCCATGGCACTTCGGCGGCGGCGTCTCCCGCCGTCCATAAGGTGGCCATGTCGGCGGCCGAGCGCAATGCTGGTCGCTCAATCCCCGAGCACGTCGTGGATCTCGAGCGGCCGCTCGAGCGCGGCGAACCATTCGGCGCGCGCCGCAGCGCGGCGCCGGCCGCGCGCGTCGAGCGGAAGCCCGAGCGCTTCGATCAGGCGCATCACCTCCGCGCGCGCCGTGGCGTGCGACAGGCTCGGCCGCGTGCCCAGCGCCGCCTCGTCGAGCTGGTCGAGCGCGGTGAGCCCGCACGGAAAGAGCTCGCGGTAGACGATGCGCTCGGCGAGCCCGTCCACGCAGCGAAAGCCGAGCCGGGCCGCGAGCTGGGAGAGCCCCTCCCCGACCAGGCGCTTGTTGCGCGAGCCGAGCAGCGTGAGCCGATTGCGCATGACCACCCAATCCATCCGCTTGCCGTCGATCAGTCGCCGCTGCCGGCGGGCGTCGCGAACCATCGCCGCATAGTGGCTCTCGCCGGTGACGGCGTAGGTGCCCGGGTCGACGGTGCCGATCACGTCCAAATCGACGAAGCTGTCGTTGAGCGGCGTGATCAGCGTATCGGCCACGGCATGGGCGAGCCTCGTGAGATAGCCGTCGGTGCCCGGCGTATCGACGACCACGAAGTCGTTGATGTGCTCGACCGCCCCGACCGCCTGAGCGAAGCCCTCGAACTCGATCGCCTCGTTCTCATCGAGCCTGAGGGTGGCGCCGCGCCCCACGCAAAAATGCGTCGGCACTCTGAGCTCGATGCCGGCGCGGCTCGCCCAGGCCCGCCGGTGCTCCAGGTAACGGGTGAGGCTTTTTTGCCGGGAATCGAGATCGATCGTCGCCACCCGCTGCCCGGCATTCATCAGCGCGACGACGACATGCATGGCGGTGGTCGATTTGCCGGAACCGCCCTTTTCGTTGCCGAGCACGACGACGTGCGCGGCCCTGCGCGCGCTTGCGTCAACCGACATGGACGCCCACCTCAGGCCGGATTCCTAGTGGCAGCCGGGGCGGATGCAAGCCGCCGCCGTGCCGCGGCTGCGTTAATGATGAATCGGGTGCGTGGCGCAGCCGCCGCCGCTTTGCTAGTTTCCGCCCGCTCCGTCATCCGCGACCGAACGAACCGATGGCTCATCCCGCGCGCGTGGTGCGCACCGTTCCGGCACTGCGCCGCGCGCTGGCGCCCTGGCGAAGGGCCGGCGAGCGGATCGCGCTCATCCCGACCATGGGCGCGCTGCATGCCGGCCATCTCGCGCTGGCGCGGGCGGGGAGGCGGCGGGCGGGGAGGCTCGTGGTCTCGATCTTCGTCAACCCGACGCAGTTCGCGCCGCAGGAGGACTTGGCGAGCTATCCGCGCACGTTCGAGCGCGACCTCGCCGCGCTGGCCGGCGTCGATCTGGTCTGGGCGCCGGCGGTCGCGGAGATGTATCCGGACGGTTTCGCGACCCGCGTCGTGCCGCAAGGAGCCGCGAGCGCGGGGCTCGAAGACAAGTTTCGCCCGCATTTTTTCGCCGGCGTCGCGACGGTCGTCGCCAAGCTCCTGATTCAATGCGCCCCCGACCTCGCCATGTTCGGCGAGAAGGACTACCAGCAGCTCAGGGTCGTCACCCGGCTCGCGAAGGACCTCGATCTGCCGGTGAAGATCATCGCCGTCCCGACGGTGCGCGAGCCGGACGGCCTCGCGCTCTCCTCACGCAACGCCTACCTCACCGCGGCGGAGCGCGCGGCGGCGCCCGCGCTCTACCGCACGCTTGAGAATTGCGCCGGGAGGCTGCGGCGCGGAGAAGCGCTCGCACGCGTGCTCGACGAAGGCGGGGCGGCGATCGAGCGGGCGGGCTTCGCGCTCGACTATCTCGAGGCGCGTCACGCCGAGACGCTCGCGCCCGTCGCCGCGCTCGACGACGGCCCGATCCGGCTCCTCGTCGCCGCGCGCATCGGCCGGACGCGGCTGATCGACAATCTCGCGGTGTGATCCCCCGCCGATCACTTCTTCGCCTTGAGCGGGTCCTTGACGTCGTCGAACTGCGCGAACTCCGTGTTCCAGAGCTCGCCGTTGATCTTCTCGACCTTGCGGATATAGATCGGCTGCACGATGTCGCGGGTCTCGGGATCGATCGCCATCGTCCCGCGCGGGCTTTCCCATCGCATGCCCTTCATCGCGGCGATGAGGCCGTCGCCGTCGGTCTTGCCGCCGGTCTTCTTGAGCGCCTCATAGATCAGATGCATGCCGTCGTAGCCGCCGACCGACACGAAGTTCGGCCGGAAATTGTTCGCCTTCTTGAAGTCCTCGACGTATTTCTTGTTCAGGGCGCTGTCGTGCGCGGCCGAGTAGTCGTGCGCGGTCACGATGCCGAGCATCTGATCGCCCATGTTGTTGAGCTCGTCGTCGTCGGTGAGGTCGCCCGGTCCGATGATCTTGATCCCGGAGCCGGCGAGACCGCGCTCGGCGAACTGCTTGGCGAAGATGCCGGCCTGGGTGCCGGGGAAGTAGATGAACGCGGTGTCGGGGTTGAGATCGCGGATTCGCTGCAGGAACGGCGCAAAGTCGGGATTGGCGAGCGGGATGCGGATCGATTCGATGATCTGGCCGCCGAGCTCGGTGAAGCGCTGCTTGAACGCGGTTTCCGCCTCGGTGCCGGGCGCCCATTCGTTGACCAGCGTGACCACCCGCTTGGCGCCGTTCTTGGCCGCCCATTCGCCCATGATCCAGGACGATTGGGACAGGATGAAGCTGGTGCGCACGAAGTAGGGCGACGCGGTGGTGGTGACCGAGGCGCCGGAAATCATTACCACGGTCGCGATCTTCGCCTGCGTCACCAGCGGGCCGTAGGCGAGGACGGTCGGCGTGATCCCGCCGGCGATGACGTTGACCTTGTCGTTGACGATCATCTCCTGGACCAGGCGCCGCGCATTGTCGGCGACCCCGGCGTCGTCGCGCAGGATCAACTCGATCTTCTTGCCGGCGACCATGTTGCCGTGCTGCTGCATGTAGAGCCGCGCCCCGGCCGAGGCTTGGCGGCCGGCGGCATTGAAGCCGGCGCCGGTCATCGAGAAGCTCATGCCGACCTTGACGACCTCCTGCGCGGACGCTGCGTCAGCCCCCAGCACGAGGAGGCCTGCGGCCAGGAATGACACGGCGAACTCTGGACGCTGCATGTGACGTCTCCTCCCCTGATTGCGGGCGTGCACGCGCCGCGCGCCCGCCTTCGTGCGGCTCGCCGCAACTCTAGCACAGCCGTCAGTCGAAGACAGATCGTTGCGGCGAACGGCGCTGGCTCACAGCAAGCCGAGCTCCCGCAACTCGCGGCGCAGCGCCTCCGGCATCGTCTTGGCGCCCGGAGCGGCGCGGTCGAGGTCGCGCGGCGCGTCCGTGGCCGCGAGATAGCGCCAGCCCTGGAACGCACGCCACGGCCGCGGCTCGACCAGCACGAGCTTCGGCTCCAGGACCAGGTGGCAACGGCCGATGCCCCCCTTGTCGACGAACGGGCGCACGTCGAGGAGCCGCTGCCGGCACATCACCTCGCCGCGGACCACCCAATAGAGCGAGCCGCCGTCGAGCAATTCCTCGGCGCGCTTGGGCATCATGCGGGTCCGATGCATGTGCTCGCGCGCGAGCCCGCGCTTGCGGCGGTCCTTGAGCTTTTGGCGAATCCAATCCTCGAGCTCCTTGACCGAGTCGCAGCCGACACAAAGCTTGATGAGATGAAGGGCCACGATGGTGACGATGGATTCGAAGCGATGCCGTTTTTCCGCGCGGCGGAAACCGCCGGCGCAGCGCCGGCGATCAACGACGCCAGTGTGACGAAATCATAGCGAGCGGCGCGCTCCGCGTCAGTGCGCGTCCGGCTTATCCTCAGGAAGGATTCACTGTCCGCTCGGCCCGAGCGACAACGGGGCCGCGCGGGCGGGGGCGGCGCTCGCCGGCGGGCGCGTCTGCTGCGCGCCCGGCGACGGCTTGCGCGCGGGCGCGGCCGAGGCCTCGTCGGTCGCGCCGCGAGGCTTGTCTTGCGCCTTGTCTTGGGTCTTGTCCGCGGCCGGCGCCGCCGGCTCGGGCGTCATGATGCTCACCGGCGGGATCGAGGCCGCGGAGGGGAAGTAGAGGTTGTTCGGCGCCTTGGCGCCGGCGGCCGGCGCTGCCGCGGCGCCGGGCATGCTCGCGACCGGGCGACCGTCGCTTGCCTGGGGCCAGCCGGCCGCGTGGGCCTCGACCAGGGATTCGAACGGGCGGCTGACCAGATTGGCACCGATCCGACTCGCATCCTGCACCAGGAAGAAGGCGCCGCAGCGCGCCGGCGTGCAGCCGTCGCGGGTCGCGAGCACATGCGCGACGACGCCGAACCGGTCCGCCTCGACCGCGCGGCGCAGCGGCGCCAGCGCGGGGCCTTGCCCGCCGCGGCGAGCATATTCGTTGCTCGCGGCCAAGAGCGCGAGTTGCGCGGCGACATAGGAGACGGCCGCCGCGGTCGTTTCCGGACTGGCGAAGAGCGCCTTCTCGCACGCGGTCTCGACCCGATCTCCGGCCGCGGCGTCGAGACATGCCAGTGCCGAGCCCGGGAGGAGCGCCCGCGCCGTCAGCTCGAACGCGCGTTGGTCGAGAGCGCGCCGCTCGGCGGCAAGATCGCGGCGCGCCGATTGATCGAGCGCCAACCATCCCGCAAACAGGATCACGAGCACGACACTGACCCCCGCCAGTGGCCCGCTTCTACCCTCGCGAAGGGACGCGAGCACGCCGACCGCCAGAATGAACGCCGCCGCCACGGCCACCGCCCATCCCGGCAGCACCGCAGCACCCGACGCATCAACGGCGCTCGTCGCTTCCCCGAGGCGATCGAACATCACGCACCATCCCACGGGCAGTATGGCCCACGGCAACGGCGATGACCACCCCTCGTCCGATCGCGGGCGCGGCCGCAACGCCTATCGGCGGTCGGCGTCGCCGCCGACGGCGATATCGAGTATCGGGCCGATTTAGGCGGAATACTCGAGCTGGCTTTCCCGGGCAACGCGCTCGAAGGCTTCGTTCGAGTTCTTGATCCGGTACTGATAGTCGGCGCCATCGGAGGGAAGCAGCCGCACAACCTGGTAGGTGCTGTTGGCAGCCATATGGCCGGTCAGCCGCGAGGTGAAGTACACGTTCTGACCGATCTGAAACCTATGTTCTTTCAACACGATGTCTCCTGCACTCGAACGCGGCTCCTGGCGAGCCATTTCCCCCGATCGGGCGGCAATATAGCAGCAAATCCGCGATTGCCTCAAAAAAATCCGCTTTTCGCCCTGGTCCCCAATTCGGACTTGAGCGGACGTAAAGACTCAAAACTTATCAGAGGCTTATAGTAAAAAATTCGGGTGATTTAGCGGCCGCTCATGCGCCCTCATGGCCGGCATGCTTGGGGCGGATGGCGCGCCGCAACGACCCGCCCCGCTATTGCAGCTATCGTAATAAAAAGGCAGGCAATCCTCTGGAGTGGAGGCGAGGAGGCCGCTATCAATTCAGCGGCCGGCGGGAAACAGGCGGCGGGTTTTCCAGCCTGCCGAAACACAATCGTGCCGCCTTGGTGGCCTACCGGCACGGCACGGGCCGGCTCGGAGAGAGCAGCATGCGCTTGTTTTTCGGGATCATCATCGGTTGTCTGCTGACCGTGGGCGGCGCCTATGTCACCGATGCGGTGTCGCCCGCCGGGGCAAAGCCGATGGTGAACTGGGACGTGGTCGCGAAGAATCTCGACAACGTGACGACGCTCGCTCGCGAAGGCTGGAAGAAGATCACTGGCTGAGCACGGCTTCCTCCCCGCGGAAACTGGAACCTCGCGGCAAGTCGGGCGGCCCGGGATTTTCGTCCCGGTCGCGGCGATCGCGGAGGGATGCGTCAGCGCGGCGGCGCCACGGCGTGGTGGAGGGTGATCGCCCGCTTGCCGAGACGAGTGCCGTCGTCGCCCTCGATCAGCAATGCCACGCGACCGCTCTCGTTGACGTGGCGTGCCCATGCCAGCGCATCATCGAGCGTGTCGAATTCCTTGTAGAGGACGCCGCTGCGCTCCAGCGGCGAGATCTCCTCCGACCCCTGCGGGCCGCTATACGTTCGGTAGGTCATGACTCGTCCCGGCCGTTTCTCCATCATCGAAAACTCGATCGACGCGCCCCCGTTCCGTCGGAACTTCGGCGGATGAGGCAACAGCAATTGTCGCTTGTAAAAACACGGCGAGCAAAATGAACGCTCGTTAATGAAACCGGCGTGTGCGGAATTCAAGCGCGGGCCGGAACTGCGCGGTGGTTCGCTCGTTTCCCTTGCAAGCCGAGGCCGCGGCCGAGGCCGATGATTGCATGGGGAAGAAACGAAGAGGACCATTCGAATGAGGAGCAAGCTGTTACTCAGCACGGCTGCGCTGTTGGCGGGAGTTGCCTTGGCGTCAGCACAAAACATGCCCGGCGGTGGCGGGCATCCGTCCGGCGGCGCCCAGCAAAGCCAGGGCGCGCAAAGCGGAGGCGCGCAAGGCGGAGGAATGCAGCAGTCCCCGCAGGGCCGCGGCGAGGCGCAAAAGGGCGCGCAGGGCCAGGGCCAGATGGGGCAACGCGAGACACCGAAAGGGCAAACGACGGGCCAGGCGCCGCAAGGCCAGCGAGAACAGGGCGCGCAGGGACAGCCGAGCCAGCGTGGACGCGAGACCACCGGCCAGAGCCAGCAGGGCCAACAGGGCCAGACGCAACGCGGGCAACCGCAGACCCAAGGACAGGCCCCGCAGGGCCAGCAGGCCCCCGCGGCACAGCAGCGCCAGCAGGGCCAGTCCCAGGGACAGGCGCAGCAAGGCGGTCAGGCCGGCGGCAGCGTGACGCTCACGTCGGAGCAGCGCACCCACATTCGGCAGACCGTGCTTGCCGGCGGCAACGTCCCGCGCGTCAATAACGTCAACTTCTCGCTCAGCGTGGGCACCGCGGTGCCGACTTCCGTGCACGTCGTCGTGGTTCCGGAAACCTTGATCGAGATCCATCCGGAATGGCGTGGACACTTCTTCTTCGTCATCCGGGATGAGATCATCATCGTCGACCGCAATCACCGGATCGTCGCGATCATCGAGGTCTGATGACCTGAGCCCACGCGGCTAGTGACGCGAGAAGGGGCGGCCCGGCGGGCCGCCCCTTCTTCGCTTGCCCGCCGTCTCGGGGCCGACAGGCGCGCTACGCGCGCACTTCCTGCCGCTGGAAGGCGATGTAGCCGATGACGAACACGATGATCGAGCCCGCCACCAGGGCCACGATCTGCGGCCAGGCGATGATCAGGCTTTGGGCGAGCGGCAGCGGCGCGCCCGGCACGGCGCCCTGGAGCTGGACCAGATAGATCGGGCCGAGCGCCCGCTGCGACGGGTTGAGCAGCGCAAGCGCGACCTCGCCGAACAACGTGCTGGGCGAGAGGCGCGCGAGCGCCGTCTGCCACTCGATGGTGTCGGGGGTTGGCAGCCCCGCCGCCAGGTAGCGCGGATCGGGCGGCGCGATCACGGAGGCAAGCATGGATGAGAAGATCGACGGCCACAGCAGCCACAGGAACAGCCACAGCCCGAACGTCAGCAGCGCGGCGGTGGCGGCGGAGCGGAACACGATCGAGAACAGCAGCGCCAGCGCCAGCCACACCCCGGCATAGGCGATCGTCACCAACAGGAAGATGAAGGCGCGCGCCATTTCCTCGGCATTGGGCGGCACGCCGAGCAGGAGCAGGCCGAGCCCGATCAGCAGGAGCCACAGCGCGAGCAGGCTGATCGACAGCGTGAGCAAGCCGGCGAGGAACTTCCCGAACAACAGCGCGTCGCGGTAGATCGGCTGCGACAGGATGCGGGAGAGCGTGCGCCGGTTGTGCTCGCTGTTGATGGCGTCGAAGCCGAGCCCGATCGCGAATACCGGAACGAGAATGGTCAGGAAGAAGACGACGGTGACCGGAATCCCCTCGCGCTCGGCCGTGAACAGCCGCAGGAACAGGAACGGGTCCTCCGCGGTCACATCCTTGATCTGCTGGATGGCGAGGTAGACCGCGGCGAGCGCGAACAGCACCACCAGCCATTCCAGCACGCGCATGCGCACGCTGGTCAGATGGTCGCTGAGCTCCTTCAACAGCACGACCCCGACGCCGTGCAGGGCCGAACCCTCACGCCGCATGGCGCTCTCCCTCCTGGACCTTGTGGAAGTAGGCGGTGTAGATCGCCTCGAGGCTGGGCTCCTCGACCGACAGGCGCAGCAGGCGGCCGCCGGCGCCGACCACCGCGGCCGCCGCTTCCGGGCGCACGTCGCGCTCGGCCAGCAGCCGCACGCGATTGGCGCCCACGGCCTCGACCTTTTGCACCCCGGCAACCGCCTTGAGCTGCTCGGCGAGCCCCTGCCCTTCCGCCTCCACCTCGACGCGGAAGCCGCCGCCCAGCACCTGGCGGCCGAGCTCCGGCACCGTGCCCATGAGCACGATGTTGCCCTCGTTGAACAGCGCCACGCGATCGCACACGCTCTGCACCCGCTCGAGCAGGTGCGACGACAGCAGCACGCTCACGTCGTGCTGCTTGAGGTTGCGGATGATCTCGAGCAGCTCGACCGTCGCCTGCGGGTCGAGGCCCGAGGTCGGCTCGTCGAGGATCGCGATCTCCGCCTCCTTCATCAGGATCTCGGCAAGCCCCAGCCGCTGGCGCATGCCGCGCGAGAAGGTGCCGACGCGATGGTCGGCGACGTCGGCGAGCCCGACATGGGCGAGCGAGGTCCTGATCTTGTCCTCCCGCTCCTCCGCCTCGAGCCCGATCAGGCGCGCGGTGTAGCGCAAATTGTTGGTGGCGGTGAGATTGTCGTAGAAGCCGACCTGATCCGGCAGATAGCCGACCCGGCGCTTGACCGCGAGCGGGTTGCGCACCGGATCGTGGCCGAGCACGCGCGCCTCGCCATCCGAGATTTCGCTCAAGCCGAGCAGCATCAGGATGATCGTGGTCTTGCCGGCGCCGTTCGGCCCGAGCAGACCGAAAATCTCGCCACGCGCCACCGAAAACGAGATGCTCTTGACGACGGCGGTGCCGTCGTAGCGCTTGGTGAGGTTCCTGGCCTCGATGACGGTCTCGCTCATCGTCGGCCGAACCACGCGACTGCGCCCACCAGCACCAGCAGGGCGATGCCGATGAGGCCGACGCCCCAGATGCCCCACATGGTCGAGGTCACGACCGCGACGCGGAAGGTCTGCGAGGCCGATTCCCCGCGCGCCGAGGCGCGTAGCGAGGTGACGTAATCGCCGGCGATCGCCTTGGCGGTCGGCGTGATCAACGCCTGCACCTCCTTGTTCTCGTTCGGCGCGATGCGGTCGACGGTCTTGGGCTCGAAGCTCACCTTCCAGCCGCTCGGACCGGAGCCCGAGAGCTCGATCTGCTCGGCCGCCGCGGTGCCCGAGTTGGTCAGCACCACCGGGATCGAGGTCTCGATGCCGGCGGACGCGCGCGCGCTGAGCAGGCCCTCGCGGCCGGTGATGTCGATCTTCGGCTGGCCGGTGATGTCGAGCACGAGATCGGCGGTGGCGGTGGCGTCCTCGGCCGCGACTTTCGCCGTGACATTGTATTTGCCGGCGGCGATCGTGTTGGGCGGGCGCACCTTGAGCTTGACGTCCTTGGACTGGCCGGGATCGAGCGGCAGCGCATTGAGCTCCTGGCTGCCGTACTGCTCGGTGAAGGTCGCGTCGAAATTCTGCGGCGCCGTGGCCGACAGGCTGACCGTGACTTTCTTGCCGCTCTCGTTCTTGATGCTGAGCTGGAACTCGAAATTCGACTTCGAGGTGCCCCGCAATTCCGGCAGCTGCGGATTGAGCGTGAGCTTGGCCGGCAGATTGGTCGCGAGCGTCACCGCGATCGGCAGCGCGGCGCTGCTCGCCGACCCTTGCGCGTTCACCGTGAGATCGGTGGTGCCGACCGGCGCATCCTTGGGCACATCGAGACGCAGCTCGAGCGGCACGCTGGCATTGGTCGCAGGCAGCGCCGCCGCTACCGGCTGGCCGCCACCGATCAAGGTCGCGGTCCAGCCCGCGGGCACGCCGGCGACCGACAGCGCCAGGCGCTCGGGCGGCAGCCCGTAATTCTGCAATTTCAAATTGATCGAGGAGGTCGATCCCGGACGCAGGGTGACGGCCGGATAGTCGGTCAGCAGAAACAACCCCTTCACGTCGTTCTTGGCTTCTTCCGCTCTTGCCGCGACGCAGCATAGGGCAGCGAGCGAAAGCACGGCCGAAATGACGGCGACAAGACGATATCGCATGGTGGCAGCTCCAAGGCGGTAAGGCAGATCAATCCCGTGGTTGAAAGACCCTTCCCCGGCGGCCCGAAGGATCAAGGGGGTGCTAGCAGGACAGGTCGACTATGTCTTTCGTCCCCGCGCCGGAATCAATACACATCCGCGACATTTTTTGGGCATGATTACCCGCGCGGGTCGTCACACCCGGAGCACTTTCGGCCAATCGACCTCGTCCTCCGCGAGCACCCAAGGCTCCGCGAGCGCGGTGGTCCGCCACTCCCTCCAGGCCGGCAGCCTCATCACGGCCTCCATATAGGCCCGCGCCACGGCTCCAACCTCGACCGCGTAGGTGTGGAAGCGGGCGACGACCGGCGCATACATGGCGTCGGCGGCGCCGAAGGCGCCGAACAGGAAGGCGCCGCCCGCCCCATGGCGCGTGCGACAATCGGTCCATAGGGCGTCGATGCGTCGCACGTTCGCCTGCACGTCGGCCGTGAGCTCACGCCGGATCACCGGCCGCCACATGTTCATCGGCAGATGGCGGCGCAGCGGCACGAAGCCCGCATGCATCTCGGCGGCGATGGCGCGCGCCGTCGCGCGCGCCGCAGGGTCGGCCGGCCACAGCCGGGCGTCGGGATATCGCTCCGCGAGATATTCCAGGATCGCGAGCGACTCCCAGACCTGCACATTGCCGTCGGCCAGCGCCGGCACCTTGCCAGTGCCCGAAATCCTCCCGACGCGCGCCTTGAAGTCGGCGGCGTCGAGCGAGATCACCTCTTCCTCGAACGGGATGCCGGCAACCTTCATGGCGATCCACGGCCGCATCGACCAGGACGAATAGTTCTTGTTGCCGATGACGAGCCTGAGCGCCATTCGCCGCCGTCATGCTTTCCCCTCGCCGGCCGCGACCCGGCGCATGGACCTGAGGAAATGATGCCTTGCGCCGCCGCGCGCGCCGCGCTTGCGCGCGATCTGGACCGAGCGACGCGGCGCGGTCAAGCCTGACCCTTCGAACATTGCCCCGGCGCCGCGGCGATGGCAGCATCCGGCGGCCATGGAGGGGCCATGCCGCCGCTCACCCCGCTCGATCTCGTCGGACTGGCGTTCTTCGCCGGCGGCTGGATCGTCTACGCGGTGGTGATCGAATGGGCCGCGCGCGGCGGGCTCAATGCCCGCATGGACCGCTACCGCGAAGTCTGGATGCGCCGCATGCTCGCGCGCGAGATGCGCATGGTCGACATGCAGATCATGGCGTCGCTGCAGACCGGCACCGCCTTTTTCGCCTCGACCTCGCTGATCGCGATCGGCGGCGCGCTCACCCTGCTGCGCTCGACCGAGGAGATTCTATCGCTCGCGGCGGTGCTGCCGTTCGGCATCGAGACCGGGCGCGGGCTCTGGGAGGCGAAGACCATCGGGCTCGTCGTCATCTTCGCCTACGCCTTCTTCAAGTTCGCCTGGTCCTATCGCCTCTATGCCTATGTCGCGATCCTGCTCGGGGCGATGCCGTTCCCGGCCGACAAGGACAAGCCCGAGGCCGAGGCGCATGTGGTGCGCACGGCGCGGCTGTTCGATTCCGCCGGCCGGCATTTCAATCGCGGCCAGCGCGCCTTCTTCTTCGCGCTCGGCTACCTCGGCTGGTTCATCGGACCCGTTGTCCTGATCCTGTCGACCGCGCTGGTGATGGCGACCATGTGGCGGCGGCAATTCACCTCCGACGCCTTCCATGCGCTCACCCATGGATCGGCCGGCCCGCCGACTTGAGCCCGAGCTCCACGATCGTGAAATGTTGCGCCGCGCGGCGGCGCCGCGCGTCAGGTCAGCCCCAGCACCACCGCCGCCATCGCGACGATGACGATGGCAACGGTCGCCGTCAGCACCGTGACGGTGGTGGCGACCCAGCGCATCAGCCGGTCGTGGCCGGCCCGAAAAGCCACGGCTCGTGGCATCGCGGCAGGCATGGCTGGTCGTGTCTCGACCGACATCGGTCAAGCTCCTATCTCTTGCGGGTCTCTTGCGGGCGTCGATACGCAGGAAAATCTCGCTCGCGACGCCGCGAGCGCGTCACGAATCAGCTTGCACGCGACCAGAATACCGTTGCAGACGACACAGTGACAAACTTTCTGCACACGGTCCACGCATTTTCGCCGCAATTAGTTGAGGAGTCGTTAACTGCGGGCCGCGCTCCTGGAATGGCGTTGACAGTGATATTTTTTCAACGGCCGGCGGCGACCGGGCCGGGGAACAGCTCCGAGCTCCGCCCGGTCACCCAATAGACCGCGAGCCCCACCCATTCCCGCACCGCGGTGTCGGTGCGCCGCAACCCGTCCCCCATGGTCGGGAACGGACGCAGGGCGTCCTCGATGCCGCGCGTGCGCCAGTCGACCGGATAGGGCTCGACCGTAAAACCCGCCTTGCGGAACACGCCGATCGCCCGCGGCAGATGGTAGGCGGAGGTCACCAGCAGCCAGCGCTCGCCCGGCTTGGGCTTTGCGATCTCCTTGGAGAAGATCGCGTTCTCGACCGTGTTGCGGGAGCGGTCCTCGAGCAGCACACGCTCGCGCGCGATGCCCAGGCCGTCGAGCAGCCGCTCGGCGAACTCGGCCTCGCTGCCTTCGTCGTAGATCAGCGCCGCGCTGCCGCCGGAAAACACGATCCGCGCCTTGGGATAGCGGCGCGCCAGCTCGGCCACCGCGGTCATGCGCTCGGCCGATTCGTTGAGCGCCACCTCGTTGCGCGCGCTCGATACGTCGGGGGAGATCGCCCCGCCCAGCACGATGATGCCGTCGGGCGCGCCGCGCCCGGCGTCCCAGGGCGGGAAACGCTGCTCGAGCGGGAGGATCAGCACGTTGCCGATCGGCGAAAGCCCGAGGATGGCGAGGACGAGAAGGCTTCCCGCCACGAGCCGCCGCCCGGCCCGCGCCAGCCGGGTGCGCCAGAGCACGAGCCCGAGGAGGCCGATCGAGACGACCAAGTTCGAGGGGATGGCGAAGAAGCCGAGGATCTTGGAAAGTACGAAGAACATGTCCCCTCCCCCGGCCGGTTCACGAGGTCTTCTTCTTCCACGCCTGGTAGCGCGCCCGGGTCTCCTCGTTCATGGGATAAAGGCCGGGGAGCTTGGCGCCGCGCTCGACCTCCTCGACGATGAAGCTCTCCATCCGCTCTTGCTCTCCGCCCTCCTCGGCGACGAAGGCGACGAGGTCTTTAGGGATCACCACCGCGCCGTCGTCGTCGCAGACGATGACATCGCCGGGGAAGACGGCGCAGCCGCCGCAACCGATCGGCTCCTGCCAGCCGACGAAGGTCAGGCCATTGACCGAGGCCGGCGCCGCCACCCCCGCGCACCAGACCGGCAGCTTCGAGGCGAGCACGCCCGCCTTGTCGCGGACCGCGCCGTCGGTGACCAGCGCCGCGACGTTGCGCTTCATCATGCGCATGGTGAGGATATCGCCGAAGATGCCGGCGGTCGTGATGCCCATGGCGTCGGCCACCGCGATGCAGCCTTCCGGCATGGCCTCGATGGCGCCGCGGGTCGAGATCGGCTTCGCCCAGCTTTCGGGCGTGGCGAGGTCCTCGCGCGCCGGCACGAAGCGCAGCGTGAACGCCGGCCCGGCGAGGCGGCGGCCGCCGCCAACGAGCGGCTGCGGCCCGTTCATCCAGCAGCGCCGGATGCCTTTCTTGAGCAGCATGGTGGTGATGGTGGCGGTGGTGATGCCGCATAGCGTGTCGTAAAGGGCCGCGCTCATTCAAGGCCTCGCGTTCAGGTCGACTCGGGACGGCGCCGCGGCCGCTTCGCTCGGACGTCCGCCGCGACCGTCGGTCGCGTCATTGCGCGGCCTTCCACCGGGCAAATCCCTCCGCCCGCAGGCGGCAGGCCGGGCATTCCCCGCAGCCGTAGCCCCAGTCGTGCCGGCGCGAGCGGTCGCCGAGATAGCAGGTGTGGGTATCCTCGACCAGCAGGTCGATGAAGGCATCGCCGCCGATCTCCTGCGCCAGCGCGAAGGTCGCCGCCTTGTCGATCCACATCAGCGGCGTATGGATCACGAAGCGGCGCTCCATGCCGAGGTTGAGCGCCAGCTGCATCGCCTTGAGCGTGTCGTCGCGACAGTCGGGATAACCGGAGAAATCGGTCTCGCACATGCCGGCGACGAGATGCTTGATCCCGCGCCGATAGGCGAGCGCGCCCGCGAAGGCGAGGAACACGAGGTTGCGGCCGGGCACGAACGTGGTCGGCAGCCCGCCCGCGCCGATCTCGATCTCGACCTCGCGGGTGAGCGCGGTGTCCGATATGGCGGCGAGCGCATCGAGCCGCACCAGGTGGTCCTCGCCGAGCGCGCGCCCCCATGCCGGCTCGAGCGCGACCATGCGCGCGCGCAGCCGCGCGCGCACCGCGAGCTCGGCGCGATGGCGCTGACCGTAGTCGAAGCCCACGGTCTCGACGCGGCCGAAGCGCTCGAGCGCCCAAGCGAGGCACACCGTTGAATCCTGCCCGCCGGAGAACAGCACGAGGGCGGCATCGGGTTGCGTCACGCTCACGATCGGAGCTCCAAACCATGCGAACGGCGAGTCAGTCAGTAGGTTGGGTCAAGCGAAGCGAGACCCAACGCCCCCGCGGCTGGGCTTTGTTGGGTCTCGCAAGAGCTCGACCCAACCTACGGGCTCAATCCGTTCCCTTCGCGGCGGTCTTGCCCGGCTGATAGGCGAGCGAGCGCGCGAGCGCGGCGAGCTCGCAGCCCTCGCAATAGCGGCGATCCTTGAAGTCGATCCAGTTGTGGGCATAGACGTTCTCGGGTGCGATGTCGTAGCGCTCCTGCAGGAATCGCACCAGGCCGAGCCAGGCTCGCGCCTGCTCGGACGTCGCGGGCTTCGTCACGTCGGGGAAATTGCCGACGAATTCGACGCCGATCGAGTTGGTCTTGATCACGCTGCGGTAGGTCTTGGAATTGTCGATGTACTTGTTGTCGTTGCGGTTGGCGCCGTCGCCGTGGGTCGGGATCGCGGTCTCGGCGGTCGCCCAGTAGACCGCGCCGTCGGTCTCGACCCAGACCATCACGCCCCGCTTGGTCGGATTTTTCGCCTGCGCGAGCGCCATGCTCTTGGCCGAGCCGGCGGGCCCTTCGGTCTGATGCACGATGATGTTGCGCCAGTTGCCGGCCTGCGCCGGATCGCCGAGCGCATGCAGGTAGACGATGGTGAGGCCCGGGATCTGCGGCTCGCCGGATTGCTTGGCGAGCTCGCGAAAGTTGGGCGGAAGCTCGGGCGGGCGCGCCGGCTCCGCCGCGGCGACCTGCTTCGGACCGAGAGACGCCGCCGCCAGCGCCAGCAGCGCCAGGCCGACCGCGCGCGCATGCAACGGCGACCTCACGTTCAGTCCCAATCGGGCGAGCCGGAATAGGAATAGTCGACGATGCGGCCGGCGCGGCTGGCGAGGCCGGCAATCCTGGCCATCTCGGCTGCGGAGAGCTCGAAGTCGAAGATCGCGAGATTCTCCGACAGCCGCTCGATGCGGCTGGTGCGCGGGATGACGGCGATGCCCTGCTGCACCAGGAAGCGAAGGCTCACCTGTGCCGCGCTCTTGCCGTGGGCGCGGCCGATCTCGCCGAGCGTCTGGTCGTTCTTCACGCCGCCGCGCGCGATCGGCGAGTAGGCGACGACCGCCATGCCGTGCCGCCGGCACGCCGCCATCAGCCGCGACTGGTCGAGGAACGGATGCAGCTCGATCTGGTTGCAGACCAAGGGCTCGCCCGCGAGCTTCACCGCCTGCTCGATCAGCGCGATGGTGAAGTTCGATACGCCGATGTGGCGCGCGAGCCCCATGCGCTTGACCTTGCACAGCGCGCCGAGCGTCTCGCTCAGCGGGATCTGGGGGTTCGGCCAGTGCAGCAGCAGGAGATCGACCTCGGACAGCCGCAGCCGCATCAGGCTCTCCTTGGCGGAGCGCTCGAGCTCGCGCGGAGCGAAATGCGACGGCCAGACCTTGGTGGTGATGAACACCTCGCCGCGTTTGGCGCCGGACGCGCGCAGCCCTTCGCCGACCTCGCGCTCGTTGTCGTACATTTCCGCGGTGTCGATGTGGCGATAGCCCAGCCGCAGCGCCTGCTCCACGAGCCGCGCACAGGCGCGCCCGCGCAGGTCCCAGGTGCCGAGCCCGAGCAGCGGGATGCGGGCACCGTGGGCTTCGACGGCATGGGCGGTCGGTGTCATGGCTTCGCCCCGCGTGACCGCAGGCGCAATCGCGTCACTCGTCCCATTTGGGCGCGTGCGGCGGATCGACCACGCGCCCGCCCGGTTGCTTGAGCCTGCCGATCGCGGCCATCTCGGCGTCGCTCAAGGAAAAATCGAACACCGCGAGGTTGGCGGCAAGATGATCGGGATTGGCGGTGCGCGGGATCGGAATGATCCCTTGCTGCACCAGGAAGCGCAGCGCCACCTGCGAGGGGCTCCGGCCGTGCGCCTTGCCGATGCCCTCGAGCGTCGCGTCGCCCGGCACCTTGCCGCGGGCGAGCGGACAATAGGCCGTCACCGCGAGACCGTGGCGGCGGCAGGCGGCGAGCACCTTTTGCTGGTCGAGGAACGGATGAACCTCGATCTGGTTCGTCACCAGAGGCTCGCTCGCGAGCTTCACCGCCTCTTGCAGCAGGGCGGTGGGGAAATTCGCCACGCCGACATGCTTCGTCCGCCCGTCGAGCTTGGCCCGGCAAAGGACGCCGAGCGTCTCCGCCAAGGGAACTTTCGGATTCGGCCAGTGGATCAGCAGCAAGTCGACCCAGGGCAGCTTGAGCTTCTGCAGGCTCTCGTCGAACGAGCGCTGGAAGTCGGCGGCGGCGAGCCTGTCATGGTAGACCTTGGTGGTGACGAAAACGTGCCCGCGTTGGAGCCCGGCGGACCGCAGCCCTCGCGCCAGCCCCTCCCCCACCTCGGTCTCGTTGCCGTAACGCTCGGCGGTGTCGACATGGCGATAGCCCAGCCGCAGCGCGGTCTCGACCGCGGCGACGCAAACGTCGCCCTTGAGCGTCATGGTGCCCAGACCGATCGCAGGAATTGTTGCGCCGTTGGCTTCGACGTTCATTGCGTTCTCCTCACTCGGACGATGCCGTTCCCCACCGGTGCCGGCCGGCTCCCAACTGCGGGCGAACTCTATCGCAGCGCGAGCAAACGGACGATCAAGAACATTTCATCGCGCCGGCCGGCCAAGCTCGGCAACCATTTGGCGGACAGTCTCATATTAGAATAATTCAATATTACAATGCTGCTATTGCATCACCGGCGGCAAAGTCTTTCATATGCGAAAAGCGTGGTTTGCGGACGAGCGGCCGGTTGGCCGGGAGAGTCATGCGCGGACTTGCAATTGCGACGATGCTGGCGGCGCTTGCGGCGGCGAGCGCGCTCGGGCAGGAGTTCAGCCTGGTGATCCGAGACCACAAGTTCGAGCCAGCCGAGATCCGGGTGCCTGCCGGCAAGCGGGTCTCGATCGTCGTATCGAACGAGGACCCGACGCCGGAGGAATTCGACAGCTCCGCCCTCAAGGTCGAGAAGGTCATCGCCGGCAAATCGAAGGCGCTGGTGCGGATCGGACCGCTCGCCCCCGGCCGCTACGAGTTCATCGGCGAGTTCCATGCCGATACCGCCAAGGGCGTCGTGATCGCGGAATAGGAAATCATGCTCGGCTCGCTCGTCATCGTCTTTCGTGAAGTGCTCGAAGCCGGGCTGATCATCGGCATCGTGCTGGCGGCGACCCGCGGCGTGCCTGAGCGGGGAGCGTGGGTCGCGCTCGGCACCGGCGTGGGCACGCTCGGCGCCGGCGTCGTCGCTCTGTTCGCCGAGGCGATCGCCAATGCCTTCGAAGGCGCCGGCCAGGAGCTGCTCAATGCCGGCGTGCTCGGCGCCGCCGTGGTGATGCTGATGTGGCACAATGCCTGGATGGCGCGGCACGGGCGCGAGATGGCGGCCGAGATGGCCGCGGTCGGCGCAGCCGTGACCACCGGCACCCGGCCGATGACCGCGCTCGCCGTGGTGGTCGGCCTTGCCGTGCTGCGCGAGGGCTCGGAGGTGGTGCTGTTCCTCTACGGCATCGTGGCGACGGGCACGACCATCCCCTCGCTGTTGGCGGGCGGCGTGCTCGGGCTGGCGGCGGGCGCCGCCTTCACCGCCTTGACCTATTACGGGCTGCTGGCGATCCCGGCCCGACACATTTTCACGGTGACGACCGTCCTGATCGCTTTCCTGGCGGCGGGCATGGCGGCGCAGGCGGTGCAGTTCCTCGATGCCGCCGGCGTGATCGACGTGCTCGGCCAGCGCTTGTGGGACACATCCGGCGTCTTGCCGCAGGGCGGCATCCTCGGCCGCCTGCTGCACACGCTGATCGGCTACAGCGACCAGCCGAC
>WNFC01009895.1_pt1 | contig 22306 bp, 25 predicted proteins | sample 5400541 | NCBI WGS metagenome assembly WNFC01 (sample SAMN13153342, study PRJNA577476) | soil metagenome | isolation source: 120 cm saprolite under Douglas fir tree site 2 hole 2 replicate 1 | place: USA:California | collected 2015-04-18
GCGCCGGTGCCGCCGATGCGGAAGTCGGAGTAGCCGTTCATCGAGCGGAAGATCGCCACCGTGTGGCACATGCCGGCCTCGATGGCGCCCATCGCCAGGCCCACCAGGGCCTCGGTGGAGGAGCCGCCCCCGAAGACGTCCATGTAGAAGTTGAGCCGGATGCCGAGGTCGGGCGCCACGAAGTTGGAGAAGACGGAGTCGCCGCTCTGGTAGGACATCATCCCGTCCACCCCGTCCTTGCCGAGGCCCGCGTCGCGCATGGCGTTGCGCACCGCCTCGACCGCCATCGCGCGGGTGCTGCGCGCGGACTGGCGGCTGTACTCGGTCTCTCCCACCCCCACGATGCAGTACTTGTCCTTGAGAGATGCCATTCCACGCTCCTCGACGATGACCACGAGAGAACGACCGGATCAGGCCGCGCCACTGTACGCGAGCGCGGCGGGGGGCGTCAAGCCACCGCGGGCTCGTCCGCCGCGGTGGGGACGGGGGTCCGGAAGGAGGCGAGCAGCAGCAGCGCGACGGCGTTGCAGGCGGCGCTGAGCCACCAGGCCAGACGGTAGTCGCCCGCGCGGTCGTAGATGAAGCCGGCCGCGAGCGGACCGAGCGCGGCCAGCGAGCCGGCGAGGGCGAACAGGAGGCCGGCGAGGCTGCCCGCCTGCTCGCGGCCGAAGTCGTCGGCGACCGCGGCGGGGAAGAGGGTCGAGGCCGCGCCGTAGGAGAAGCCGAACACCAGCGAGCTCGCGTAGAGCGCGGCGAGGTCGTGGGCCTGGGCGAAGCCGACGAAGGCCCCCGCCTGCAGCGCCAGCGCGATCGCGAGGGCGCCGCGCCGACCGATGTGATCCGACGCGCCGCCCATCACCAGACGGCCGACGAGCGCGGAGGCGCCCACCGTGCTGACCAGCGTCGCGGCGAGCAGGGGCGGGATGCCGAGCCCGCGCGCCATCGGCACCAGGTGCACCAGCGGGATGAAGACCGGGATCCAGGTGGCCGCGAACACTCCGTAGAGGATCCAGAACGCGCGCGAGCGGAGCGCGCGGCGGATCGTCCAGTCACCCGGCGGAGGGCCCGCGCGCGCGGGCGCCCGCGGGGCCCGGTCGCCGTCGGGAGCGAGGCCGACGCTCTCCGGGTCCCCCCGCATCAGGATCGCGAGGGCGTTCAGGGCCACGAAGATCGCGTCCCGAAGACCACGTACGACCACCGCCAGCCGAGCCGGCTCACCAGGAAGTGGGCGACCGGCGGCAGCACGAACGTCCCGAGGCTGCCGCCCGCGCTGGCCAGCCCCACCGCGAGGCCGCGCCGGCGCGTGAACCACCTGACCACGGTCGCATGGCACGGCACGTAGCCACGAGGCCCGCCCCGAGCAGCGCGCCGCCGATCCTGATGACGGTGCGCGGTCCCCAGCGATCGGTGAGCCGGCCCGCCACCAGGGCGAAGCCCGAGTAGACCGCCGCGTAGAGGGAGAAGACCCCCGAGAGGCTCGCGCGGCTCCAGCCGAACTCGTCCACGAGGGCCGCGAAGAAGACGCCGAACGCGTACTGGGTCCCGTAGGCCATGAACAGGACGAAAAACGCGCCCGCCACCACCGTCCAGCCGTAGAAGACACGTCCGGATCCCGGCCGGGCGGATCCCGGCCGGGCGCCGGGACTAGCGGCCGGCATCGTCCGGGCGCTTGATCGTGGATCGCTCCATGTCGAGGATGGGAGGGACGGTGCCGGAGGGGTTCGTGCTCTCCACGCGGACGATGCGGCTCAGCCGGCCGACCGCGTCCCGGATGCGCACCGCCGCGGTCCGGCAGGTGCGCGCCCAGTTGCTCTCCTCGCTGCCGGGGGGCAGGCGATCCTCCAGCATCTGCACGTAGCCCATGATGATGGCGAGCGGGTTGTTGATCTCGTGGGCGGCGGCCTGGGCCAGCAGGTTGACCGAGCGGAGCGAGGCCGCCTCCCGGCGGGCCTCCTCCCCGGCCAGCCGCTCAGCCGCGTCGCGGTAGATGATGATCTCGTAGCGCTGGCCTCGATACTCGACGACGCGACGGCTGGAGTCGACCGCGAGCAGCTGTCCGGGGGCGGTCTGGAACGGCACCCCGAGCGCCCGCGCGATCGAGCCGTCCCACGTCGCGCCGGTGGGCGCGCCGCCGACCGCCGCTTCCGCGGCCGGGCTGGGCCAGGACTCCCGGTCGTCGCGACCCACCAGCTGGGTCCGCGAGAGCCCGGACAGGTCGCAGTCGGCGCGGTTGCAGTCGATGATCCGCCGGGTCCCCACGTCCACCACACGTACCGCGTCGGTGGCGTCGTCGAGCACCGCGCGAAAGCGCTCCCGCTCCTGGGCGAGCGCCCGCCGCTCGACGATGCTCGCCATCAAGAGCGCGATGGCCGGGATCCCCACCGTGATGAGGGCCAGGTAGGACGGCCACACCCGCGCGAACAGCGTGCGGCCGCGCTCCCCGAGCAGGCCGAAGCCACCGAAGGTGATGAAGAACGTGGCCACCGACAGCACGAACGCGTGGCGGAACCGGACCTTCTCGGCGACCGCGGCCCAGCGGTGGACGAGGCCCGCCGCCGCCGCCACCGCCAGCAGGGTGATCACGCCCGCCGCCGCCCCGCTCCCGCCGAGCCAGATCCGGTAGGCGGACGCGGTGAGCGCCGCGATGAGACCCGCCCAGCCGCCCTCGAACAGCCCGATGACCGCCACCGGGACCACCCGGCCGTCCACGAAGACGCCCTCGACGGTCTGGATGCGGGAGATCATGAGGATGACCGCGAGGCCGCCCCAGGCCAGGCCCATCACCGCGATCCAGAGCGGGCGCCGGCGCGGATCGTCCGGAGCGAACCAGCCGTAGGCGAGCGAGTAGAACAGGAGGCCCGAGACCACCGTGCCGGTCGCCTCGAGCAGGTGGTGGTAGTCCATCACCCCCGCCCGGACGCCGAGCGCCCGTTCGGCCGGGGCAGGAGATCGCGGAGGAACTTGCCGGTGTAGGAGCCGCTCACCCGGGCGATCTGCTCGGGCGTGCCCTCGGCGACCAGCTCGCCGCCCGCCTCGCCGCCCTCGGGGCCCAGGTCCACCACCCAGTCGGCGGTCTTGATCACGTCGAGGTGATGCTCGACCACCAGCACCGTGTTGCCCGCGTCCACCAGGCGGTTCAGGACGAGGAGCAGCTTGCGGATGTCGTCGAGGTGGAGGCCGGTGGTCGGCTCGTCCAGGATGAAGAGGTGATCGGTGGTGAGCCGCGCGGACAGCTCGGCCGCGATCTTGAGCCGCTGGGCCTCGCCGCCGGATAGGGTCGTCGCGGGCTGGCCGAGGCGCAGGTACCCGAGCCCCACCTCGCGAAGGATCTTGAGCCGCCGCTGCAGCACCGGCTCGGACGCGAAGAAGTCGACCGCCTCGTCCACCGTGAGCTGAAGCACCTGGCTGATGTCGCGGTTCTTGTAGGTGACCTGGAGGACGTCGGCGCGATAGCGGCGGCCCTCGCACTCCTGGCAGGTCACGTAGACGTCCTCCACGAAGTACATCTCGAGCTTCTGGAAGCCGTCGCCCTCGCAGGTGTCGCAGCGCCCGCCCGGCACGTTGAACGAGAAGGCGCCGGGCCCGAGCCCCAGGGTGTGGGCGCGGGGCAGGGCCGCGAAGAGCCGGCGGATCTCGTCGAAGGCCTTCACGTAGGTGACCGGATTGGAGCGCGGGGTGCGCCCGATGGGCTCCTGGTCGATGAGCCGGATCCCCTTCAGGTGCTGCAGCCCGCGCAGCTCGTCGTGGGCGCCCGGCACCGCGAAGTCCGCCTTGAAGTGACGCGCCACCGCCCGGTAGAGCGTGTCGTGCACCAGGGTGGACTTCCCGGAGCCCGAGACCCCGGTGACGCAGGTGAGCGTGTTGAGCGGGATCTTCACCGTGATGTTCTTCAGGTTGTTCGCGCGCGCGCCCGCCAGCACGAGGGCGCGACGGCCCGGCCGCCGGCTGAGGGGCAGGGCGATCGTGTCGCGCCCGCTCATGTAACGCGCGGTCAGCGAGCGCGGATCCTTCCGGAACTCGTCCTGGGTGCCCGCGAAGACGACGCTGCCGCCCCGCTCGCCCGAGCCGGGGCCCATCTCGATCAGGTAGTCGGCCACCTCGATGAGGGCGCGATCGTGCTCGACCATCACCACCGTGTTGCCGCCGGAGGCGAGCTCGCGGCAGAGCTCGGCGAGCCGGGCGGTGTCCCGCGGGTGCAGGCCGATCGACGGCTCGTCGAGCACGTAGAGGGTGCCGGTGAGCTGGGCCCCGAGCTGGTTGGCGAGGTTGATGCGCTGCGCTTCACCGCCCGACAGGGTGCGCGTCTGCCGCGCGAGGGTGAGGTAGCCGAGGCCGACCCGGAGCAGGAACGAGAGCTTGGCGCGCAGCAGCTTGAGCACGTCGCGCGCCACGGTGGCCTCCCACTCGGTGAGCGGGAGGGTCGCGAAGAGGGCGTCCAGCTCCTCCACCGTCTTGAGCCCGAAGTCGGCGACGCTGGCCCCCGCCACCCGCACCGCGAGGGCCTCCGGACGCAGGCGCCGGCCCTCGCAGCGGGGGCAGGGCGACTGGCTGCGGTACCGCGAGAGGAAGACCCGCACGTGCAGCTTGTAGCGGTAGGACTCGACCTCCTCGAAGAAGCCGCGGATCCCGGTGAGCCCGCCGCCGCCGTCGTAGACCCAGCGGCGATCCTCCTCGGGCAGCGCCGCGTACGGCACCGTCGCGTCGACGCCGCGCTTCTTGGCCGCCTTCAACAGCTGCTTCTGGTACCAGCGGCCCGAGGGATGCGACCACGGCTCCACCGCGCCGTCGGCCAGGCTGAGGGTCTGATCCGGCACCACCCGGGCCTCGTCGTAGCGCAGCACGTTGCCGAAGCCCTTGCACTCCGGGCAGGCGCCGAGCGGGTGATTGAACGAGAAGAGCAGCGGCTGGGGCCGGCTGAGGGCGACCCCGCAGGCCGGGCAGTGGAAGTCGCGGCTGACCGGGACCGTCCCCCGCTCGAGCAGATCCACCGAGGCCCGGCCCTCGCCCTCGGCGAGCGCGGTCTCGAGGGAGTCGGTGATACGTCGCCGGCTGTCGGGGCCGATCACCACCCGGTCCAGCACCACCGCGAGACGCGCGGGATCGAGGTCGGCGGGGATGCGGTCCGGCCGGCCCTGGACCTCGGCCAGGTCCAGCACCTGGTCGCCCGCTTTCACGCGCGCGAAGCCGCGCTGGAGGAGGGCCGCGAAGAGCGCGCGGGGATCGCGGGCGGGCTCCGCGGGCAGGGGGAAGCAGATCATCGCCCGGGCGCCCGGGTAGTCGCGCAGCAGGGCGTCGGCCACCTGGTCCGCCGAGTCGCTCCGCGCCTCGGCCCCGCAGGTCGGGCAGTGGACCCGGCCGATCTTGGCGAAGAGGAGGCGGAGGTAGTCGTGCAGCTCGGTCGCGGTGCCCACGGTGGACCGCGCGGTGCGCACCGGGTTCTTCTGCTCGAGCGCGATGGCAGGGCGGATGTGCTCGATCCGGTCCACGTCGGGCCGGTCGAGCCGCTCGAGGAACATGCGCGCGTACGTCGAGAGCGACTCGATATACCGCCACTGGCCTTCCGCGAAGAGGGTGTCGAACGCGAGGGACGACTTGCCCGAGCCCGAGACCCCGGTGATCACGGTGAGCCGGTCGTGGGGGATGTCGACGGAGACGTTCTTCAGGTTGTTCTGCCGGGCTCCCTCGATGCGGAGCCATACCGGCTGGGACATTCGAGCGGTCCTCCTGAGATGGAAAGTCTACTCGACGGGCCCAGGGCCTTCAATAGCGAGGGTCCCGACCGCGCGCGCCTCTTGACACCCGCCCACCGGGTCCGGTATCCTCTAGAACAGTAATGAGAATCATTCCTAGAAATGGCCAGCGCCCCAAGCCAGACCGCGGGGTGGAGGCGACCCTCCGGGCTCGCGGACTCCGGCTCACCGGGCCGCGCCGGCTGGTGCTCGACGTGGTCCGCGCCACCGAGTCGCATCCCACCGCGGAGTGGGTGCACCGGATGGTGCGGCGCCGGCGCCCGCGGGTGAGCCTGGGCACGGTCCACCGCAACCTTCGGCTGCTCGTGGCGCAGGGGCTGGTCAAGGAGCTGCCCGGCCCGCACGCGCGGTTCGACGGCAACGTGAGCGAGCACCACCACTTCACTTGTCTCGCCTGCGGCTCCATCAGCGACGTGCAGGGGCCGACCACCGAGCCCCACTCCCGCGCCCTCTGCGGCCGGGTGACCGCCCAGAGCGGCTTCAGCGTCACGCATCACCGGATCGAGTTCTACGGTCGCTGTCTCGAGTGCCAGCGCCGCGCGGGCCGGAAACCCGCGCGGAGCCGGCGTCCCGCGCCGTAGCCCGGGGGTTGCCCCGGCGCCGCCGTCACCACCAACTGCTGCAAAGGAGGACATCACATGGCAGGCAAGGCCCTCAAAGGATCGAAGAGCGTGGACAATCTCAAGGACGCATTCGCGGGCGAGTCGCAGGCCAACCGCCGCTACCCGTGCTTCGCGCGCGTCGCCGACATCGAAGGCTTCCCGGACATGGCGGGCCTGTTCAAGGACACCGCGGACGCGGAGACCGGGCACGCGTTCGGTCACCTCGACTTCCTCAAGGAAGTGGGCGATCCGGCCACCGGCGAGCCCATCGGCAAGACCGAGAAGAACCTCAAGGCCTCGGTGGCGGGCGAGACCTACGAGTACACCCAGATGTACCCGGGGATGGCCAAGACCGCGCGGGACGAGGGATATCCCGAGCTGGCCGAATGGTTCGAGACCCTCGCCAAGGCCGAGAAGTCGCACGCCGGCCGCTTCACCAAGGGCCTCAACCAGGTCGCGGGCAAGGACCCGGCCGACGCCATCTAGCTCCCGGCCGGATCGATCGGGCGTCGGCCCGGCGAAGGGCCGCCTCGACACCCGCTTCCCGACCCCGCCCGGCTCGATCGCCTACCAGCTCCCGTGCCACCTGAAGGCCCAGAACATGGGGACCCGCTCCGCGGAGGTCCTGCGCCTCACCGGGGCGCCGGTGGAGGTGATCGAGCGGTGCTCGGCGGTGGACGGTACCTGGGGGATGAAGAAGGAGTACTTCGAGCTGTCGATGAAGCTGGCCGAGCCGCTCTTCAAGGACATCGAGCGGGCCAAGCCGGACCGGGTCGCGACCGACTGCCCGCTCGCCGCGCTCCAGATCGGCCAGGGCACCGGGCGGGCGGCGCGGCACCCGATCCAGATCCTCGCGGAGGCCTACGGGCTCCCAGTGGAGGACGCGGAATGACCGCCGCGATCCGGCTGGGCGACGTCGTCAACTTCTTCGAGTACGAGAAGGTCCGCGAGGACCGCCGCCGGCGGGTGATCGCGCTGAAGGAGCGGCGCCGCGTCGAGGTGGGGCCCTATCTCTCGTTCGTGTTCGAGAACCGGGAGACGCTGCTGTTCCAGATCCAGGAGATGTGCCGCGCCGAGCGCATCATCGACGACGCCAAGGTCCAGGAGGAGATCGACGTCTACAGCGCGCTCCTGCCGCGGCCCGGTGAGCTGTCCGCGACCCTGTTCATCGAGATCGCGGACAAGGACCAGATCAAGCCGGTGCTGGACCGGTTCATGGGCATCGATACCGGCCGGCACGTGTGGTTCGAGGTCGGGGCGGGGATGACGGTTCCGGGCGCGTTCGAGGCCGGCCACTCCGACGAGGAGAAGGGCAAGCGGTTCGCCTTCTCCCCGGAGGCGGCGCGCGCGTTCCGCGACTCCGAGGTCCACCTGGTGGTGGACCACCCCGCGGCGCGCGCGCCCGACTCTCCGCCGACGCCAAGGCCGAGCTACTGACCGACCTGACCCCGTGACGGCTGCGCGCGGCGCCGCGGCGTTCGCCTACTGCATGATCATGAACCAGATGTAGTAGACCAGCGTCAGGATGAAGCCGAACCAGAGGGTGCCCTTGACGGTGGCGAGCGGCTTGGCCGCGCCCTGGCCCGGGGTGCCCACCAGCGCGTTGATCTCCACCAGCACCATGATCGCGAGCGCCACGATCCAGAAGAGGAGCCCCGACTTCCCCACCGTCAGCCCGGCCAGGTGGCTCGCCGACCCCATGAAGAACAGCATCGGGACGGACAGCACGACGTTGGTGCGCGAGGCGAGGCCCCCGCGAGCGCCGGCCGCGGCGGCCGCCGGATTGGCCGGCTTCCCGGCCGCGGTGTCGAGCGCGTTCTGGATCACGATCTTGTTCTTGGGCCAGATCAGGAACCACACGTTGCCCCACATGATCGACCCGAGGAGGGCGCCGAGCAGGATCTTCCAGGTACCCGGGTCCTGGATCCCGCGGATCCCGATCCAGTAGTGCAGGAGGTAGAGCCAGCCGGAAAGGAACGTGATCATGGCGCCCCAGCGGAACCACCACATCACGCGCGGTAGCAGCTTCTGCTGAGCTCCCGAACGCACTCCCGGCTCGGTCTCGGCGAAGAACGGGACCTGGGCGAAATTGAGATAGTAGAGCAGGCCGATCCAGGTGATACCCGCCAGGAAGTGGATCCATCGCAAGAGGAACAGCCATCCTTCGGTGCTCATCAGCGCCATCGTCACCCTCCCGGGAGGCGTGCGGGTCAGGAACTGCGGCTAGCCCTCTTCCTCAGCGTCGTCTTCGGCTTCCACCTCGTCGTCGTCATCGTCGTCATCATCGTCTAGGTCGTCGTCTTCGAAGTCATCGTCGTCGTCGAAGTCGTCTTCACCCTCGTCGTCGACGTCATCGTCCTCGTCGAGGTCGTCGTCGTCCTCCTTGTCCTCTTCGTCCTCGTCCTTGTCGTCCTCGTCGGCCAGGCCGATCGGCGTCTGCTCGTCTTCTTCGATCCATGGGCGATTCCCGAGGCGAATCATGCGACATCCTCCAGACGTGAAGCTCGTTACGCTGGGCGGGATTATAACAAAGGGGTCTTGGGTGTCCATGCCAATTTGGCCTTTCGGAGCCACTTATCCACTTATCCCCACCCGTCCACAACACGAGAATTGCACGTCCTGATGCGGCTCCGCGGGCGCCACATCACGAACGGGCAGCACTGGAGCGGTGGCGGCGCGTCGGCACGCGCGGTCGCCTGATCCGGCGCGGCGATTCGCGCGCGCGCGTGAGTCCTCCCGCATTTCCACGGCTCGCGGCGGCGCTTGACGACGTCACGCCGCGACGCCTAGGATGCGCGGGACGCCGTGGCGTCACGAGGAGACCAACGCATGCCGCTGTTCGCCGTCGAGCGTGACCTGAGCCAAATGCCGCCGGAGCGCTTCCGGACCGAGCTGAAGGGTCTCGTGAGCGCATGCGCCCGCTTGAAGGGAGCCGGGAAGCAGGTTCGATACATCAGCAGCGCGGTGTTCCCCGCGGAGGCGCGGGGGCTGTGTCTGTTCGGCGCGGAACAGCCGCAGTGGATCCACGAGGCGAACGAGGCGGCCGGGCTGCCCTACTCGCGGATCTTCGCGGTGCTCGACCTCACCCCGAGCGGAGTACGGCGCGAGCTCTCGTGCGGCCGCCGGCCGGGAGACGGGGGAATCGACCGGGCCGCCGCGTCGAAGGGCGGCACCCCGGGGCTCGCAAGCCCGGTGAGCGAGGAGATCGTCCGCTGGTCCGACGAGGGCCGGCAGCTCCTGCAGACGCTGGGCGGGTGGCTCGAAGCGGCCGGCTCCATCCACGACGAGGCGGAGGCGCTCGAGCGCGAGCGGACCGCGCTCGCGGACGAGGTGCGACGCCTCGAGGAGGACAACGATGCGCTCCGGGCCCAGCGTGACGAGCTCCACGAGGCGGTCCAGACGCTCGCGAGCCAGATGACGCGCACCGCGGACGAGATCCTCCATCGCTTCGGAACCCGGCGTCGGGCGCCGGGCGATCTGGCCTCCCGGTGAGCCCGGAGCCGAACCGCCGGCGCCGGATCCTGGTGGTCGACGACGACGAGCGAGAGCGCGCTGGCGCGGCCCAGGCTCTCGGGGAGGCCGGGCACGTGGTCGACTCCGCGGCCACCAAGGCGGAGGTGGTGACGCTGCTCGCCAAGCACGACTACGACCTCGTGCTGGCCGATCTCAAGATGCCGGGGATCAACGGCCCCGCGTTCTACCAGATGCTGAAGGAGGCGTGCCGCGGCACCACGCCCCCGGTGATCTTCTCGCTCCAGCGCGGCTACACTCCGGAGTACGCGAACTTCTTGATGCGTCTCGCCGCGCCCGTCCTGATGAAGCCGGTTCCCGCCGCCGATCTCCGCCAGGCGGTGGAGCGGCTCCTGCCGACCCCGCGCGCCACCTCCTCGCTGGCGTCCTGACGCGCCCTCGCGCCGGGCACAATTCGGCGCGTGCCTGCATCCGGGCGTGCTAGTATTCCGCTCTGCAACTAGCTGAAGTTCCTACCAAGGCGGCGTAGCTCAGGTGGCAGAGCAGGGGTCTCATAAGCCCCGTGTCGGAGGTTCGAGTCCTCCCGCCGCCACCACATCTCTCGGCGGGCTCGAATCTCGGCGGGCTCGAACGGCGCGGCGGTTACGGCTTGCGGTTGAGCGAGCGCTCCCGCTGTTCCCACTGCTGCTGGATGCGGCGCTGCTGCCGGCGCTCCGAGACGGTGTGGACGACGCCCAGCAGGATGCTGAACACCGACGGTGTGGACGACGCCCAGCAGGATGCTGAACACCACGGCCGCGACTCCGAAGAGAGCGAGCGTCAGCGTCATGCGCGCGAGCGTCGGGCCGCGGAGATCATGATTCGATCCTACCGCAGCGGGTAAGTCATCGCCAAATAAGCCCGGAGGCGGTTGAAGTCGCCCCGGCCGTCCGCTAGACTACCTCCTCGTGACCCCCACGACCGCCAGCCGACCGCTCGCGCGGTTCTCGGTCCTCGACCTGACCACCGTACGCTCCGGCCCGACCTGCACCAAGATCCTGGCCGACTTCGGGGCCGACGTCATCCGGGTGGAGCGGCCGGGCGGGGAGGGGCGCGAGCGCGTCTTCTTCGACGCCGCCGACCTGCACCGCAACAAGCGCAGCGTCGCGGTCAACCTGCAGGAGCCGCGGGGGCTGGCCGTGGTCAAGCGCCTGGCCGCGCGGTCGGACGTGGTGGTCGAGAACTACCGGCCCGACGTCAAGCACCGCCTGGGAGTGGACTACGAGGCGCTGTCGCGCGAGAACCCACGGCTCGTCTACGGCAGCATCTCCGGCTTCGGCCAGGAGGGCCCCTACCGCGACCGCCCCGGCTACGACCAGATCGTCCAGGGCATGTCCGGTCTCATGTGGCTCACCGGCACCGCCGAGAGCGCCCCGCTGCGCGTGGGCATCCCGATCGGCGATCTGCTCGCCGGCTACTTCTGCGCGCTCGGCATCCTCACCGCGCTGCTGGAGCGGGAGGTCTCGGGGCGCGGCCAGAAGGTCGAGACCTCGCTGCTCGAGGCGCTCACCGGCAGCCTCTCGTTCCAGGCCGTCAAGTTCGTCAATACCGGCGAGGTGCCGCCGCCGGTCGGCAACCACCGTCCGCTGACCGCGCCGATGGGGGTCTACCGGGCCCAGGACGGGTTCTTCAACCTGGCCGTCGGCAACGACGACATGTGGCGGCGCTTCTGCAAGGCGATCGAGCAGCCGGCCCTGGCCGACGACGCGCGCTTCGCGGGCATGCTCGCCCGGGTGAAGCACCGCCAGGCCCTGGACGTGGTGCTCGAGGCCGCCTTCGCCGGGCGGCCGGCCGCGGAGTGGGTGGAGAGCCTCAACGCGGCGGGCGTGGCCTGCGGCCCCATCAACACGGTGGACCGCGTCTTCGCCGACCCGCAGATCCGGCAGGCGGACCTGGTGCGGGACGTGGCCAACGCGGCCTGGGGGCCGCACAAGGTGCTGGCCCTGCCGGTGCACCTCTCGCGCACGCCCGCGCGCGTCGAGCACGCGGCCCCCATGACCGGGGAGCACACGCGCGAGGTCCTCACCACCCTGGGCTACGACGCCGCGGCCCTCGACGCCCTGCTGGCCGACGGCGTGATCGAGCAATACAAGGGAGAGACGACATGAGCGACCACATCCTGGTCGAGCAGGACGGTCCGATCGCGACCGTCGTGTTCAACCGGCCCAAGATGCGCAATGCCATCAGCCTCGCGATGTGGTCGGAGATCGCGATGGTCACCGAGCGCCTGTCGAAGGACGACGCGGTGCGCGCGATCGTCTACCGCGGCGCGGGCACCGACGCCTTCGCGTCCGGCGCGGACATCTCCGAGTTCCAGGAGAATCGCAAGGACACCGCCACCGCGCTCAACTACAACAAGCAGACCGAGGCCGCCTACTCCTCGATCCGGCTCTGCCCGAAGCCCACCGTCGCGATGGTGTACGGCTACTGCATGGGGGGCGCCATGGCGCTCGCGATGGCGGCCGACTTCCGCTTCGCGGCGGCCGGCTCCAAGTTTGGCATTCCCGCCGCGCGGCTCAGCATCATCTACGGCCTCGACCCGGTGCACCAGCTCGTGGATCTGGTCGGGCCCGCCTACGCCAAGGACATCCTCTACTCGGCCCGGACGGTGGACGCGGAGGAGGCCCTGCGCATCGGCTTCATCCAGCGGCTGGTTCCCGCCGCGGAGCTCGAGACGTACACCTACGACTACCTGAAGAAGGTCGCGGCCAACGCGCCGCTCTCGGTACGCGGCACGAAGGCCCAGGTCCAGGCGATCTTCGAGGGAATCAGCGACGCCCACCGGGAGCACCTGCGCGACCTGGGCATCCGGGCCTTCCTCGAGAAGCGGGCGCCCCGGTTCCGGGGGCGATAGCCTCTGCGGATCACCGTTCTCTCCTCGACTCCCCTCAATCCACTGGAGGGGAGCGGCACCTTCGGCGGCATCGCCGGGCTGGCCCAGGGGCTGGCCCAGCTCGGCCACCGGGTCACCGTGCGCCCGCTCGGCCGCCGCACCGGCTTTCACACCCTGGACCGCTGGCTCTACAACGCGGGGGTGGCGCTGCGCCCGCCTCGGGACACCGACCTCGTGCTGGGGGTCGACCTCGACGGCTTCCTGTGGGCGCGACGCCGTACGTTGCCGTTCGTGGCGAGCCTCAAGGGCATCATCGCCGACGAGCTCAAGAACGAGCGCGGCCGCGTGCGAGCCCTGCTCGCGGTGCAGGCGCGATGGGAGCGGCGCAACGTCACGCGCGCCGACCTCGTCATGGTGACGAGCCGCTACTGCGCGGAGGTGGCCCAGCGGGAATACGGCGTGCCGCCGGAGCGGCTCGCGGTGGTGCCGGAGCCCATCGATCTCGAGGTGTGGGACGATCAGTTCTGGCGCGCCCCGCGGCGCCCGCGCGGAGCCCCGGTGGTGCTCTGCGTGGCCCGCATGTATCCACGCAAGCGGATCCAGGACCTGCTGCACGCCGCCGGCATCCTCCGTGAGCGCGTCCCCGGGGTCCAGGTCCGGGTGGTGGGGCGCGGGCCGGAGTGGCCGGCGCTGTCGCGCCTGCACGCCGAGCTGGGCCTCGGGGACTCGGTGACCCTGCTGGGCGATCTCACCCGCGAGCGCCTCGCCGAGGAGTACGTCAACGCCACCGTGTTCTGCCTGCCGTCGGTGCAGGAGGGATTCGGCATCGTGTTCCTGGAGGCGATGGCGGCCGAGCTCCCGGTGGTGGCCTGTCGCATCGCCGCGGTCCCGGAGGTGGTGCTCGACGGGGTCACCGGCCTGTTGAGCGACCCGCGGGATCCGGGCGCGCTCGCGGGCCTCATCGAGCGGCTGATCGCGGACCCGGACCTCGCGCGCCGCCTGGGCCGGGAAGGGCGCCGCCGCGCGCTCGGGTTCACCCCGCGGCACGTCGCGGAGCGCTTCCTCCACGCGGTACACTCGTCGCAGGATCGCCTGGGACAGCAGGCGCGAGGAGGCTGAGCCGCATGGTGTACGCGACCCGGAAGTTCACGTTCTCGGCGGGGCACCGCTACTGGCGCCCGGAGTGGAGCGCGGAGGAGAACGCGCGCACCTTCGGCTCGCTCACGGTGGCCCACGGCCACAACTACGCGCTCGAGGTGACGATCCGCGGGACGGTCGATCCGCGCACCGGCATGGTGATGGACCTGGGCGAGCTGAAGCGCGTGGTGGGCGACGCGGTGATCAGCCGCTTCGACCACGCCGACCTCAACCAGGATCCGCTCTTCCCGGCCGGCACCATCCCCACCACCGAGAACCTGGTGCGGGTGATCTGGGACCTCCTCGGCCCCAAGCTCGGCGTCGAGCGGCTGCACCGGCTTCGGCTCTGGGAGGATCCCACCTTCTACGTCGAGTATCTCGGCGAATGAGCGGCTACGCGGTCACCCGCGCGTACCACTTCAGTGCCGCGCACCGTCTCGCCAACGACGCCTTCTCCGACGAGGAGAACGCGGAGCTGTACGGGCAGTGCTTCCGGCAGCACGGCCACAACTACCTGCTCGAGGTCACGGTGTCCGGCGCCCTCGATCCCGCCACCGGCATGTCGGTCGACATCGGAGTGGTCGACCGGGCGGTGAAGGCCGCGGTGCTGGACCGGGTCGATCACTACGATCTCTCCGCCACCGTGCCCGCGCTGGCGGGGGTGATCACCACCGGGGAGAACCTGGCCCGCGCGTTCTGGGAGTGGCTCGAGGGCGCTCTGCCGCCGGGCAGCCTCCGGCGCGTGACGCTCGTGGAGACGGCCAACAACGTGTTCGAGTACCGCGGCGAGTCCGCCCCCGCCGAGGCGACCGGCCATGGGAGGTGAGAGCACCGCGATGGAGCGACTCATCCGCGACATGCTGAAGGAGATGGGCGAGGACCCGACCCGGGAGGGGCTCGAGAAGACCCCGACCCGCGTGGCCAAGGCGTGGGAGTACCTGACGTCGGGCTACCGGCAGAACGTGCACGAGGTGCTCAACGAGGCGCTCTTCACCGAAGAGTACGACGAGATGGTGGTCGTGAAGGACATCGACTTCTACTCCCTCTGCGAGCATCACCTGCTTCCCTTCTTCGGCAAGTGCCACATCGCCTACATGCCCTCGCGCAAAATCGTGGGGCTGTCCAAGCTGCCGCGGCTGGTCGAGATGTTCGCGCGGCGCCTCCAGGTGCAGGAGCGCCTCACCACCCAGATCGCGAACACCCTCAACGAGGTGCTCCAGCCGCGGGGGGTGGCGGTCGTGGTCGAGGCCCTGCACATGTGCATGCTGATGCGCGGGGTGGAGAAGCAGAACTCCAAGGCGGTCACCTCGGCCATGCTTGGGGCCTTCCGCGAGAACGCGGAGACGCGCGCCGAGTTCATGGAGCTGATCCGGGCCCGCGGCGGGCTCGTCATTTGAAGCTCGCCGGCCAGGTCGCGGTCGTCACCGGCGCCGGGCGCGGCATCGGCCGGGCGATCGCGGGCGCGCTCAGCCGGGAAGGCGCCGCGGTGGTGCTGGCCGCGCGCTCTTCTTCCGAGCTGGACGGCGTGAGGCGGGAGATCGAGCAGGCCGGGGGCCGGGCCCTGGCCGTCCCGACCGACGTGCGGCAGGAGGCCTCCGTCGAGGCGCTGGTCCGCCGGGCGCTCGCCGAGTGGCGACAGGTGGACGTCCTGGTCAACGCGGCCGGCGTCGCAACCTTCGCCCCGGTGACCGACTCCAAGCTCGATGACTGGGACCAGATGCTGGCCGTGAACCTCCGCGGGGCGGTGCTCTGCTGCCGCGCGGCCCTGCCCGCCATGATGGGCCGCCACCGGGGCACCATCATCAACGTGGGCTCGGTGGTCACGAGCCGATCGCTGGCGGGCAGCGCGGCCTATACCGCCTCCAAGTACGCGTTGCTGGGCTTCTCCCGGGTGCTCGCGGAGGAGATGCGGCCTCACGGGGTCCGGGTGGGCGTGCTCTCGGCCGGGGCCACCGACACCCCGCTCTGGGACGCCATGCCCGCGGCCCCGGCCCGGGACCGCATGCTCCGGGCCGACCAGGTGGCCGAGGCGGCTCTGCTCATGGCGGGACTGGGTCCGAACGCGAGCCTCGAGGAGGTGACGCTGCTGCCCGCCGGGGGCATCCTCTAGGCGGGCGGCCGGGTGCCCGGCAAGCCCTTGGCCCTTCTGCTATAATGAGCCCGACTCGATATTTCGGCACTCCACCCAAGGAGGCATGGATGATCACGTTGACTGAGACGGCCGCCAAGAAGATCTCGGACCTGCGGCTCGAAGAGGGCAAGCCCGAGTGGGGGCTGCGGATCCGTATCGTCGGGGGCGGATGCTCCGGCATGTCCTACGAGCTCGGCTGGGACGACACCGCAACCGACGGCGACAACGTCGTCGAGACGAACGGCGTGAAGGTCTTCGTGGACTCGAACAGCGCCCCATATCTGCAGGGCAGCGAGATCGACTACGTCGACAACAACATGCTGGGCGCCGGGTTCGCGATCAAGAACCCGAACGTGAAGTCGTCCTGCGGCTGCGGCTCGTCTCACCAGTTCTAGACCGCGGCGCGGGATCGAGGCTCGCTCGATGAAGGTGCAGATCCGACTCTTCGCCCGCTATCGCGAGGCGGCGGGCCGCGACTCGCTGGATCTCGAGCTTCCCGACGGCGGCACCGTCGAGCGGGCCTGGGAAGCGGTGACCCGCCAGCTGCCCGCGCTCACCCCCTATCGGCCGTTCACCCTCTTCGCCCTCCGCAACGACTACGTCGATGCCGATCGGCCGCTCGCGGATGGGGATGAGCTCTGCCTCTTCCCTCCGGTGAGCGGCGGCGCCGCGCCGGCGGACGCGGACTGGATCGAGGTCACGACCGAGCCGCTCTCCGAGCGCGCGCTCGCCCAGGCGGTGGAGCACCCGGGCGCGGGCGCGCTCGCGCTCTTCTCGGGGGTGGTACGCGACCAGACCGGCGGCCGACGGGTCAAGTTCCTCGAGTACGAGGCCCACGGGCCGATGGCGCTCGCCAAGATGCGGGAGATCGCGGCGGCCATCCGCGGCCGCTGGCCGATCATCAATCGCATCGCCCTCGTCCATCGCATCGGCCGCCTCGAGATCGTGGGTGGGCCTGCAGTCACAGTGTGACCATCGTCACTAGCCTCGTCGCGCGCGTCCAGGACACCATTCGCCGTCACGGAATGCTCCGTGGCGGCGAAGGTGTCTTGGTGGCCGTCTCGGGTGGGCCCGATTCGGTCGCGCTCCTCGACGTGCTCTGCGCGCTCCGGGCCCCGCTCGCGCTGTCGCTCTCGGTGGTCCACGTGCACCATGGCCTCCGGCCGGAGGCGGACGCGGAAGCGGAGGCGGTCGAGCGGCTCTGCGAGCGGCTCGAAGTGGCCTGCCGGGTCGAGCGCGTCACGGTCCGGCAGGCCGCTCCCTGGGACGGGCTCGAGGCGGAGAGCCGGCGCGCGCGTCACGCCGCGCTGGCTCGCGCCGCGCACGTCGCGGGCGCCGCGCGCATCGCGACCGGCCATACCGCGGATGACCAGGCCGAGACGGTGCTGATGCGGCTACTCCAGGGCGCGGGCCCGCGCGGCCTGGGCGGCATCGCGCCGGTGCGAGGGCGCCTGGTCAGTCCCCTGATCGAGACCCGTCGGGCCGAGATCGTGGCGCATCTCGCCGCTCGCGGCCTCGCCGCGGCCGAGGACGCGAGCAACCGCGACCCGCGCTTCCTCCGCTCGCGCATCCGCCACGACCTGCTGCCGTTCATGGCGGAGCTCACCGGCGGCTCGGTGGTCGAGGCCCTCGGTCGCTCGGCCGCGACGGCGCGCGCGGTGGTGGCCGATCTCGAGGCGCGGGCCCGCGCCGATCTCGAGCGGATGAGCACGCGGGGCCCGGCCGGATTCATCCTCGACGTGTCTCCGCTCGAGGCGCAGCCGCTCGAGCTGGCCGCGGAGACGATCCGGCAGGCCGCGGCCCTGCTGGGCGAGACGCGCCCCCTCCGCGGGCCCGCCCAGCGCGCGCTCCGACGGCTGCTGGGGGAGACGCCCCGGCGCCGGGCGGTGCGGCTCGGCGGTCTCGTGGTCGAGCGGAGCGGTCGCCGGCTGCGGGTGGGTCCGCCCGCGCTCTCCGCCGTCACCACGCGCGGGTGGCCCGCGGCGGGGGCGCTCGACATGCCGGAGATCGGTCAGCGGCTCACCGCGCGGGTCCTCGCGCGGGGCGCCGACTACGTGGTGCCGCGGGAGCCCGCGCGGGCCGCCTTCGACGCGGACCTGCTGCCGGGTGCGCTCACGGTGCGTGCGCGCCGCCGCGGCGACGTCTTCGCCCCCTTCGGCGCGGTCGGCCTGCGGCGCCTGAAGTCGTTCCTGATCGACGCGGGTGTTCCGCGGTGGCAGCGCCCGCGCACCCCGCTGGTGGAGGCGGGCGGAGACATCGTGTGGGTGGCGGGCGTGCGGCGTGGCCGCCGCGCCCCCATCACCGCCGCGACCACGCGCGTGCTCGAGCTGGCGCTCGAGCCGGCTGGCGGGGCTCCGGACCCGGCGGTAAGATGACTCGCGGAGGGTTTGGCATGACGACGATCCGACGCGGTGTGCTCGCAGTGGTGCCCCTGCTCGCGGTCGCCCTGCTCCCGGCCGCGCCGGCCGCGATCGCCCAGTCTCGCCCCGCCGCGCGTCCGGCCGCGCCGGCCCCCGCGCCCGACTCCAAGGCGCTCCTGCGCGCGCTCGAGGACGCCTTCGTCTCGGTGGCGGATCGCGCCACCCCGTCGGTGGTCAACGTCAGCGTGAAGCTGAAGCCGGAGGCCGCGCAGGAGGAGGGGCCCTCGCCGGAGATGGAGGAGCGGTTCCGCGAGTTCTTCGGGCCGGAGCTGTTCGAGCGCTTCTTCCGCCACCGCGCGCCGCGCGAGGACGGCCGGGCCGCCGGCTCGGGGGTCATCGTCGACGCGCGCGGCTACATCCTGACCAACAATCACGTGGTCGAGAACGCGTCGGCGATCGAGGTGCGGTTGTCCGACGACCGGAAGTTCAAGGCCACCCTGGTCGGCCGCGACGCCCGCACCGACCTCGCGGTGCTCAAGGTCGAGAGCTCGGACCCGCTGCCGGTCGCCGATCTGGGAGATTCCGATCGGCTGCGGGTGGGGCAGTGGGCGATCGCCATCGGCAACCCGTTCGGCCTCGACCGCACCGTGACCGCGGGCATCATCTCGGCCACCGGCCGCACCCACGTGGGGGTCGCCACCTACGAGGCCTTCATCCAGACCGACGCGTCGATCAATCCGGGGAACTCGGGCGGCCCCCTCCTGAACCTGGACGGGCGGGTGATCGGCATCAACACCGCGATCGTCTCGAGCGGGCAGGGGATCGGCTTCGCGATTCCGATCACGATGGCGCGCGACATCATGACCCAGCTGATCGCGCGGGGCCGCGTGGTGCGCGGCTGGCTCGGGGTGGTCATCCAGGACCTCACCCCGGAGCTGGCCGCGAGCTTCGGGGTGAAGGAGGACGCGGGCGTGCTGGTGGCCGAGGTGATGAAGGACGGCCCCGCCGCCGCCGCCGGGCTCAAGCCGGGCGACGTGATCACTGGCTTCGGGGGGAGCGCCATCAAGGACGTGACCGATCTCCAGAAGCGCGTGGCCGCGGTGGAGCCGGGGCGCCCCGCGCCGATCACGGTGATGCGCGATCACAAGCCGCTCGGGCTCAGCGTGAAGCTGGGCGAGCAGCCCACCGACGAGGCGCTGGCCGCGGCCGAGAGCGGCGAGGACGTGCTGGGCCTGGTGGTGGAGCCGCTCACACCGGAGACCGCCCGGCAGAACCGCCTCTCCGCCCGCAGCGGGCTCCTGGTGACCGAGGTGGCGCCGGGCAGCCCGGGAGCGGAGGCCGGCATCAAGCCGGGCGACGCCATCGTGGAGGTGAACCGCCGACCCGTGGCCGACGCGGCCGCGTTCAAGCAGATCGCGGCCGCCCTCAAGCCGGGCGAGTCGGTGCCGGTGTATCTGCAGCGTGGCGGTGGGCGCAACGAGTACGTGATGCTCACCGCGCCCCGCCCGTGACCCGCGAGGCGACGCAGTAAGGGCAGAAATTCGCTTGACAGTGGCGTCGCCGCTGCCTAACGTGCCGCTCACTTCGTGACGGCCGGGGGGCACGCGGGTGACATCCGAGCAGCGCGCACGGAAGGATACGGATAGGGCGGGCGACGGGGCGGCGGTGTACCGGCCGCGCCCGGTGGTGCTCGCCATCGACGACGAGCCCGGGGTCCGGGAGTCGCTGCGGCTGATCCTCGGCGACGAGTTCGAGGTGCTGGAGGCCGCCGACGGCGCCGCCGCTCTCACGATCCTGGGCGCCCGGCGGGTCGACGTGGCCCTGCTCGATGTGCGGATGCCCGGCGAGCCCGGCTCCCGCGTGCTGCCGAAGATCCTCGCCATCGACGAGTCGATCCCGGTCATCCTGATCACCGCGGATCCCCACCTCCGCATGGCGGTGGACGCCATGAAGGCGGGCGCCTACCACTACCTCGCCAAGCCCTTCGACGTGGACGAGATCCTGGGCCTGGTCCGCCAGGCCGCCCAGCAGCGCGGCATGGAGCGCGAGCTGCACTACCTGCGGGCGGAGCTCGATCGGGCCCACGGCTTCGACCAGCTGGTGGGACGGCACCCGCGGATGGTCCGGCTCTACGAGGTGATCGCCCAGGTATCGCAGACGCACGCGACCGTGCTGATCACCGCGGAGAGCGGCACCGGCAAGGAGCTCGTCGCCCGCGCCATCCACAACCAGAGCCCGCGACGCGCGCAACCCTTCGTGGCGGTCAACCTGGCCGCGATCCCGGACTCGCTGCTCGAGTCGGAGCTGTTCGGCCACGAGAAGGGCGCGTTCACCGGCGCGTACGCGCGCAAGCCGGGCAAGTTCGAGCTGGCCCACGGGGGAACCCTCTTCCTCGACGAGGTCGGCAGCCTGCGCGTCGATCTGCAGGCGAAGCTGCTCCGCGCCCTGCAGGAGCGGGAGATCGAGCGGCTCGGCGGCACCCGCACCATCCAGGTGGACGTGCGGGTCATCGCGGCCACCAACACCGACCTGCGCCAGGCGATCCGGGCGCGCACGTTCCGCGAGGATCTCTTCTATCGTCTCCACGTGGTGCCGATCGGGGTGCCCCCGCTGCGGGAGCGCAAGTCGGACCTGCCGGACCTGGCCGCCCACTTCGTGCGCAAATTCACGCCCTCAATGTTTACGCGCCCGGGCCGCGTTCGGTGCATGCATGCTTGCACCAGACCGTTTCGTCTCGCGTATCCACTTCGCGTACACCCGCAGCAGCACCGCTGCGCTGCTCCAGCCGCCCGCCTCTTGAACCTCCAGAATGTTCGCGCCGCGTGAGAGCAGGATCGACGCGAACGCGTGGCGCAGGTTGTGGGGTTTCCGGTAACGAACGCCTGACTTGAGCAGCGCGCGCTTCCAGCGCGTTTGCCAGGTCACGCTGTAGCCGAGCGCGAAGAGCCGGTCCTCCGGGTCCATGCTGAGCAACTTCATCGCCTTGACCTTCGGAATCACCGAACGCGATAGGGCCTCGTCCACGACCACATGATCGACCAGCGAGACGACGCGAACGCTGGATCGGGTCTTCGTCGGCCCTGACCGGCTGCGTGTGTACGTGCCACGCACGTGAACCTCGCCACGGGCTAGATCGAGGTCGCAGCGGCGCAGGCCCAGGACTTCACCGGGGCGCAGACCTGTTTGGGCGGCGATCTGGACCAGCACCCCGAAGTCATGGTCGATCTCGTACGCGCTGGTGATGATCGCTCGCAGTTCCTCCGGCGCGAACGGGTCAACCGGTTCGGGCAGCTGTTCTCGGCGCCAGAGGGCACCCCCACCGCGCAGGGGATTCTGGAGCAGGAGTTTCTTCTCGACAGCATGGTTGAGCACAATGGACAGCGTGGGCAATACGACGTTGATGGACGCGTCGCTGAGAATGCGCGTCTTGCCGTCACCACCGCGCAGGTGCCGGATGAACGACCGGACGGCTTCGCGGTCGAAGTGTGCCGCGTCGACCGGCGTGCTGCTGAAGAAGGGGAGCACGTGCTTTCGTAGGACGGACTCGTGATTTTCAACCGTGGTCTGGCGCAGCGCGTAGTCGCCGCAATAGATGCGCAGGGCCTCCTCCGCGATGGAGCCGAAGAGGGGAGCGCTGGGCAAGGCTGCGGCGCGTGGGTCGGCATCCAGCTCGATCAAGGCCATGATCTTGCGTTGACGGGTCTCAGCCTCGGTCTTGTCCCGATAACCTTCGCTGCATCGCTTGGCGTCGACCATGAATCTGACCCACCACGTTTTGCGTGGCACGCCCTCACCCTTGTTGCGACCGGCGGCGAGACGACGACGAAGGGCTGGGGCTCGACATGGGCGTCCCGCTTCGCACTTGAAATGCCGATCTGGCTCGATTCGGACTCTCGCTCTGCGCATTGCTCATTCCCTCACGCGAAACAGATTGACCTGCTGAGTGCGCAGACCTTGTAGGAGCCGATGTCGGTCATCAAGCT